>UMHE01072140.1_pt1 | contig 22602 bp, 15 predicted proteins | sample 1965451 | NCBI WGS metagenome assembly UMHE01 (sample SAMEA4836090, study PRJEB28245) | human gut metagenome | biome: gut microbiome; material: fecal sample | place: Denmark | collected 2008 | reverse complement strand
TCCGCTCACCCATTTCGCATCCGCATTCGCGAACACGACAGCGAGCATCATCATTGACAATAGAAACTTTTTCATAACTTATTCTGTTGCTTTCTTTTCACTCTTGATCAACATTGCGCAGAGCACGACTCCGATACCTGCGCCGATGGCTACGGTAAGGTTGGCCGCGTTCCAGCCCATTGAATTGGCCACACTGCCGACAAATATCTTGGAGCAGATGGCGTCGCCGACGAAGTAGCCGAACAGACCGACGAAACCGGCTGCAGTACCTGCCGCATTCTTAGGAACGAGGTTCAATGCCTGTACTCCGGTGAGCGCTACAGGGCCATAGATGAAGAAGCCGATAAGGCAGAGAGCCACGTAGATGAGCACCTTCTTGAGAGCCGGGCTCATGGCGATATAGTCAGCGCCCACGAACCAGTAGATGAGCACGCCGAACATGCAGGCGAGCATACAGATGACGTTCATCGGAGCGCAGCGGCCCTTGAAGATCTTGGATGTCGCCAGACCGCAGAGAATGGTTCCGAATGCGCCTATCAGGTTGTGCACGGAGAATGCGATCTTGCTTTCCTCAGCGGTCATGATGCCTGTGTTCTGCAGGAAGGTAGGAGACCAGTCTCCGATACCGTAACGCACCATATATACGAAGATGTTGCTGAGCGCCACGATCCACAGCAGCTTGTTCTTGAACACATAGTCCACAAACAGCACCTTGAACGGAAGCTTTTCTCCGGATCCGCTCTTGCTCTTCACACCGCTGTAGTCGTTTCTGTACTCCTGCACGGAAGGAAGACCGCAGGACTCAGGCGTGTCGCGGATCGCCCACCAGCAGAATACCGCTATCAGGATTGCGACCAATGCAGGGAAAATGAAGTTTCCTCTCCACGCCTCCGAAGCGTCAAGCCCGAAAGTCGGGGCGAAGAAGGTGAACAGGCTCACACCGGCAATCGCGAGAAAACCGAGCGAGAAGCTGCCTATAGTGTGGGAAACATTCCAGATGGACATCTTGAAGCTGCGCTCGTTCTGGCTGAACCAGTGAGTCATGATTCGGCCGCAAGGAGGCCAGCCCATACCTGAGAGCCAGCCGACAACCAGCATCAGGAAGAAAATGATCGCAGTGTTCAATGCCGTATTCGCTCCATAAGGAAAAATACCTGTGAGAATCATTGTCAATGCAGACAGAACGAGTCCTACACAGAGGAATTTACGTGAATCGGAACGGTCTGATACACTGCCCATTATAAATTTGCTGAATGCATAGGCAATGGAAACGGCAGACATTGCGAGTCCCACTTTTCCGGCATCGAGGATGCCCTGTCCGATCATGTCTGGCGCTGCGAGAGACAGGTTCTTGCGCACAAGGTAATATCCTGCATATCCGAGGAAAGCTCCGAGGAACACTTTCCATCTCATTGCATCGAAAACTTTCGGAATCTTTTCCGAAGGAAGCTGCTCCTTTTTCGGAGCAGGCGGGTCAAAAAATCTTGCCATTGATAGATTTAGTTTTAATATGTTTTACAAATTTTCCTGTAGTTCAAGCCATCTCATCTCTTTCTCGTCAAGCAGGGAGGAAACTGTCCCGAAACGCTGCGACGCCTCCTGGACCTTCTCATACTTAAGCGTTCCCGACGAAAGCGCCTGCTCCAGTTCCGCCTTTTCCTTTCCGAGCGAGTCAATGTCCTTCTCCAGCTGTTCCAGCTCTTTCTGCTCCTTCCAGCTGAGTTTCTTCTTAGTGGCGCGCTTGGTGTCAGGTGTCGCTGTTGCGGCCTTCTCTTCCTTCTCCTTGGCCCTCGCAATTGCCTTCTGCTGAGCCTCGTACTCTTTTATATAATCGTGATACTCACTGTATGAACCGATGAAATCCTTTATCTTGCCGTCTCCGCAGAAAATGAACAGATGGTCCACAAGCCTGTCGAGGAAATGCCTGTCGTGCGAGACGATGATGAGGGAACCCTTGAAGTCCTTCAGATATTCCTCCAGCACGTTCAGCGTGACGATGTCCAGGTCATTGGTAGGCTCGTCCAGAATCAGCAGGTTAGGGTTTTGCATCAGGATAGTCAGAAGGTAGAGCCTGCGGCGTTCACCGCCGGACAGCCTCGACACTTTCGTCGTGAACATGTCGTGGCTGAACAGGAACTGGTTCAGCAGACCCATGTCGCTTACCGTCTGCATGACTGTCTGGTCCTCATCGAACTTCATTCCGCTCTGGCGGTAGTATCCGATTTTCAGGGACTCTCCGCGCTCAATCACTCCGCTCAGCGTCCCGTTCCCGGAAATGTTCCCGGTCAGCAGATTCAGGAAGGTGGATTTTCCTGTCCCGTTCTTCCCGACAATGCCCACACGCTCGAAACGCTGGAAATTGTAGGTGAAATGGTCCAGGTACACGTCCGGCCCATAGCTGAAGCAGACATCTTTGCAGTCGATTATCTTGCTGCCCAGTCTGGAACCGTTTTCCATCGACTCCAGGCTCACCTTTCCGCTGGTATAGACCTGCTCGGCCCTGTCCTTGAGGTCGTAGAACGCGTTGATACGGTATCTTGCCTTTCCCGTCCTCGCGCATGGGGAACTCCTTATCCACTCCAGCTCGCGGCGCAGGATATTGTTCACTTTGGCAGTCTCTGCATTGTAATTGTCGATGCGCTCCTGCCTCTTTTCCAGATAGTTCTCGTAATTTCCCCTGTAGGTATAGACTGCCCCGTGGTCGAGTTCCATCACAGTATTGCACACATTGTCCAGGAAATACCTGTCGTGCGTCACCATCAGCAGGGTGCTGCGCGAATGCCCGAGATAATTCTCGAGGAACTCGATGGCGTCGATGTCCAGATGGTTGGTCGGCTCGTCCATTATGAAGAAGTCCGCCTCGGAAGACAGCATCACTGTCAGCGCCACTCTCTTCACCTCCCCGCCCGAGAGATTCTTCATCAGACTGTCCGGACTGAGTCCGAAACTGGTGATGAACTTCTTGATTCTCAGCTCGTAAGCGAACAAGGCATCATCGTCCAGCCCCTCCGTGAACTGCCTGCTCGACTCTAAGATCTGAGTGAAGATGTCATTGTCCGGAGAGAACGCGAACTCCTGCTCCAGGAATGCTATCCTGATATGCTTCAGAAACGTGATTTTTCCTCCGGAGTCCGACTTGTCATTCCCCGCGAGTATTCTCAGCAATGTGGATTTGCCTGTTCCGTTCGGTGCAATGAGGGCGATCTTGTCCCCCTCATTGATATTGAACCCGATATGCTCGAACAGCACTTTCGGTCCATAACTCTTGCTGATGTTTTCTATCTGTAAGTACGATGCCACTGTAAATTCCTCTTCTTATCTGAACAGTTTGTCCACTTCTTTTACCGCTGAAGGCAGGGCGAATACGGCCACCCGGTCATAAGCCTCGATGCGCGTGTCGCCGACTGCGATGAAATAATCATTGCCCCGGATGATGCCACCGATGATGGCATTCTGCGGGAAGTCCGTGTCTTTCAGTGTGTTGCGTGTTATTGCACTGTCCGGCGCCACGATATACTCAAGAATCTCCGCATCGGTTCCGCTCATGTATTTCACGAAACGAACCTTGTTGCTGAGCGTCATCTTGAAAATCTTGCCGGCAGTGATAAGTTTCTTGTTGATGACGGCATCCACGCCCATCTCCTCGGCCAGGTGGATGTACTCCAGGTTCTCCACTTCTGCGATGGTCCGCTCTACGCCGAATCTCTTGGCCACGACGCAGGCGAGAATGTTCGCCTCGTCATTGTCCGTTACCGCCACGAAGGCGTCGAAGTCCTTGATGCTCTCTTCCAGGAGAAAGTCCGAATCCCGTCCGTCCCCGTTGATTACCTGGACATTGTCATCAGTGTTCTCGCTCACCTCCAGGCATCTCTGCTTGTCCGAATCGATTACCTTGACCGACTCCACGGCCTTGCTGATATTGCTTGCCACCATCTCTCCGATGGCCCCGGCACCGAGAATCATCACATTCTTTATCTCGATATTGCTCTTGCCCAGGAAGTTCATCAGCGGGTCAATGCCCTCTCTCGTGGTGATGATATAGACCAGGTCGTGATACTTGAACTTGGTGTCGTACTTCGGCATTATCGTGTTGTCGTCACGCGAAATCGCCACGACCCTGAATTTGGACCCGAAAGTCACGGCAGCCGCGAACTCGGACACTTTCATGTCGATGATAGGGGAGTCGTCCTCCAGCTTGAAAACCGCCACCTGGAGCTTTCCGCGCGCGAAATCCATAGTCTCCGTAGAGACCGTCCGTTTCAGCAGCGACGCGATCTCACCTGCGGCAATCCTTTCGGGATAGAACATCAGGTCAATGCCCATCTCCGTAAAGAGGTATTTGTTCTCGTACGAGAGGAATTCTTCATTGTCAATGCGGGCGCACACTTTCTTGCAGCCGAGTTTCTTGGCCAGGAGCGCGCTCACGATATTGATGTCCTGCGAGGTGCTCGGATTTACGGCAATGAACAGGTCCGCATCTTCCACACCTGCGTTTCTCAGAACATTGATGGATGACAGGTCTCCGGAAATGGTGACCACGTCCGCGCTGCTGCCCAGTTTCGCAAGCCTCTCCTCATCGCAGTCGATAACTGTGATGTCATTGGCCTCGCTGCTGAGCATTTTCGCAAGGTGAGAACCTACCTCACCGGCTCCTTCAATAATTATTGTCATAAATCTCCTGTTTTATTTCTGCCCGAAACTGTTGTTTTGCTCCTGCCTGAAATGACGGGCCACAATTCTGAATGTCCTCTTCCCCCGAACCAATGCCATAGGAATTATCCAATGAGGAAAAATTCCCCGCACCACCGGCCTGTTTCCGTTGCCGCACCACCGCTTGAGGTATTTGTCAATGTCTTCCGGCCCCGTTCTGACAGCCATTTTCCTGTACTCGGCGTGAGCATTCACCACGGCCTTGAAAAATGACGGCTTCAGTGTAAGCAGATAAGCCGCAGCAGCCGCTCCGTCTATCACCATTCTTCTGAAAATCAGGCATCTTGCTTTGCGGCAGGCCTTTACGGCCAGTTTCTTCAAATCGTGGACATCTGCATTGACCTTGTCGGAAAGTCCTTGCAGTGCGATGGTTCTGGCGAGATTGTTCTCGAGCATCAGCAGGTTGTTCCGGTAGTTCAGCTTCAGTTTCCAAGGCGAGGTCTGAGGCAATGTCCCGCCTCCCAAGTGGTAAACCGTCGATTGCGGAACTATGCGTATCCGGTATCCGTTCAGCTGGAGCCGCCAGCACAGGTCAATTTCCTCCATGTGCGCGAAGAACCTGTCGTCGAGTCCGCCGAGTTCCCGGAAAAGTGAACTGCGTATCATCAGGCATGCCCCTGTAGCCCAGAAGACATCGGCAGGGGAGTCGTACTGCCCCTCGTCCTTTTCGACCATATTCATGATTCTGCCACGGCACAGCGGAAATCCGTAACTGTCCAGATAACCTCCGGCCGCCCCCGCGTACTCGAACATGTCCCTTTCGTACCAGGAATGAAGTTTCGGCGCGCAGGCCCCGACTTCAGGGTTCCGGTCCAATGTCTCCGTCAATGGCTGTATCCAGCCGTCCTGAACTTCTATGTCAGAATTTATCAGCACGTAGTACTCGGCCTCTATCATTGACAGGGCTCTGTTGTAACCGCCTGTAAATCCGTAGTTCTTGTCCAGAGTTATTCTTCTGACCTCAGGGAATTTTTCCGCCATCATCTCCATGGAACCATCCGTCGAAGCGCTGTCGGCCACGACAAGTTCCGCATCCGTTCCCTCGAGAGAATGGAGTATGCCCGGAACGAACTTTTCGAGATAACCCTTTGTGTTCCAGTTAAGTATGACAACGGCTGTTTTCATCGTGAAGCCTATTTCTCGTGGCAGTGGCACTCATGGTGACCTTCGCCCTCATCGTGATGGCAATGGCACTCGTGTTCTCCGCCGTGTTCTCCGTCGTGATGACAGTGGCACTCGTGTTCTCCCTCATGCTCTCCGCCGTGATGACAGTGGCACTCGTGTTCGCCGTCATGCTCTCCGCCGTGGCAGCACTCGTGCCCCTCTTCGTGTCCCTTGCCGTGGCAGCATCCACCGTTGCCGTGATGTCCGCAGCAACCGCCTTCCTTAGGCAGGAACTCGCCGTGAAGACCTTCTGTCAGCTCCTTCTCGGTAGCATCCCTTACAGAAACTATCTTTCCCTTGAAATTCAATGTCTTGCCGGCCATCGGGTCATTGAAGTCCATCGTGACCTTGTCCTCGTGGATAGAGTCGATCTTGCCTCTGACCACCATGCCGGCACTGTTCAGCAGCGGAATGTATCTGCCCACCTGGAGCAGTTCCTCCATCAGCACTCCTTCCACTTCAAAAGTGGATTTTGCGATATCTACTTTCTTCTTCGGGTCGTACTCGCCATATCCGTCCTCCGGAGCCAATGTAAACGCGAATTCCGCCTCAGGCTCGAGCCCTTCCAATGCCTCTTCGAATTTGGGCAGAAGCATGTTCTCTCCATGTATATAGTCGAGCGGACCGGTCGTGTCAGTCGTCTTGTCCACTACCTTTCCGTCCACAGTAAGCTCATATTCCAGCTCCACTACTTTATCCTTCGTTACTATCATATCATTAACGTTTAAATCCGAGTTTTTCACAATACCTTGCGAAGGTACGGAAAAAACTCGGATTATTGAAGTCAATCACGCCTTAGGGCGAGCTGATTGTCAGTATTTCACTATTTCAGAAATCGCGCTCTGCGCATTGTGTTTGTCAAGAGCCGTGACGAAATATTTGCCCTTCGCGCTCAGACTGTACGACAGATCGGTTACGGTATCGAGCAATGTGGCCTTCTGCTTGTCTCCGTTGCTCTTGTAAACTGCATAGTAGGCAGCTCCATCCACCTTGTCCCAGTTAAGCGTACCTCCTGAAACCACTACATTGGCAGGAGCGGAAGGCGAAGCATCCACGCCTGTTCCTCCAAGATGAGGAATGAGTGCCTTGGTCTTGAATGAGTTGCTTATCACAGTCTGCACGCTCTTGGGATTCTTGGAAAGTGTGCTCGTGTTGTAGAACACATGTCCATAGCAATTTGCCTTCCTTCCAGCAAGATTGAACTGCGTAGTAAGCTCATCAGCAGACTCATAGCCTGTACTGTTTTCCTGGAAACCTCTGAGGCTATGTCCGACCATGAACGGTACCTTCGAAACATTCGATGCCCACCAGTCAAGTCTCGGAGTATAGTAGTCTTTCTTGGCTTTTGTGGACCAGTAGAGCTGAGGGAATACCGCATCTATCAGTTTTGCGGCGCAGACCTTAGGAACGTCGATATACTGGTTGTTGAAGTTGTTGTCGTAGTTTCCCTGAGGTCCGATGGTGAATGCCACTTCCGGATTTACGGACATAATCGTGCTCTTCACCAGCTTTACCATTTCGAAAACATTACTGCGTCTGAAATCCTTGATGGAACTGTATCCTGAGCCATATTTCTTGAAATCCTCCTCATCATCCAGATTGGAGACGGAAGGGTAGAAATAGTCGTCCATGTGGATACCGTCCACATCGAATTTCGTGACGATCTCCTTCACGATATCCGCGATTCTCTGTCTGACTTCAGGCAGGGCCGGATTGTAAACCCACATTTTATCGTATTTCTTGACCCAGCCTTCAGGTATTTTTGGGTCCAGCTCTTCGCTGAAATAACTCGGGGTGCTGACTCTGTACGGATTCAGCCATGCATGGAATTCGATACCGCGTTTATGGGCCTCGCTGATCAGGAAATTCATCAGGTCATATCCCGGATCCTTTCCGGCAACTCCGGTGATGGAGCGGCTCCACGGCTCGTAGGCAGACTCATAATAAGCATCCGCCATGCCGCGTATCTGGAAGAATACGGCATTGATACCCAGCTGTTTGTACATATCCAGATATGAAATGTACAGTGCTTTCTGGCTGGCTTCGTCGTGTTTGCCGGAAGGCCAGTCGATGCCCCACACTGTAGCCATCCACGCTCCTCTGAGCTGTGGGGCCGGCAGTACAGGCTTTTCTGTAACTACTTCAGGTTTCTCCGGGTCTTTGTTTCCTCCGCCCGGTCTTTCAGGCTCCGCCCTCTTTTCATTGCAGGCAGCCGCCAATACGACGGCTGCTGCATAAACAAGATGTTTCAGTTTCATTAGTCTTCTTCTTTCTTGATTCCGAACTCAGCTATCACGAATCCGGTATTCAAACGATATCCAAAGATAATGAGTTTTTCGTCATTTCCATTACTGTCCTTGACAATATGGTAATTTGTGGATATTCCAGGAGCAGTGATACCTGAATCTCCGCCGATGATTATAGAGTAGTCAGGATTATGGGATTCTGCTGCCTTGAAGTTTTCCATGGCCTCTTCCGCATTTGCCCCCTTAGTAAGGTTATAGACGTTCAGAGTCGGCGTTACCTTGCTTGCGCTTCCGAATTTCGCAACACATGCCATGAGGTATCTTTCCTGGTTGAATGTGAACATTCTGGCTGCCACGGATTCTTTAGGAAGAATATTGTCGTCCAACGGCAATGACGCCCCGCCAGGGGTGACGTTCTCGTCTGACAATGTTACAGGAAGGCGGAGTCCGCTCCACAGATACTTGTCGGTATCCTCGATCCTATAGACATATGTGTTGGCTGTAGCATTGGCATTGCTTGCGAGAACCGTAGGCTCACCTGTCGTCTTGTGATTCGTGACTTTTATTCTGACAAAATCCGTCCCTCCATTATCTCCGAAGAAAATGTAACCGTTTCCGTCCTTGTCAATGTTGCCTGAGATAGCGTCACCGTGTCTTTTCGTAGTACCTGGTATATTGGTGAAGTTTCCGATTACCTCCGGCTTGGAAGCAGGAGTTTCGTAATAGTAAATCTTCAATGGTGATGCGGCTCCACTTGAAAGTGTCGCAATATAGATATGTCCGTTTGCGAGGAAACCGCAGTTTACAGCGAAGAGTCCGCCCTCAACTCCTGTCATATCAAGCTCTTGCGGCTCAATCTTGCCGGCCTTCAGATCTTCATATTTCAGGACATAAGGAGGAGTCCTTCTTACTATAAGCACGTGCTCGCCGTCGAAGTCGGCACATCTTGAAACACTTCCGGTTCCTCCCAGTAACTTGGAGGCATCCAGGAACTTGTATTCAACAGGATTTTCAAAGTCTGCTCCGTAAACAGGGATACGGCGCTTGATGGTCATGAAATAGTCAGTGTATCTCTGATGGTTCTGGATTCTGATGACCTGAGTCTTGCTTGCGATGCCTTCCTCCATGGAGTAGTCATAAACTGTTTCCGTGATTTCAGCACCTTCAGACGCAGTGGCTTCTACGCGGAGCTGGTCGAAAGGAGAGTCCTTGTCCAGTTTCGGGAATGTGATTTCCTTCTTGTCCTGGTTTATGGTACCTTCCACGACAGTGTTTCCGTCAGCACCTGCATTGAGGATCTTGATGGATATAAGTTGTGTCTCATACGGGTACACCTTGTTCTCAGGCAGTTTTTCCTCACAGGAAACCAGCATTGACGCTCCTGCAAGCAATACGCCTATCTTGAATATGAGATTTTTCATAATCTGTTCAGTGTTTAATGATTATAATTCGGTAGGCCATCCCTCAGTCTGAGTGAGCTTGTAACCTCTCATTTCATAGTCGCTGATCTGGTTCTTGCCGATCGGACAGAGATAAGGGTTTACATTAGGGATGTCCAGATATGGCTGTCTGCCGAGTGTCTGAGGAGAGTAGAAGAATCCGTTGAGGGATGCTCCGTTCTTTCCGTCATAGACAACTGCCTTGCCGGCAGCATTGACTACACGGATTTTCTTGATATTCTCAGCCTTGAGCTCTTCCGGAAGGTCTGACTGGAAGTTTACCCAAGTGCCCATAAGCAGGTCAGGTCTTGCGTCTGTGTCCATGTACTCGAGCTTGCCCCATCTTCTGAGGTCGATGATTCTGGAGAACTCGAATGCGAATTCCATTCTGCGCTCGCGTCTGATTTCCCAGAGCAGAGGAGAGACTGTAGCGTCTCTTGAAGGGTCCGCGTTCAATGAAGCCAGGTCCATGGCAGCTGTTTTGGTTACGCCCAGCTTCTTGGCTTCCGCTGCGATAGGACGATTTCTTATGGCATTGATACTTAAGTCAATGTCAGCCTGTGAGACGCTTCCTTCACCGAGATCAGCAAGCTCTGCCTTGGCCTCGATCCAGTTCAGGAGAACTTCTGAATATCTGAGGACAGGGTAGCCTGTGACGTTCTTTTCTCCCTGGAATTCCGGAGCAGGTGAAGCACCCTCTTCATCCAGATACTTGAGAGCTGAACGAGGAATGAACTTGGTGACATACAGATACGCCGACTTGTTCTTAGGGGTAACCTTGTTGAAGAATGTGCCTTCGAATCTCGGGTCACGTGTCTTGAGCAATGTGCTCAATGAGAAATCCTTCGCATCGCCCAATGTAGATGTCTGCCAGTCTTTGCCGTCAGTACAGATGAATGACTTGATGAGGTCGAGAGTAGGTCCGATGTCGGTAGGCTCGTTGGCGTTGCAATATGAAGCCACACAATGCGTTATGCTCTGGGATGCATTGTATTTCCTGTAAAGGATGCACTCTTTGCTTGTAGTGAGGTCTTCAGAGCCGAACAGGTTGCGGAATTCTTCCACAATGGCGAATTTGCCGCTGCTGATCACCTTGTCCGCAGCCTCGGTCGCGAGGTTGAAGAATTTCTTGGCGCGGGCTTCGTCCTTGTAATAGTATTTCTGCCAGCTTCCTTCATAGAGAGCCCATCTGCTGACAAGCGCAGAAACTACATATCTGTTCACGTTTCTGGTGCCGTCGTTGAGGCGTACGTTCTCCATTGCGAACTTGAAGTCGTCATAGACGTGGTCCATCACCTCGTTGCGCGGAGTCCTGTCCTTATAGAGTTCGTCCAGCTGGGTGTTCAACGGTGCGAAATCATAGTAAGGAACATCGCCGAAGACATTGACAAGTCTCGCATATTCGAGGGCTCTGAAGAATCTTGCAATCGCGAACCAATGGTTGTACTGCTCTTCATTCAGTACGTCTTTCATGCGTTCCTGAATCCTGTCGGACATGATATTGGCCTTTCTTACCCATGCGAAATTCCATGTAGGGCCGGTATATTCGCTCTGCCATTCACCGAGGTCGAGGCTTGTGCTTTCCTTGCTTATCGGCACGGTTCTGGTGAACTGGGCCTGGGAGGAAAGTCTTACTACGTCATCACTGAACGCGTAGTTGTTGCCCGGAGCATATGCTGTGGTCCAGCCGACACCATATCCCGGGAAGAAGTGTCCGTAGAAAGAGTGGGCATACAGCCTGACGCTTTCTTCGCTTTGCCAATAACTGTCATCCTCTGCAGTTGTCAGAGAAGGACGGTCGAGCACTTCGCAGCTTCCAAAAAGGATTGCGAGAGCTGACAATGTATATAATAATCTGAATTTCATTGTATTGTATGCATTAGAATGATAACTGTACACCGAATGAGACTGATTTGAATACAGGTGTTCCTGTACCGGTACGTCCCAGGTTGTAATTGTTTGAATCTGTGAACATCGAGTAACCTGAAATTGCTTCAGGGTCGATAGGCAGTCCTCTGAGGTGGTCGAAGGTGAAGAAGTTTTCGAGGGAAACATATACCCTTGCCTTGCTTATCTTCGCTTTTGAGAGGACTTTGGCCGGTACTGAATAGCCCAATGTGATGTTCTTGATTCTCAGATAGGCCATGTTCAGGAGGTACTTGCTCTGCACCTGCATTCCGAAACCGGAGTCAGCACCGCCGAGGTTCCAGGCACGCGGATAGAATGCGTCAGTATTGTCCTCTGTCCAGTAGTCTTTTGTGAATGTCTTAGGCAGACCGCCGTCCTTGGCATGGTAGCCAGGAATTGCAAGCTGTCCTTTACCCCAGATTTTTCTCTGTCCGATGCCCTGGAAGAAGATGGAGAAGTCCACGCCTTTCCAGTCTGCGCCGAGGCGGAAACCGTATTCGTAGCGAGGTGTTGTGTTTCCGATAACTACGCGGTCACCAGGATTGCCGTTCGTGCCCTCACCAGGAGTGATGTATCCGTCGCCGTCCACATCCACGAATTTCACGTCGCCAGGTGCGAAAATGAGTTTGTCGCTATTCTCGAACTGCACCTGATATACAGGGTATTTCGCTGTCTGTCTGTGGGTTGTACGGGCTGTGCCGTTGTAGATGACCGTTATCTTCTCTATCTGTCCGTCTGCGCCATAGACGAAATCGTCTTTCTGGAACAGTCTGTCGGTAACATAACCGTAGATGTCACCATAGCGTCTGCCGGTAGAGTAAGCGTTTGAGAGAAGCCTGTTCTCCCAAGGTGTAGCCCAGTCAGCACCTTTGGTGATGTCCGTGACAGCATCTGACAATGTGGCCATACCATTGATGCCCAAGCCGTTGCTGAATCTGAATCCCCAGTCGAGAGCGATTTCCCAGCCTCGTGTGCGGAGGCTTCCGTAGTTGCCTCGAGGTGCGGTTGTTCCCAATGTTGCAGGAAGACTCTCACCCGGAATAATCATATCTTTCGTGTCTCTCTGGAACCAGTCGAATGTTATACCGATCTGATTCTTCCAGAATCTGAGGTCGGCTCCGAAGTCCAGAGTCTCGATTCTCTGCCAGGTGATGTCGTAGTCCACCAGTGTCGGTGTGCCGTACTGTGTGATCTTGTTTCCTGAGCCGTCAAGCCAGTTTGACTGGGACTGTGAAAGGGTGGAGACATAGAGCGTATTGGCTACAGACTGGTCTCCGATACTTCCCCATGATGCCCTGATCTTACCGAAGGAGAGCACAGGCTCGATGCGTTTCATGAATTTCTCATTGGTGAAAATCCAACCTCCTGAGAATGAAGGGAATGTCTGCCATCTGAGGTGCGTAGGGAATTTGGAAGAACCGTCGCGGCGGATATTGGCCTCGATGAAATAGCGGTTGCCGAATGCGTAGTTGATACGTCCGAAGAAGCCAAGCTGTGCATCCCAGTTGGTGTTTCCATCTACGAACTGGTCGCCGGTGGCTGTCTTGAACTGAGGGTTCGACAGGTTCATCAGGTCAGTCCTGCGTGCAGATACGGACTCCCATTTTGTAGCTACCCTGTTAAGACCTGCCATGACCTTGAAGTCGTGCTGTCCGCCTGCTCCGAACTGGCGGTGATAGGTGGTGTAGGCATTGACAGTGTTGGTAGAACTTGCGTATCTGTATCTCTTGATGTCTGTTGCTGTTGCATTGGAGAAATACTTCTGTACAGGGAAGCAGTATCCCGGCATTGCACCGTCAGCAGCTGCATCCACAACTTCTCCGAGCCCGTTGACATAGATTCTGCTGCCGTCTTCCGCGAACCACTCGGTAGGTGCATACCACATCTGGCCGCCTTCGAATTCAGGTGTTGATGTGTTTTCTTCCTGTGTCCTGTGGTCGTAGGTGTAGTCGAACTTCACATCCCAGTGCTTGGTGATGTTAACAGTCGCTCCGAGATTGACATTGATATATTTGTTCCTGAGGTTGTTGGTATTGGCAGCGCCTATCTCGTATGATGCCTCACGAAGGTTGTTTCCGTTTTCCTTGACCCCGATAGGGAAGAGCGGGCTCCATCTGTAGAGATATAGCCACGGGTCGGCTGTCGTGGTGCCCATTCCCGGATATCTCTTGTTCCTGTCTGAGAATATGGAACTTGCGCGGAGGCTGAGGTATTTGTTGATGTTAGAAGTGAGGCTGATGGATGAGTTGTATCTCGTGAAGTCATCATGCTTTGCTGTTCTGGACATACCGCTCTGCTTGAGGTAGCCGAGACCTATATTATAATAAGAGGTCTTGCCTGAGGTGCCGCTTACGGACAGGTTGTGTGTCTGGCTTGGTGCCCAGTCGCGTATCATTGCATCAGCACCGTCATAGACGCGGTAACCATATTTGTTGACACCGTCATAGTACCAGTCACGTCCATATACTACAGGGTCGCCGTTCTTGACTTTTCCGCCATAGAGCTTCTGCCACTCGACAGCCTTTTCATAACTCTCAGGACTGATTCTCCAGAAACCTCCGGCAGGCATTGCCGCACCCATGTTCGTATGTGCGTCAAGGGTATATTTCAATGCTTCGAGACCTCCGAATTCGATAGGTTTCGCTCTGTTCTGCCAAGAGAAGTTGTCAGAATATGTCACTTCGAGTTTCTCTTTTCCGACACCTGTCTTGGATGTGATGAGGATGACACCGAATGCAGCTTTCGCACCATAGATGGAGGCAGCTGCCGCATCCTTCAGTACTGAAATGGACTGGATGTCGTCCGGGTTCACCATCTGGATACTTGGAATTTCCACATTGTCCAGGAGAATCAGAGGGCTGTTGTTTCCGGAGATGGAACCTATCTGTCCACGGATATTGATGATAGGGTCTGAACCTACTTCACCGGTAGGGATCCTGATATTCACGCCCGGAACTGAACCCTGAAGTCCACGTCCTACGTCCGCTATAGGTCTGCTGTCCAATGTCTTCTGTACATCGACCACTGCTACTGAGCCTGTGAGGCTGGCTCTTTTCTGGCTACCGTATCCGACAACAACCACTTCCGAGAGCAGCTCGCTGTCTTCTTCCAATGTTACTTTCAAATTGGCGGTCGCCTTCACTTCCTTGGAAATGAAACCGATGGAAGATACTTCCAATATGGCTCCGTCGTTTACTGTTATGGAGAACTGGCCGTTCGAGTCGGTGAATACACCGTTCATTGAGCCTTTCTCCACAATGCTTGCTCCTGCGAGAGGTTCTCCTTTGGAGTCAAACACTTTTCCTGAAATCTCCACTTTGCGGGATTGGGCGGATGTGCTGGCAGAAATTGACGTTACTGCCGATGCGAAGCAGTCGGCTCCGCTCAGGGGTAAAATCGTCAAAGCGGCCAATGCTGATAGAAAACAAGTCCTCCTTGTTTCGTGCCGTCTATGATCTTTAGTCATAAGTTGTTGGTTATTAGAAATTATGTATTAGTCATCTGCATAAAAACCGATGATTTGGCTAAGTTAAAACATTTTAATAAAAAAACAAACACCAAAAGTGTTAATTTTGTATTCTGGAACGTATATAATAGGAGATTGTTATGACAGATGAGACAGTGACCCTGCTGCGCGGATGGGCAGAGAAATACAATGACGCCTGCTACTTTCAGGAGGACCCGATAATATTTCCGAAGCGGTTCGTGTCAATGCTCAGTAGCGGCAGCAGCTGCCTTGCCGATGTGGAAATCGCTGCTGTATTCGCAGCGCATTTTGCGTGGGGGAGAAGGTCAATGATAGTGCGCGACTGCCATCGCCTGTTCGATGAAATGGACTGGAAACCATACGATTACGTGATGCGCGGACAGTGGAGGGATGAGCCGGTCAGCATACACAGAACTGTCAAATGGTCTGAAGTCGCGGCGATATGCGCAAGACTGAAAGACCTCTATTCGGAACGCGAAAGTCTTGAGACATTGACAATTCCCCAGTTCCGGACATTGGTCTTCGGGCAGAAGGAAGACAAGAAGGCGCCGAACAAGAAGATCAATATGATGCGACGCTGGATGGTCCGGAATGACGGCAGAGTGGACCTCGGAGTCTGGAAGAACATTGACCCGCAGACATTGCTGATTCCTCTGGATGTGCACGTGTATCAGCAGGCCTCGGAACTTGGCCTGACCGCCCGTAAACAGAAGGACATCACTACGGTAGAGGAAATTACGGACGCCTTCAGGGACATTTTCCCAGGCGACCCGTGCAAAGGTGATTTCGCGCTTTTCGGTTACGGAATAGACAAGTAAACAGTTAATAACGCAAAGCTATGCCACAAATGTATGTAATATCAGGATGCAATGGAGCCGGCAAGACGACAGCCTCATATTCATTGCTCCCGGAGATGCTCAAATGCAGCCAGTTCGTGAATTCAGACGAATTCGCCAAGAGCCTTTCGCCATTCAGTCCGGACGCCGCATCGATTCAGGCAGGCAAGCTCATGTTGCTGAAAATGAACTACTTGTTCAAGCGTGGCGAAGACTTCGCGATAGAGACGACATTGGCCACACGCAGTCTCAAGAGGACTATCACCCACGCGCACGAGCAAGGGTACAGTGTCACGATTCTGTATTTCTGGCTGAATTCTCCTGAGCTTGCCGTGGAGAGAGTCCGCGCAAGGGTTGCGGCAGGCGGGCACAACATTCCGGAACAGGTGATACGGAGAAGATATACGGCAGGACTGCATTATTTTTTCAATGTTTACAGAACATTGGCAGACAGATGGATACTTGCGGACAATTCCAAGATACCTTTCAAGGTGGTCGCGGAGGGCTGGAAGGGCATTCTCAATATAAAAGACGAAGAAATCTACAGTACGATAGAAAAGAAGGCCGCAGAGGCCCAAAACTATTTCGACAATGATAGCAAATAAGGAATATTATTATAACACATTCAAGGTCAATGACATTGACCTGAAATCTCTTGTGACGACGGCACTCTCGCACGGCGGGGACTACTGCGACCTGTATTTCGAGAACACCTCGGACCAGGTCTATCAGCACATGGACGGGAAGGTCACGTCTGGCGGTCTGAATATCGATTACGGTGTTGGAATCAGGGTGTTGTGCGGTGAGAAGACCGGTTATGCCTACTCTGAAAGTACGGAGCGGAAAGACATGGAAGCGGCTGCGCTTGCGGCCTCGGCGATTTCTCAGGGCTCTGCTGTCACGCCACGTGAAACCAGAAGCGTGGGGGCCACATATACTTCCCAGGAGAACAATGGCGGCCGTCTCGTCAGGAGACTTTATCCAGGTCACCCGAATCCGGCGGCGGACCGTTATCCGATACTGAAAGACTGGAGGGAAGAGAGTCCGTCCGTCGTCGTGGGGTATCTCGACCGTCTGGAAAAGGCCATCAAGGCGAAGGACAGCAGAATAGTGAGCATAATGTGCTTTCTGAGCAGTCAGACAAGCGATTATATGATGTACAATTCTTTCGGCGAACTCAAATACGAGACCCGTCCGCTGACTACTGTTTCCGCTATGATTGTGGCTGACAACGGAAAGCGGCGTATAAAGAGAAATGACTCCGTGAGTCTTCGCAAGGGTGCGGAAATGCTTACAGATGAAGTGATGGAAGAACTTGCGGCCAGTCTGACGGACGGCATTGACAGTGCCTTCGAGGCAAGCAGGCCTGAGGGCGGGCAGATGCAGGTGGTGATGGGGGCTGGTGCTTCGGGCATTCTGCTTCATGAGGCCATGGGACATGCTTTCGAGGCTGATTTCAACAGAAAAGGCCAGTCCATCTTCTCTGACAAGATGGGGAAGCGGATTTGTCCGGAAGGAATCAATATCGTGGATGACGCGACCATCCGAGGCAACCGCGGCTCCCTGAATTTCGACGATGAAGGCGTGCCTGGACAGAGGACAATGATGGTCGAGAACGGAGTGCTGACTTCGTATCTGCATGACCGGATCAGCGCGAAGTACTACGGCGTGGCCCCGACCGGCAACGGAAGACGTGAGAATTTCCGTTCAAGTCCGATTCCGAGAATGCGCGCGACCTATATGGAAAATGGCAATGCCGACCCGGAAAGCATCATTGCTTCGGTTTCCAAAGGCATCTATGTCAATGAGTTCAGCAACGGACAGGTGAAAATCGGCGAAGGTGATTTCACGTTCTTCGTGCAGAGCGGCTCCCTGATAGAGAACGGAAGGCTTACCAGACCTGTCAATGATGTCAATGTCATCGGCAACGGGCCCCAGGCATTGAAGAACATTGTCGCTGTCGGCAATGACTGCAAGCTGAAGGATGCCGCCTGGACTTGCGGAAAAGGCCAGTCTGTGCCTGTTTCGTGCGGTATGCCGACGGTGCTGGTGAACAATCTGATAGTGGGAGGAGTGGCAGATGAATAATGAATTCGAGATGAAAGAAAGTTTGGACTTCGCGATAAGCGATGCGGAGAGAGAAATAGCGGACAAAAGCGTGCAGATGGCCCTGGATGCGGGCGCCTCGGCAGTCATGGTGTCATTGGACAAGGCGAAAACCGAGATTTATGCCTTGCTGGACGGGGAGATTGACAATATCCGGCAGACTGGTGACAGGTCATTGACCTTCAACATCTACGCTGACGGCAAATACGGCACTTTTTCCACGAACAGGTTCGAGGAGGACAGTCTCCGCGATTTCCTCTGCAAGTCAGTCGAGACAGTGAGAATGCTGGTGGCTGATCCGTTCCGTGGATTGCCGGACAAGAAGGACCTTGCCACGAATGCTGTCAATGGTGATGAAATGGGGCTGTGCTGGTATGGTTATGATTCAGTTACGCGTGAGGAGAAGTTGGAGATGGCAAGACGTGTCTCCGTGTTCGGGGAATTCTCGGCACCGTCTTCTGACAGGAACTGGCGTGTGGTATCCGAGGAAGTGGAATATAACAACACATTGTCAGACACCTACTTGACAAGTTCTGACGGATGCCGATGCCGCCAGACGGAGACCTCATTCGAGGTGAGCAGCCAGGTTACTGTCGAGGACAATGAGGGAAACAAATACAGCGGCCTGTGGTGGGATTACGGTGTCAGTCCGGAGAAGGTGCTGACTTCCGAATGTGGGAGAAAGGCTGTGGAAATGGCCGTGATGCAGATTGCTCCTGTCAATGCAGACAAGGGAAAATACACGATGGTGGTTTCACGTCTGGTTTCAGGCCGCCTTCTCCAGCCGGTGCTCAATGCATTGAGCAGTCTGTCCGTCTATCAGAAGTCTTCATTCCTGGTGGATGCGCTGGGCAAGCAGGTCTTCAGCAAAGGCTTGAATGTTATGGATATGCCTCTGGAAAAGGGTAAGAGCGGGGCAATCCTGTTCGAGACCGACGGGCGTGCCTGCAGGAACCGTGAGATTATCTCGGACGGCGTGGTGAAGGAGAATTTCACGAGCATATACATGTCCAGGAAACTGGGCATTCCGCCGACTTCCAGCTGCCCTAACCGTCCTGTCCTCCAGCCGTTTGTCTCCGAAGCACTGCTTCGTGGGGAGCGTGGAGTTGAGCTCGGTGCTGTGAATGGTGGTGAACGTGGAGTTGAGCGTGGCGTTGTGAATGGAGTTGAGCGTGGAACAGAACTCGCTGGTGGACTTGGCGCTGAGCGTGGACTGAAGGCGGACCTATTTGTAAATGAGATTGCGCCGCGGGATATCCTGGACCTCTGCGGAAGCGGCATCCTGGTCACGGACTTCAACGGCGGCAACTGCAACAGCGCCACCGGCGACTTCTCCTACGGCGTTTCCGGCTTCCTTTTCGAGAACGGCAAGATAACCTCGCCGATCGACAGCATGCTCATAACCGGCAACATGACAGACCTTTGGAGCAACCTCCTCGCCGCCGGCTCCGACCCAATCCCTGGAATGAGCCGTCAGGTCCCGACCCTCGCCTTCAGAGACGTCACCTTCAATGCATAACGCCGGAAAGTGTGAAAATCTCGGCTTCACTTCGCTATCCACTTCTCGACGGTGCGGGTCTGCGAGGAAATGTTCACGCCGACCTTGACGAGGTTCTTGCCTTCCTCGAATTTATATGGAAGCATATAGCCTTTGTCGTCAATCTGCTTGAGCGCGTCTTCAGCCGAACCGTCCACCTTGAACTCGAAAAGTTCCTTCCTGCCCTCGAAATAGCAGTGCAATGTAGAAGACAGCAACGACTTGCCGAAACCGAGCGGACGATTCAGGAAAACGTATTTGTACTTATCCGCAATATCATTGACATAACCCGTCTTGTCAATGTATAAATACTTTCCGGATATGATTTTGTCAAACGTCTGTATCCCTATCGGGAATTTCCTAATCGTCGTCTCCATAATCCAAAACTTTACACATTCCCAGAGATAGCAATTTTTATGATTGCTTTAAGTGATTTAGAGTTAAGGTCCTGGGCCTCATGCTTGGTTTTTTCGAAAGAGTGTCTTCAAATCGATGCTGAAGAAGTCCTCCAGAGGAAGCCCTTCGGGGCCAACGATGAAGGCACTGGCGATATGCTCCGCGTAAAGTTCCTTGAACTTTTCGTATCCTTCGGTATTGTCAGCACTGCTGCTCTTGACTTCGATGGCTACCAAGGATTGTCCCTTCTTGAGAATATAATCGCATTCTTGCTTTTTGTCATTGCGCCAGTACAAGAGTTCGAATCCGTCCAAAAGTGAACGATTTGCCAGATGTGCTCCTACGGCGGATTCTACCTGACGGCCCCATTCCGTGGAATCAATCACTGCCTCTTCAAAAGTATATGTGCCGTATCTATTGCGGAAGGCGCTGTTGTAAGCTTGCATTTTTGGAATTGAGTTCTTTTCCTTCACGGGCGATGGCGAATACTTCTGCAGGGGCTTCACCAACATTGTCTTGTCCAGAGCGTCCAGATAAGATTTAATGGTGGGGACAGTGCCGCTGTTTATCGTGCCTTGCATCTTAGTGAGAGATAGCTCCCGGGCCGACTCAATGCAGGCCAATTCGAATACTTGGCGCAAAAGGGCCGGATTGCGTATTTCATCGATTTCCAGAATGTCTCGCGTGAGAATAGGTGAAATGATGGAACCTTCCATCAAATTCCGCCAGCGGTCTTCGTCCTTGATGTCAGGAGCCAGGCCTGGCAAACCGCCGAAAAAGATATATTGCTGCATGGTAAACCCGAAAGCATCCCGCATCTCGTTCCACTTCCAGTATCCCATTTTGATGGTCTCAAACCGTCCTTCAAGAGACTCCTCCAATCCTTTCTGCAGAAGGACACGCGAGGAGCCGAGGAGAATAACTTTGAGATTACGCTTCTCTCGTGTGTCAGCATCCCATTCTTTTTTCACTTGTTCGCTCCAGGTTTTGATCTTCTGAACTTCGTCAATAATAAGAATACGCTCCTTCTCGCCATGGAGGTCCATTTTCATTCTGGCCTCCTGCCATCGGGCCGGAATCCAGGCAGTATCTTCGCGATTGACGCCATCGGCAGCAAAAAAGTCATAAGGGATATCAATGCTATCGACATACTGTCCGACAAGGGTGGATTTACCTACTTGGCGAGGTCCCATGATGATTTGCATCCGCCGTCTGGTCTCTGCCATTCGGCTCTTCAATATTGCTAAGTGTTGTCTCTCGTATAACATATTTCTAAATTTAGTTTTACGAATTTATAAAATGTATTTTACAAAACCGCCAAATGTGTTAAACTTTTTTTACAACTATACTCCGCAATTTTTATTTTGGTAATAATACAAGCCGGGAAGTTCCGGCAGAAGGTTGTCCGCTACTCTGCTCTCGAATTTGTGGATAGTGGTCAATCCGAATTCAACTATCATTATATTGATAGTTATGTTGCTATTCAGCCTATAACTGCCAGATGCCGCAGGATTGCAAGAGAAGCTCTTTTTGTTAAGACGATTTCAAATGAACCAAATATGAACTTGATTTTTAACTTGGTGCTTTATATTATTGCGAAAATGCATTGCCAGGGCCGCCTATGACCTGAAAAAATTAACGAATTATTGATTTTATCTACTCTTTAATTGTCTTGGAGTTGGACAAGGAGACAACAAGGAGTTGGACAAGGAGACAACAAATTAATTTTTATATAGTTATGAAAAAGTATCTACTATTACTGGCTATTGCGATAGTCGGATTTGCTGCTTGTGGAAAGCTGAATGGAGGTGAGAATGGTTCTGGAGATGGAGCAGGAAATGGAACTGGCGATGACAATACAGACGAAACAGTTGTTATTAACGGCATTATCCAGATTAAAGACCCAAATTTCTTGAAAGCATTGCTTGTTGTTAAAGACATGACTATTGTCGGCAAACACATTCATCAGGACATTGACAGGAACAGAGACGGTAAGATTTCTGTAGAAGAAGCAAAACAGGTAACACGTCTTCAATTGGGTAAGAATTATGACAAAGATGAAGAAACGAATAAGCCATTATATTCTGATTTAAGGAATATAGATGAAATCAAATATTTTACCTCATTAAAAGTGTTGAAATGCGATGATAATCAATTGATTTCACTTGATTTGAGTAAGAACACCGCTTTGGAGCATTTGGATTGCAGCAACAATTATTTAACTTCTCTTAATCTGGATAAAAACACCGCTTTGGAGTATTTGGATTGCAGCAACAATTATTTAACTTCTCTTAATCTGGATAAAAACACCTCATTGAAAATATTGGGTTGCGGTGGCAATCAATGGACAACTCTTGATTTAAGCAATCATCTTTCATTGGAACATGTTTATTGCGATAGTAAAGATTTGGAGCTTAATTTGAGCGGTTGCACGGCTTTGGAGAAAGTTTCTTGTGGAGTGAAAGCTCTTGATGTAAGCGGATGTACAGCATTGACAAAGTTGAAATGCTCTGGCCATTACCATAACAATAAATTGGCTTCACTTGATGTAAGCGGATGTACAGCATTGACAGAGTTGGATTGCAGTTTCAATGATTTAACTACTCTTAATTTAAGTGGGTTGACAGCATTGACAGAGTTGGATTGCAGTGACAATAAATTGGCTTCACTTAATGTAAGCGGATGTACAGCATTGATATGGTTGGATCGCTTGGGCGATCAATTGACTTCACTTGATGTAAGCGGATGTACAGCATTGACAAGGTTGGATTAT
>UMHE01076773.1_pt1 | contig 22649 bp, 10 predicted proteins | sample 1965451 | NCBI WGS metagenome assembly UMHE01 (sample SAMEA4836090, study PRJEB28245) | human gut metagenome | biome: gut microbiome; material: fecal sample | place: Denmark | collected 2008 | reverse complement strand
CTACGTGATTTTATTATGTCTCAAAAGCTGTAAACTGCTGTATATATATAATATGAAAAAGTCGAAGGATATAGTCGTATAGGAGCATTTTATATGTCGAAGTTACAGGATCGATTAGGAACAGCTTGTCATGTTGAAGTACATACTAGACAATCACGCGATAGCCGTGATGCTTTTGTGCCGGTTGAACCAGACGTTACTGCACCGCGCGATCGCAAATCTGGCATTACTTTTTCTCATGGAAAGAATGTATCTATTCCGCAGCGGACACTTAAGAAAATAGCAGCAGATATGATCGACTGCCCTGATGAGAAGAATCGTGCAGGACTCTATGATACTATTACGATCGAGGATGAGAGTGGCGAGTCATATACGGAGTTTCTGGACTTTGAAATTAGGAATGTTCCCGATGTATTTAATCAATTTAGAGGCAAGCTTCTAGGGGCAAAGGTAGCATATCTTGGTTTTACGTATAAGCTCATCAATATAGAAAAGGCAGGATATCATAAAGGAAAAATCATTAAACATAGTATTAAGAAAGATACTAGTAGTACCAGCATTTTCAGAAGAAATATAAAAAACGACATAAAAATCTATCCTCCAAAGCAGGAATCTTTTTATCTCGATAAAAAGATGATAATCTTTCTACACGAGAAACATCATTCCTGTTGTGGTGAGAAAATAAAACCAATTACATTTCATCTTCTTTATCATAAAAAAGACAAAGAGGTTCGAAGCAAACTTCAACTAATGTATTGTAAACATTGTGGGAAGTATTATATGAATCACAATTTTTATAGTTCATATTTTGCAAATAAAGATTTGAATGATATAAAGATTGAACGTATAGAAGATCTAAACGTTGATTATAATAAGAAGAAATCTAAGGAAACTAATTATTTATTTAAAGATGAAGATAAAATTGAAGATAAATCATTATATCATTTATATACGATTGAAGATCCTATTTGGGAATATATCATAAAACATGGAGTCATATTAATGTCAGATAATGAGATCTGTAAATATTTTCTTGATAATACGGAAGGTATTCAGTGCTATGACATTGATATTCCAGAGTACGGTCCAATTCGATTTATATATCTTGTTAAAACCAGATTCTTTTACACAACTCAGTTACAAGCTGCTAAATTAATAGATAAACTTAGCATGCAGAAAATCAATGATTTAGGCATAAGATTTTTGCTAGATAATAAAGTTATCAAGAACGCAAGGTTCTACAATGATGAATGTGTAGAATGGATCTATAAAAAGAAGTAACTTGATAAGGTACAACGATTGTTATGTGGAGGATATCATGAAAGGTATTTTTAAATTTATGCGAAATATGAAATTGGTCATGAAGTCGGGGATGATATTATCAGCATGTATGATACTGACAGCATCACCAGCATTCGCAAATAGAGAGCCTGTCTTCACCTCGGACTATGGCGGAACTAAGATTAGTTGTTCTGTTTATAAAGAGCAAGTGAAGCTTTCTGGGGTAAAAGCCAATGATACGATTCGTGAGATCAAAAATATCTTAGGTGAACCTTCTTTTGTAGATCGGAGAGATCATAATATCATGTATTCATATCGCTCGTTGAGGGTCTATCTTGTCGACTTTGGTGGAAACGGTGGCTACACGGTAGATAAAATTGAAAGTTCGACTCCAGGAGCATTTACACCAGATGGCGTAGGGGTAGGCATGTCAGAGTCGGTTCTCTCCGATGTTTATGGAACGGCCGATAGTGTATGCACGAAGACATATAACTTCCCGAAGCTTTCTGATGAATTAAATCAAAAGAATCAAGGTAAGCTAAATGAAACGATCTATACCTATAATGCAAATGAAGGCTTATCTATGTCCTTTACGGTAAAGAATGGAATCATAAAAGAGATTTCTATTTTCCAGGATGAATGATTTCAGTTTATAGCAGGAATTCGACAATCTAAGCAGAATGTAATAGTTATGAGGAATACGTATGTATACGAAATGAATCATCTATTGCCAAGCTATCGTTAAGTCAGGAAAGGAACTGATACCGTTATTTTGGTAGCAGTGCTTTTTTTAATGATGCTACGAAAAGGGAGCGGAGCTTGGTAATATGTTGGTATGAATTTTGAAGAGACTGACTGCTGGCATATAGATAGGACGGGAATATTATGACGGAGTTTGCACCAGGAATGCGTGTCATCATCCGCGATGAAGAGTGGATGGTCAAGAAAGTGGAACGAAACAGCATGGGAAACCATGCACTGTATTGCTGGGGAATATCATCCTTGGTCAAGGATAAGGAAGCAATTTTCCTAGATGATATCGAGTCGATTATACCGGTAGATCCGACAAAGGTGAAATTGGTCATCGACCAGTCATCGCATTATTGCGATACTCTTCTTTATTTGGAGAGTCAGTGGCGGCAGAAGATCCCTACGGACACGAAGATTCATGTTGGGCAGCGTGCAGCGATGGACTCGTTGCCGTATCAGCTGGTGCCGGCGCAGACAGCTCTGAAACAACCGCGTCAGCGTATCTTGATTGCCGATGCCGTTGGTCTTGGTAAGACACTGGAAGCAGGCATCTTGATGAGCGAGCTCATTTTGCGCGGCAAGGGCAAGCGAATTCTGGTCGTGACAGGGAAATCCATGATGACGCAATTCCAGAAGGAAATGTGGAATCGCTTCACCATTCCTCTGGTACGTCTCGATTCCAATAAAATTCACCAGATCCGTACGAAGCTGCCAGCAAACTACAATCCGTTCTTTTACTACGATAAGACGATTATTTCGATTGATACCCTGAAAAATGATGTAGCTTATCGGACACATCTGGAACAGGCCTATTGGGACATCATCGTTATCGATGAAGCGCAGAGTGTGGCGACGCGTGGTGATCGCAAGGCGCAGCGTGCTAAGCTGGCAGAACTCTTGGCTAAGCGGTCCGATACGATGATCATGCTTTCGGCTACGCCACACGATGGCCGTGCCGAAAGTTTTGCTTCGTTGATGAATATGCTGGATCCGACGGCAATAGCGAATCCGAAGGAATATACCAAAGATGATATTCAAGGCCTTTGCATTCGTCGCTTTAAGAAGGATGTCAAGGATGAGATACGCGGTGCGGTATTCGAACGCAAGATTACAGAGGAAAAATGTCAGGCATCGACAGCAGAGGAATATGCTTATACACTGCTCACCGATATGAAGCTGGATATGGACCTGGAGAAAAAACGCGGCACAGGACAGCTCTTTCAGACGAGCCTGGAAAAAGCATTATTCTCTAGTCCTGCTGCCTGCTTGCAGACGGTAGGTAGACGTTTGAAGAAACTCCGTCAGAAATACGATGATGAAGAGATTCGCGATATCAGATTGCTGCAGGAGTTCGAGACGGCACTGCAGGCAATCAAACCTGCAGACTTTTCGCGTTATCAGAGACTGTTAAAGCTCTTGAAGGATGAGTCGTATGGTTGGGACCGCAAGGCAGAGGATGATCGAATCGTCATTTTTACAGAGCGTGTTGACACCATGGAATATTTATATGAGCATCTGGCGAAAGATTTGAAGCTGAAGACAAAAGAGATTGCGAAGATCTCGGGAGCTATGAGCGATGAAGAACAGCAGCAGATTGTCGAGAATTTTGGTCGTGATAAGGCAGACGTTCGTATCCTCGTTGCCTCGGACGTTGCCTCGGAAGGCCTCAACTTGCATTATCTCTGTCATCGTCTGATTCATTTTGACCTGCCGTGGTCGCTGATGGTATTTCAGCAGCGCAATGGCCGTATTGATCGTTATGGCCAGAAGCAGCAGCCGGATATTCGTTATTTTGAGGAGCAGACGGAGAATGAAAAAATCCATGGCGACTTACGTCTTCTGGAAATCTTGGTAGAAAAAGAAGAACAAGCTTTAAAGAATATCGGCGATCCTGCTACGCTTTTAGGCGTCTATAGTGAAGAAGAGGAAGAGCAGGAAGTATCGAAGGCCATCGAGCAGGGAATCAGTGCAGACGACTTTAGCAAGCAACTGGACCAGAATGTCCAGGAAGATGACTTTATGGACTTTCTTTTGTCGGAGGCTACGAGCGAAGAGACAGAAAATGCGCCAGAAACACAGGATGACGAAACGCTTTTTACGGATACGGAATACCTCTATCAGGCAATGAAGTATTTCAACCGATACGAAGACAGACCGGTAGAGCCATTGCAGCGAGTCCGTGGCCTGGATATTATGCTGACGGACGATATTCGTCGTCGGATGCAGGATTTATTGCCAGCGGAAGTAGTCGCGCTGCTCAAGAAGAAAAGTTATTTGCGTCTGGTCAGCGATAAGGACTATTGCATGCAGGCAGTACGCGAAAGTCAGCAGACGGACGATGAGAAAGCTTGGCCGGAGGTACAGTATCTCTGGCCGTTGAATCCAATTTTTGACTGGGTGAACGATAAGGCTAGCTTAATCTTTCCGCGAGGGGAAGCACCTTTAGCCTTTATCCATAAGCTGAAAGCAGATCAGGTGATTTTTCTGCTGAATGGCAGTATCCCAAATCGCAAATCGACGCCGCTCGTTGATAAATGGTTTGGCCTACTTTATGAGAAAGGGCAGTTTGCCAAAGCTCTGCCATTGGAAGAAGCTTTGTCTTTAGCAGGCATCTACGCTGGGCAGGAATTGCCCAATCCGACGCAGGAGGATGAGCAGACTTTGGCACAGAAACAGGAGCTAGAGCATTTGCTTCCTGATGTCATTATGCAAGCCAAGAAGTACCTTACAGGTTTTTATACCCAGTATCAGCAGCAGAGTCAGCCACAGATTGATGCCGAAATCGATAAATTGGCTCGTTTGGAAGACCGTCACAAGGCCTATCAGATGAGTCTGTTCCAAAATAGAGCGGAACGACAGCGTGATGAAAAGGTACGGGAGATTGAAGATATCTTCAATTCATTCAGTGAATGGGTGGAAGATTCCATGACGATCGAGAATCATCCGTATATCCGGGTCCTCGGTGTACTTAGCGGTAAGCAGGAAGGATAAAGCCATGGCAGCAAAAGAAATTGATTTGACTGGTATTGATAATGTTAATGAGTATTATACAAACCATTATCTAAATACACTTTTTGCCGACAATATCAAGACGCAGATAAAAGACTGGAAAGAGACGGCTAAGGAAGCAGAACACAAGACTCCATGGTCAAAGCTGCGCGAGACGAGTCGTCTGTATTACCGTGCCCATGAACGCTTTCAGCGTGAACGCCTGGATGCAGAGATTTTTGAGCAGATTGCTTCGTTGGCAGGAAAGTATCTGGAAGCACTTGGCTATGATGCCATCCATACGGAAAAGGTCGAGTTGGATGAAGAAACGACTGTGCCAGTAGCCCTGGAGGTCAAGAAAAATGATGGCAGACCGCGCCTTTGGGTTATGCTATCGGCTTCCGATGACTTTTCAGCGGGTATCATAGAAGGCCATGTTTTTGATGCAGACGAGACGGATATGGCATCGATGTCGCTCCGGAATCTTCCTGACAATGAAACATTGGCCAATAAAATCCTTTATGATCAGACAGAGCCTCCTCGCTGGTTGATTTTCATTGGCATGAACCAGATTGCCCTGCTTGATCGCCATAAATGGAACGAAAAACGCTGCCTGACGTTTGACCTCGAACAGATTTTTGGCCGTAATGATGAATCCACCTGGCAGGCCATGGCCGTACTGCTGCATCATGACAGTCTTTGCCCGGATGATGGCAAATGTCTGCTGGATGAGCTGAATGAGGAATCCCAGAAGAATGCTGCAGGCGTTTCAGAGGACCTGAAATATGCCCTGCGAGAAAGCATTGAGCTGCTGGGCAATGAGGTCCTCTATGATTTGGCCCATAATAAAGGCCGTGACCTTGAGGAACAGCCAGTCGATGCCGGCGAACTGACCTTGCAGTGCCTGCGTTATATGTATCGCATGCTTTTCGTACTCTTCATGGAGTCGCGGCCGGATCTTGGCTATGCGCCGATGAAGAATCCAGTCTATGTCAAGAGTTATTCGATTGAGAGTTTGCGGCAGACGGCAGAGCATATGTCGATCCAGCCAGACGAGAAAGTCATGGAAGGCACCTATATCGGCGATTCTCTCAAAACTCTCTTCGATATGATCTATGAAGGTTATCCGAAGAAGGAAGAAGAACAGCAACAATTCTCGAAACGTACAAGCCTTAAGGACACCTTCGTGCTGCCGCCGCTGAAAGCCCATATCTTTGATCCGGAGCGCACGAAGATGGTGCATGAGGCAAAGCTGCGCAATTGTGTGATGCTGCGTATCATCGAACTCATGAGTCTGACTCGTGAGGATAGTAAGAAAAAGGTACGTCGTGGCCGCATCTCCTATGCCAACCTTGGCATCAACCAGCTGGGCGCGGCTTATGAGGCTTTGCTTTCATATCGTGGTTTTATTGCAGAGACAGATCTCTATGAAGTGAAACGTGCAAAAGATAAGTTCAATGAATTGGACGTCGGCTATTTTGTCACGGAAGAAGAGCTAGCACAGTATACCGAAGATGAGCGTGTACGGTATGACAAGGGCCCGAATAAGGGGAAACTGCGTCATTATGAAAAAGGTACGTTCATCTATCGCCTGGCAGGTCGCGAACGTGAAAAGTCAGCTTCGTACTATACACCGGAAGTCTTGACGAAATGTCTTGTGAAATATGCTCTGAAGGAACTCCTGAAAGACAAGACTGCCGATGATATCCTGCAGATTACGGTCTGCGAGCCGGCCATGGGCTCGGCAGCCTTCCTCAACGAAGCGATTAATCAGTTGGCAGAAGCGTATCTCATGAAGCGCCAGCAGGAGCTCCATGAGTCCATTCCTTACGATGAACGCGCTAAAGAACTGCAGAAAGTCAAAATGTATATTGCTGACCGCAATGTCTATGGCGTCGACCTCAATCCGACGGCGGTGGAACTGGCCGAGGTCTCGCTCTGGCTCAACACCATCTATGAAGGTGGCTTTGTGCCTTGGTTTGGCACGCAGCTCGTTAATGGCAATTCGCTGATTGGTGCACGGCGTGAATGCTATGATGTGCAGGATTTGCAGACGAAAGTAAAGAATCTGCGGTGGTATGAAAACGCTCCTGTTCGCATTAAGCCGCAGGAAAAACGTAAGCAAAAGAAACAGATCTATCACTTTCTTACTGGTGACCCAGGGATGGCCAATTATGATAAGGATAAAGTCATCAAGGGGTTGGTGCCGGACAAGATAAAGACGATTAAGAAGTGGAATAAAGAGTTCATCAAGCCGTATAGTGATGATGAAATTGCTTCGATGCTTGCTCTTTCGAAGAAGATTGATGAGCTTTGGCAGCAGCAGGTTGAACTGCGCAAGGAAATCGATGCACAAACAACGGACAATCTCAGCATCTACGGGCATCAGGATGATATCCTGGATAGTCATACGACGATTCGTCGCAAGGATGAGATTTACCGCAAATATTATAAATCTGAGCATATGAAGAATGCTGGTCCTTATGCACGACTGCGTTTTGCCATGGATTATTGGTGTGCGTTGTGGTTTTGGCCAATTGATAAAGCGGACCTACTGCCAACGCGTGCTCAATTTTTAGCTGATATGAGCTTTATTATTGAAGGGACGGCATCAACAGCTGAGACAAATGACATCTTAGTGGAGCAAAGTCTCTTCAGCCATGATGAACAGCTTAATCTTTTTAGCAGCGAACGCGAAGAGGCACAGGATGCCATGGCGGAAAAGATTCGTGCGCACTATCCGCATGGTGGACATGTTGATCTTGATCAGCTCTGCAATATCTTCCCACGATTTGCACTCATCAAACAGATTGCCAGGAAAAATCGATTTATGCATTGGGAGTTGGAATTTGCTGATGTATTTCATGATAATGGTGGTATGTCACTTGAACTTGGAAATCCACCTTGGATTAAATTGATATGGAATGAGCAGAATGTGTTGGCAGATACTGATCCAATATTTGCTGTAAAGAATATGACAGCAACACAAACGGCAAAAAAACGAACTAAGGCATTAGAAAATAAAAATACAAAAGAGAGTTATTTCTCAGAATATGAGATGATGATTGGTGAACAAAATTTTCTTAATACGATAACAAATTATTCTTTATTAAAAGGAATGAAAACAAATTTATATAAATGTTTTTTACCAAAAGCATTTGATACAATTTCATCCATAAACGGAAAAGAAGGATATGTAGCTTTCGTACATCCAGAGGGGGTATTTGATGAGCCGCAAGGTGGTCTACTTAGAGAAAATCTCTATGCTAGACTACGGATGGTATATGCATTTATAAATGAAAAGAAATTATTTCATGAAGTAGATCATCATAAAAAATTCTCTTTAAATGTATATGGTAGTTTACATGCTAATAATCCAATTTTTGATATTATTAATGATTTATATTTACCAATAACAATTGATGAATGTTATCATAATAGTGTCGAGAATCCAGTTCCTGGCGTAAAAAATGAAAATGGAGAATGGAATATTACTGGTCATCCCCATCGTATTATTCATATCACTAAAAATGAATTGCAAATTTTCGCGAGCTTATTTGATGATAATTGTCGATGGCAAGAGGCCAGATTGCCTGTACTTCATGCAAAAGAACTTCTTGAGGTATTAGAGTGTTTCTTTTACCAAAAGGAAAAAGTTTACGATCTTGGAAAAAAAGTTTATACAACCGGACTTTGGCATGAAACAAATGCTCAACAGGATGGAACGATTATTGCGAAAATAGATTTTCCAAATGAAATAGACTCTATGATTTATTCAGGTGCACATATTAATGTAGCAAATCCATATTTTCAAACGACACAACGTCATTATTATAATAATAGTAATTATGATCATATAGATTTAACAAATATTCCTAGTGATTATTTAATTCGCACCAAGTACCAACCTGATTGTAGCATTGACGAATATAAAAGAAGAGCACCAAAAACACCATGGAAAACATCAGTTATATCCGAATATCGTATTGCTAATCGTGAATTTGTCAATTGTGCTGTAGAACGAACTTTAGCAGCAGTTATAATTCCACCAGGTGTAGCACATATTAATAAGGTTTTTGAAGTCTGCTACCAAGATAAAAATTATATTCCACTAATGGCTGGGTTCGAAGCAAGTATACCATTTGATTTTTTGGTAAAAACTATTGGAAAATCAGGAGTAAATTACAGTACGAATATGCTATTTCCTGTAATACATTCTAAATTAGATAATGCTATCAAGATTCGTGCACTTCTTCTAAACTGTTTAACAATTTATTATGCAGATTTTTGGAAGCAACAATTTGACAATAATTATATATTAGATAGATGGGCAAGGAAAGATATACGTCTTACTGATAGTAGATTTTATAATTTAACATCAGAATGGAATTGGCATACCCCATTACGTACGGATTATGAACGTCGTGAAGCAATGCTAGAATTAGATGTTCTTGCATCTATATCATTAGGTATGACATTAGAGCAGCTTATTACAATTTACAATATCCAATTTCCAGTCTTACGAGCTAACGAGGCAGACACCTGGTACGATGCCAATGGCCGCATCGTCTACACAATCAATCGCGGCATGACGGCAAAGGACGCGCAGGGCCGCAAATATGTCGGCGTGGATAAAAATGAGTGGGAGCGAATCAAGGACTATCCTGCCGGCAAGGTGTATGCTCATTCCTTCACAGATGACACACAGCCAGGCGGCCCGCGCGAACGCACTGTAGAATACGTTGCTCCTTTTGATCGTTGCGATCGCGAAAAAGATTACGAGACCGTATGGGCTTTTTTTGAGAAAAAATATGGAAGTGAACAGGCTAAATAATTCATTGATAAAGCAACCATTGCTTTGAACGATAAAGTAATTTTACGCGTTTTGACATTTTTGCGTTGAAAGGGTATAATGATGCCAACATCAAAAAGGTTTTACCTTTTGTAAGGGCATCGTTGCTGACGGTGCCCTAGTTTTTATTTTGGGCACTTGTCATTCCTTGACAGGTGCTCTTTTTCTATATAGGGGGAATCATTGTGCTGCCATCCATACTCGCCAAACAGCTCCAGCAAGGCATCCAGGACTATCTTGCTACTACGTTTCCTATGACCAATGCGCCATTTGCTGGCTCGATTGCATCTATGTTTGATAAAGGGGATGCGGTGACACATGCCCCGTATATCTCTGTGAAGCTGCCTTTTCGCAAGGCCGAGAAGATGCCGGATTGCTTTGAGGGGGTAAAGCTGCCTTTTTTGCCATACGTGCATCAGGAAAAGAGCTATCAGCGTTTGGTGACCGACGGTGGCAGGTCCACACTTGTGGCGACGGGAACTGGCTCCGGTAAGACGGAATGTTTCTTGAACCCAGTGCTTGAATACTGCTATCAGCATCGCCATGAACGTGGCATCAAGGCCTTGATTATTTATCCGATGAATGCCCTGGCAACGGATCAGGCAGGACGTATGGCAAAAAGCATCTTTGAGAGTCCACGTCTGGCAGAAGCGGGCATTACGGCCGGCATGTACGTCGGCGGAGGTCGCGGCAAAGGTGCTGTCATGATGTCGAAACCCGATAAGGAGAACGGCATTCTCGGCGTGATCACGGACCATGAGACGATGATCAACAATCCCCCGGACATCTTGCTGACGAACTATAAGATGCTGGACTATCTACTTGTTCGTCCTAAGGATGCAGGGCTTTGGCGTGATAATCGCCCGGATACGCTGAAGTTCATCGTCGTGGATGAATTTCATACATTTGATGGCGCGCAGGGCACAGATCTAGCTTGCCTTCTTCGCCGCCTAAAGTCACGCCTCTATACGCCAACGGGCTATCTTTGCTGCGTAGGTACGTCAGCAACGATGGGAGGTCGCAGTAGTAATCAGGATATCATCAAGTATGCCGAGCAGGTCTTTGGGGAAAACTTTGATGATGATGCGTTGATTACGGAGGACCGACTGCGTCCGGAAGAGTTTTTTGCCGATGCTGAGAGGTCGTTTCAAGCCTTGCCGACTGCCGAGCAGGTAGAAAGTCTGTGGAAGCTGTCGGAAGAGGATGACGAACAAGCGTATTTGCAGGCGGCACTCGATGCCTGGTTCCCTCAGTCAGGCTTTTCTGCCGATACGAAAGATATGTCTGGTCGTATACGTCTCGGTCAGGCTTTGAAGGCACATGCATTCTTCCAGGATGTGTTGGATCTCACGCAGGGAAATTATTGGCAGGACGATAAGATTTATGAAGAGCTGAAGAACCGTTATCCCGTGATGAAAGAGTGGCGCGATAAGGCGGCAGGCCTTGACGCGCTGTTTTCGTTGGTATCTTTTGCTCGTTCTGGTACAGAAGAAAAACCGAGGCCGTTCCTTTTTGTACAAGTACAGCTCTGGTTGCGTGAGCTGCGCCGCCTGCTCGGGCGTGTTAGCGGGAAGAACGTTACGTACATGCTGGCCCCAGACCTCAATGATCAGCAGCGAAAAGATTATTTGCCGGTGGTGAATTGTCGTGACTGTGGTGCGACTGGCTGGGCTGCGATCCTCGATGAACGTCACGATGCAGTAGTCAATAAGCTGGAGACATTCTACAATCTGTATTTCAATGCCAGCGATAAAATTGTGCTGATGTACCCAGGGAATCCAAAAGAAGCTTCGAGTGAATTGCGTCCTGCCAAACTCTGCCCGAATTGTCATCATTTGACATTTGCTGCAGAGCATGAGAAGTATTGTCCGAATGATCATGGCGAATTGATCGATGTTTTGGTTGCGAATAGGCCGACGCAGTCTGGCTCGAATAAAACGCACCAGTATGTTTGCCCCTTCTGCGGCAGCCGCCGCGGTATTTCGCTGATGGGCTTGCGCAGCACAACGGAAATCAGTGCCAGCATCTCTCAGTTGATGGCTTCCCGTTTCAACGATGATAAAAAGACGTTGGCATTTTCGGATAGCGTGCAGGATGCAGCACATCGGGCCGGCTTCTTTAATGCGCGAACTTGGCGTTTTGGCCTGCGTGGCGCTATTCAGCATTATATTCTTAATGGCGATGGGGCAGGGAAAAGTCTAGACGATTTCACGCGGGGGTTCTGTGACTATTGGGAGAAGAAACTTACGCGGGAAGAATTTGTCAGCTTTTTTATTCCACCCAATATGACCTGGATGCAGGCGTATCAGGAGCTGCGGGAAAAACGCACGTATGGCAAAGATAAATATGCCAAGAGGCTCTTAGAGGATATCCGCAAGCGCCTTTCCTATGAGATTATGCTGGAATACGGCGTGACGAGTCGCATTGGTCGTACGCTTGAAAAGTCAGGTTGTTCCTGCCTGACTTTTGCTCCGGAGGATATTCAGGCGCTTTCGGAACGTGTACAGGAACGGGTCATCAATGAACTTGGCATCATGTCATCTACGGATGAGGTGACGTTCCAGCGGATGGTGATTGGCTGGTTGACCTTGCTGCGGCAGCATGGTGCCTTTGATGATCGCGTATATTATGGCTTCTGCCAGGAGAACGTGAGAGGGAGATATCAACCGCATTTCTTACTTCCAGGTCCGCCAGATCGCTGGTGGTTGCCAGGCTTGCAATCCGGACGTAACAACCCACGTTTCCTTTGCAGTTGGGAGGGGAAAGGCAAGACTCCGTTTATATTCGAGTCGTATAGGGCCTCGCAATATCTCGATTGGATTGAACGCTGCTTTGGCGGAGATGACTTGGATTTATTATTACGCAATGATGATCTACCGGCAGATATCAGCAAAATTATTTTACTGGAAGCTTTGCATATGGGAATCCTGCATGAGATACCGATGCAGGAAAACTATATCCATGTCTATGCTTTGGCAAAGGATCGCGTCTACATTTCTGCTGATGTACATCAGCTGCGTTGCGACGTTTGTGGGACGAAGCGCAGCTTCGCTGGCGATGCAGCGGAACTGATGGCTGGAGCTAGTTGCGCCAGGAAAAATTGCTCGGGCTATCTGGTAGAAGCAGATGAAAGCAGCCTCGGATATTATGGCCGTCTGTATAGCTCTGGTGATCTTGTACGCATTCATGCACATGAACATACGGGCCTCTTAGAAAGGGAGGACCGTGAACAGGTAGAGAATGACTTTAAACGTGGCAAAAAGGAGCAGCGTCGCCCTTGGGATCCCAATGTGCTTTCCTGTACGCCAACTTTGGAGCTCGGTATTGATATTGGTGATTTGTCCTCTGTTATTCTTTGCAGCGTGCCGCCAGGAAAGGCGCAGTTCCTGCAGCGTGTTGGTCGTGCTGGCCGTACGGACGGCAATTCTCTGGTGATGGTGACAGCAAATACAAGGCCACATGACTTATATTTCTATGCAGATCCCCTCGATATGATGCAGGGGAGCATGGCTGCTCCACATATTTTCCTCAAGGCGTCTGCTGTTTTGAAACGGCAGTTCACGGCCTTTTGCTTTGACAATTGGGTCAAGAGCGGGATTGACGAATCGGCTATCCCGCAGCATCTCGGACAGGCATTGACAAACCTTTCGAATGGCAATGCTGAAAAATTCCCGTTCAATTACCTGAACTACGTGCAGCGGAATCTGACTTCGCTTTTCCAGATGTTTACGGGCCTCTTTGCGCGGGATATCGATAAGAGAACGCAGCAAGAGCTGGAGCATTTCGCCAAGGGAAATGGCCTGGCGGCTTCGCCCATGCAGGTGAGCATCAAGGAAAGCTTTGATGAGATGGCCGATGAAATCGATGGCTTGAATAAAAATATCATAGCTTTGGATACTTTACTGGCTGAGTATAAAGCAAAGACGAAGGATAGCTCCTATGATGCAGAAATCAAGGAACTGAAGCAGGAGAAACATGCACTGCTGAATGTAAAAAAGGAAATTCGTAGAAGAGATACGTTCAATTTCTTGTCTGATGAAGGTATGCTGCCAAACTATGCGTTCCCGGAAGAAGGCATTACCTTAAAGGCAGTGCTGTTTCGTCGCGATGACGAGGATGATAACACACCTTCGGCACAAAAGAAACCGCACTATACGAATCGTGTCTATGAATATCAAAGAGCGGCATCTTCGGCTATCAGTGAATTTGCGCCGAATAATAGTTTCTATGCGGGGGGGCATCATTTTACGATCAACCGAGTGGATTTGCATTCGTCACAGCCAGAGCGCTGGCGTCTTTGCCCAGACTGTGCCCATGCAGAACGAGAGACGGAGCAGACGGGCAAGAATCCTTGTCCGCATTGTGGCAGCTTATCTTGGGAAGATATCGGTCAGGTACGAGACATGCTCAAGGTGAAATTGGTTTATTCGCATATGGATATGGCCAAGAGCATGATCGATGATGGCAATGAAAGCCGTCAGATTAAATTCTATACAAAGCAACTGCTGGTTGATGTCGACGAAGCACATGATATTGAAAAAGCTTATGCCATGAACAATGATGAGTTCCCCTTTGGCTATGAATTTGTGAAGAAGGCCGTTCTTAGAGAAATCAACTTCGGTGAGGCGGATATCTCAAAAGCCGAAGAGATGACGGTCAATGGCGAAAAAGAAGCACGCAAGGGGTTCCGTGTATGCAAATATTGTGGCTGCATCATGGATGATACGGGGACGATTAATCATGCACCGTATTGTCCGGTAAAAAAGAAACCGGCTTTGGCAAAAGAATCAGAAGATGACTGCTTGTTCTTATATCGTGAATTCCAGACAGAGGTGCTTCGTTTGCTTATTCCAGAGACAGCTACCATTGGCACGAAAGTCAAGACAGAATCTTTTACGGCAGCATTCATGTTGGGCATGAGAGAGTATTTTGGTAATGTCGATCACTTGCGTGCAGCCATTTGTGAAGTGCCGGTAAAGGATGCGGACTACCGTAAACAGTATCTGGTAATATACGATTCTGTACCGGGAGGAACGGGCTATCTAAAGCAGCTTCTACAGCATGATGATGCTTTGATTCAAATTTTCGAAAAGGCATTACAGGTGCTGGAGAATTGCTCGTGTGGTAACGATCCGGAGAAAGATGGCTGCTATCATTGCCTTTACGCTTATCGTCAGAGCCAGAATATCGGCAATCTCTCTAGAAAAGTGGCAATCCAGCTCCTGCATGCGATTCTTAGCGGTAAAGACAATATCAAGGAGATCGCGAAACTGGATCAGGTCGCGACAAATCACCTTTTTGATAGCGAATTGGAGCGTCAATTTGTCGTAGCCCTGGAAAAGAGCAGCAATGCACAGCGCAAGATCGAGCTGAAACAGTCTCTCGTACATGATAAGCAGGGCTACATTATGAACATTCATACGGGAAATGAGGATGAAGATGGTGTAGATTATTCTTGGGAGATTGAGCCACAAGTATCCTTGGATATGGAGCAAGGCGTCAGCGTCAAATGCAAGCCTGACTTCGTGCTCTGGCCAAACTTTGCTGATGATCAGGAACATTTACCTGTAACTGTTTTTACCGATGGCTTCACCTACCATAAGGATGAGGTTGCTGACGATACCTTAAAGCGAGAAGCGATTCATCGCAGCGGTAATTTCCGCGTCTGGTCGCTTAGCTATAAAGATGTACAGGAGGCTTTTGCCAAACAGGATCCCTATGCTACGCAGACGTTGGATGCGAATAAAATGCCATTGGTCAAAGGATATAATATGCAAATGAAAAAATATCCGGGGAATCATCTCTCTCCAGAGAAGATGACTGCTTTGGAACTTTTGCTGCAGTATTTGTCCTTGCCAAAAGCAGAAAGCGAATTCCAGCAACAGGCAAATGCTTATGCTGCGGCATTGTTAAATCCACAGCAAATGCGGATGGAGATCGAATTTAATAGTTGGCAACAGAAGGTGAATCATATCTGTGAGGAAACTCATTTTTCAGATATACAATTCGCTTTCAGGGAAACGATTTTTGGCCAATGGCATCCTAATTCAAAAGAAGCACAAGCAGCTGTGAGTTGCTTGGCTGGCATCGATATGAAAGAGAAGAGTACTGTGGTTGCTGCGATTCTTGAAGATCGTCCAGAATTGCGACCAGAAGCACAATATGAAGCGGAATGGAATGGCTTGTGGCATTTCTGTAATGTCATGCAGTTTGCCAATACATTCATCGCAGTTACAGAACGGGGACTTGAGCAGGAAGTCTATCTTGCCTTGAATATACCCAATTCAGCGGCAGATACGGATGGTGAAGCTGATGAAGCTGATGAAGGCGGTTGGGATAACGTCTTACAGCAGCTTAGTGAATTTGCTGATGAAGGGGAGCTGGCCTTTGTTCATACGCTACAGCAAGCCGGCGTTCCCGTGCCAGATGTGATCATGGAAGACTTAATGGATGGCGATACGGTCATTGATAATGTAGAGCTTGGTTGGTCCCAACTGAAATGCGCGTTTATACTACAGGAATGCGACGAGGCACGCCATAACGTTGAGCAAGCCGGCTGGCAGGTCTTTGATGAGACAACGGAAGATGTAAAAGCGATATTTGGAGGTCATGAAGCATGAGTGATGTAGTAAAAGTAGCAATAGCCGATAGTTTTCTGACATCTTATGCTAAATTACCGGAGCAAGCACAAAAACATACATCTGATTTCTTGATAAAATTCCGCAGTAATCCGACTTCGCCGGGGATTCACTATGAAAAAGTCGCCAGCAACTTGGATAAGAATGTTTGGTCTGTACGCATCGATGATACGTATCGTGGTATTGTTCTTCGTCAGGATAAGACTGGCGTATATATGCTGGCTTGGGTCGATCATCATGATAAGGCTTACCAGTGGGCTAAAAATAAGCGCTGTAAGGTCAATCCGTTTACGGGAGCGATTCAGCTTTATAGCGTACAGGAAATCACGGAGCAGGTAAAAGTACCCGGCATCTTCAAAGATGTATCCGATGCAGATTTATTGAAACTGGGTGTGCCAGAAGAACAGCTGCCATATGTGCGTTCCTTTACGAGCAAGGACGACTTCAAGAAGAGCAAGGATAATCTGACAGCCGATGTTTATGAAGGCCTTTCCTGGTTGGCAGAGGGATTCCCTGTCAATGAAGTACTGGACTTGATGGCAGCAGAGCAGGATGAACAGAAGCCTGAAGATCTACGAGAAGCACTGGACACGGCAAACAATCAGCGTTTCTTCCGTGTATTGGAAGGTGAAGATGATTTAAAAGCTATGCTCGCTCGTCCGTTAGATAAATGGCGTGTTTTCCTGCATCCAACGCAGCGGAAAATCGTCAACAAGGATTATTCTGGCTCTGCTCGTGTTACTGGCGGCGCTGGTACAGGTAAGACCGTTGTAGCCATGCATCGTGCCAAGAAGTTAGCTGGTACACTGGATAATCACAGAAAAGTGTTGTTTACGACCTTTACGGCAAATCTGGCAGCGGACATTCGTGAAAACCTGCAGACAATCTGTACAACAGAAGAAATGCGGCATATTGAGGTGATCAATCTCGATGCTTGGGTATCCAATTATATGCGCAGCGCTGGCTATGAGGCACGTATTGAGTATGATACCAAGGTCTTGGAGAACATGTGGGAAAATGCTATTGATGAGACCATGGCCGATGCCTTGGGATTGCCAGTAGACTTTTATATGGATGAATGGGCTCGCGTCATCGTCCCACAGCATGCGATGACGGGGGTAAAGTATCTGCGTTGTTCGCGTAACGGGCGTGGTGTCCGTCTGGATCGAAAAAAACGTCAACAGGTATGGAAGGTATGCGAAGTCTATCAGCGACAAATGAAAGCAGCTGGCAAGCGTGATGTAAATTGGGCTATGGATGAATGCCGCTTGTTGGTAGCGAAACAACATCAAAGCCTTTATCCGTATATCATCGTCGATGAAGGTCAAGACTTTAGTCAGATTGCTATGGAACTTTTGCGCAGTATTGCTGGGGAGCCACACCGGAATGATATTTTCATTGTAGGAGATGCCCATCAGAGGATTTATCGCAATAAGACGGTACTGTCTAAATGTGGCATCCAGGTGCGTGGCCGCAGCAGCATTTTGCGCATTAACTATCGTACCACGGAAGAAACGCGGGCCTATGCATTTGCCTTGTTACAAGGCATTCCCTTTGATGATCTTGACGGTGATGTTTTAAGCCATGATGAGTGCCAGTCGCTTACTCATGGTGAAGAGCCTATAGTTAAATCGTTCCGTTCCGCTAATCAGGAAATCGATTTTATCGAAGAACAAATCAAAGAACTGCAGAAAAATGATGTACCGCTGCAGGATATCTGCCTGACAGCTCGCACGCATAACCTCTTGGACAATTATATAAAGGCCCTTACAGAGCGTGGGTTCCGCTGCTACGAGCTCAAGAAAGAAAAGATGGATGATCGGCAGCAACAAGGCATTCGTTTAGCCACGATGCATCGCGTTAAAGGCCTGGAGTTCCAGTATGTCTTTGTCGCTGGAGTTAATGCGGGCATTGTGCCACTGAAACAAGCTGTAGAAATAGATGAACCAGTGGCTAAGAACGAGGCGATTACTGCTGAGAAATGCTTGTTGTATGTAGCTTTGACAAGAGCGCAAAAGGGTGCTTTTATTACGAGTTACGGTAGGAAATCGGAGTTTTTGAAGTAGGATCGATCATTGTTTTAGGAGAGTAATGGAAAGGAATTGTGCATGGGAAACGATAAATTTACTTTAATACAATTCACGGTAAAAAACATTCTTGCAAAGATAGAGGCTGGCGAGTTTGTTATTCCAGAAATTCAACGGCCGTTTGTTTGGCGACGTAATCAAGTACGAGATCTGATCGACTCACTTTATAATGGCTATCCAACGGGGTATATCATTACTTGGCAAAATCCAGATATACGGACAAAAGATGGTGGAATTTCTCGTGGCAAACATATATTAATTGATGGCCAACAGCGTATTACTGCTATTATGGCTGCACTTGTCGGACAAGAGGTCATGAATGAAGATTTCAATCATGAACGAATAAAAATTGCCTTTAATCCACAGGCCACAGATGCAACTAAACGTTTTGCCGTACTTGATGCTTCACGTGTGCGTGATAAAAAATGGATTCCGGATATTTCCGTGATTTTCAAACCTGAATTCCGGCAAAGATCATTTGAAAATTCTTATGTAGCAGAAAATCCTGAAGTTGATGTTGATGAACTAGCCGATACGATCACTAGTATTAAAGAAATTGAAAATCGGAATATTGGTGTGATCGAATTAGATCAAAATCTCGATATTGATGAAGTCACAGAAATTTTCATTCGTATCAACTCCAAAGGTACAGCGTTGAGTCAGTCTGATTTTGTCATGTCAAAATTAGCAGCAGATACGGTACATGGAGGGAATCTTTTACGTAAAATTGTTGATTATTTTTGCCATCTTTCTGTCAAGCCAGACTTCTATGCGCAAATGATGAAGGATACGGAATTTATAGCGACGTCATATGCAGAGAAAATTAAATGGCTGGCTGATGATAATGAAGCAATTTATGATCCTGATTATAGTGATGTATTGCATGTAGCCTTTATGTCTCAATTTAATCGTGGTAAATTAGCGGATCTTGTTAGCTTGCTCTCCGGCCGTAATTTCGAAACGAAAGAATACAGCGAGGATATCATTGAAGAGTCGTATAAAAAGCTTCAAGTTGGTCTAGATGATTTTATCAATAAATATCACTTTCAAAACTTTGTACTAGCGATAAAGAGCGCAGGATTTAGATCATCTAAATTGATCAATTCGCATATGACACTTGATTTTGCCTATATGATTTATCTGCGTTTAACTAAGGATAAGAACATCCCTGCGGCACAGGTCTCGCATCATGTACAGAAATGGTTTGTGCTGTCAACACTTACAGGCCGATATGTTAGTTCACCAGAATCTATGATGAGTCATGATATCCGTCTTATCAATGAAAAGGGATTTCTGGCATTCTCGGCAGAAATTGAGGCGTCGGTACTATCCGATACATTCTGGCAGGTTACGTTGCCGCAAAATCTGACAACTAATTCTGTTAATAGTCCAGCCTTTCATACGTTTATCGCTGCTCAGATTAATCGTGGCAGTAGCTCTCTTTTCCAAAGGGGAACTTCGATTGGAGATCTTGTAGAATTAACCGGTGACGTCCATCATATTTTTCCAAAAGCATATCTGCAGAAAAATGGCCTGAATAATCGTGCTCTCTATAATCAGGTAGCGAACTATACTTATTTGGATACGCAGGTAAATAAGGCTATTAGCGATAATGCACCTAATATCTACTTTGGTAAGATTAGAGAGCAACAGCCAGATGGTAAGGATAATATTGGCAATATCACTAATATCGATGACTTACAGCGCAACTTAGCAGAGAATGCTATACCAGAAGATATTGTAAATATGACTTATAAGGATTATGAAACATTCTTGGATAAACGTCGTCGACTTATGGCTAAATTTATTGAAGGATACTATAAAGCATTGTAATTAATTAGTTGTTAGGGAGTGAAAATTTATGATCAAGAGAATAATAGCTTTAATATTGCCAATTATGATGTTTTATATTGGACCGGTCTATGCAGATCAAATGGTGAATATGGAAGAAGTCATGAGTATGGAGAATATGCCTAAACTATCTCCAACGGGAAATATAGATGGAGTATATTTTACCATGAATAATGAGGGATTGCACCTCAAGACTTACTTCAATCAATATACTGATCATTACTATTATAGAACAGGTCATGAAGACGTAGTCACCATCACGGGTGGATATGTAAAGCTCCTTGATACAAATGATGTGCATGATTATCTTTCTTTTTCGGTAGATAAATATCCATATTTCCGTGTATATAAGCTGACTACAGAAACGGGAAAAAACTTTTTATTAATCATAAAAGGTAAACAGTATACCTCAGAATGTGATGCCAATGGCGTATGGCTGATTGGCAAGCAAGATGGTAAATATGTTACTTATGCAACTTTAGATAATCTTCAAGGAGCAGGTCTGGTGTTTCAGGATATCATACCTAGGATAGAAAATGGAGAATTAAGATTAATTGGTGTAGCAAGAGACCGTGATTGTAATATTTGGGGACGCAATACAGATCAGCCTCCTTACACATATAAAGGACATCCTGTATCCAGGACGGAAATGGCCAATAAAGGGGAATGCGTTGTAAGTAGTGTAAATTTGTTTTGGGACGATAATGCAAACTGGTTTGGTATTCGCTATGCAGAGTGATGAAGTGGAGGGGATATCATGAGTTTACCAATTATTAGACATATCGATTTTGGCAATGTTGAAACAGCAGCGTATGGCTATGTCAACATGTGCAGTGGTCCGGACTACTACTGCTTTAAGATGAAGCCAGATGAGGCTAAGCCCTTCATGGAGAGGATTGATAAAGCTGCGCCAATCTTAAATGAGGCCATGAAGAAGATTGATCCTAAGAATGATGAACTCTGTGTTGCTTGCTATGAGGAGGGCAAGGAGGATAATGAAGGGAGCATCGTCTTTACAGCATGTCTTCTGGATCCGGTAGGCTTCGGTCATGAGCTTGTTAGAGTAGGAGAAGCGGTCGAGAGGATAGACAATATTCTCGAACAAGAACCTCATCATATTCATATTGTCTGTGATTTGGTAGCTGATGACGATGGTGAGTTTAATTTCCTCATGTTGAAGCTCGTTTCTTTTGATGTGGTTGATTAAGCCAGAAAGATGGAGGGGATTAGACATGGAACGCTGGAGGAAAGGAAGCATATGGATCCTGGTGATTATGTCGCTGTGGTGCTTTAGCGCTGTAGCAATGGCATCGTCTTATGATGCTACATCGTCGATTTTGTCAAAGCTGCAGGGGCAGTGGTACGATGCGGAAGGTAACATCGTCCTAGATTTTCAGGGCAAGACGGTCAATGGCTGCGAGATTGTGGGTGCCTATCATCCGGCCGGAGGCAGCTCGGATTTTAGCTGCATCATTCGCATTATCGAGGCTGATGGCTATCGTGACTTGCCGATTATCGGTGAAAATCTACGGAAGGATAGTTATCATGCCCATGTCATCCTGAACGGCGATAATGGCGACGAGAGCAAGGGGACGATGCTCATGCGCACGCCGCAGGCCCGGTACTATGAGTCTGTTGGCGGTATCGGCCTCGATATGCCGGCCAAAGAAGTCGTGGCAAAGTACGGCAAGCCTGACAAGATTCAGAAATCGAAGACCTGGAAGACGCTGGATACCTGGCAATACCAGAAGCTTGGACTAGAGCTGACCATGCGGCATCAGCGTGTCTTTATCATCAAGGTGTACCGGAATGGTAATCGTCATTTTGACAAGACGGGGTTTGATTGCGCCAATGCTCCTTACGAGTTCCAAGAGGCTTATGGCTTTCGCCAGGCACCTAAAGCAGGGCAGTATGGTGCTTATGCTGTAGGTCATGGAGAGTATATGTGGTTTGACGATTATCCGAACAGTATTACGTTGTCGATGTTCTGGAATTGAAGAATAGATAATTTATCTTATGTGTGGCCCTGCTGCAGAAGTAAAGATTTCTGCAGTAGGGGCATTTTTATATAAACGATTATTATAAATAAATCTTTATTTAATAAAATATAATAATATACTTATAAAATGATTTAATTTTAGCAGGAATTTAATGGTCAATCTAGTGTAGAGCCTCTTCCATATATATAACAATCAATCACTT
>UMHE01064104.1_pt1 | contig 22657 bp, 16 predicted proteins | sample 1965451 | NCBI WGS metagenome assembly UMHE01 (sample SAMEA4836090, study PRJEB28245) | human gut metagenome | biome: gut microbiome; material: fecal sample | place: Denmark | collected 2008 | reverse complement strand
GCCTAACTCGGCTCGGCTGCTTGAGGGTTAAACGAACACGAATTATGCGAATGACACGAAATAAAAAGGTAAAAGAGTAAAAGGGTAAAAGGGGAAAAGGGTGGAAAGGAGGAGAATGAGTTGTTAACTTTATTTAACTATAGTTATTATACAAGCAATAGAAAAAGAGAGTACTTTTGCAAGGGAATATTAACTATTGAAGTCAACTAATATAATAGCCGTAAAGACTAAACATTACAAGAGTTATGTAGTTGGAGATTTTAATAAAGGGCTATATAAAACATAAGGATATTACTTGTATGAAAGTTTACAATATCATCCTAAAATTAGTGCTATGCTGCCTGCTGAGCATATTCCATATTGGAATGGCATCGGCAGACATAAGAAACGAGCGCATTCTAATTATCACTTCGTATAATCCTGACACTGAAAGAACTAATGCTAACCTTTCGGAATTCTTCAGAAAATACAAGACTTTGGCTGGCTCTACAACAAACGTTTGTGTGGAGACCATGAACAGCAAAAACCTGTCGGAAGCACCACTATGGAAGGACAGAATGGAGGGCTTGCTGAAGAAATATACAAACGACCCTCCAAGCCTTATCATATTGATAGGACAGGAGGCTTGGGTGTCTTACCTGGCTCAAACTTCGAAATTAGCACACAAGACTCCTTCAATGGCAGCGATGGTGAGCACGAACACTATAGAGTTGTCAAGCGATATTAAGAATTTCAGAACTTGGATGCCTAAGAGTAAGGAGTATACTGACTTTAAAGACTTTAATATCGTGGGCGGAATATTCTACAAATACCATGTAGACCGCAACATAGAATTGATAAAAAACTTCTACCCAAATGCAAAGAATATTGCATTTCTCTCGGACTTCACTTTGGGTGGTCTGACGATACAGGCTTTGGTCAGAAAAGAAATGACAAAGTATAGGGATTTAAATCTGCAGCTGATAGATGGTAGACGATATACACTGTTTGGTGCTTGCAAACAGTTGAAGGAGATAAAGGAGGGTACTGTATTATTAATAGGTACGTGGAGAATAGACTGTAGCGAGAACTATGTGTTGGCAAATACAACAAGCGTGTTGCGCGATGCAAACCCTAATTTGCCTGCTTTTTCTATAGCTTCGGTAGGCATGGGCAGTTGGGCTATCGGAGGATATACACCTGAGTTTGGTCTTGTTGGCGAAGACTTGGCAGACATTGCCTACGACTATCTGAAGGTAAAAATGCCAAATAGCGATTTGTTTAAGATTCGACATAATTGCTATACTTTTGACAAATCGAAGCTCGCTAAATTTGAATTATCAGAGAAGTATATTCCTGCTAACTCGATAATAATAAACCAGACAGAAAACTTCTACTCCAAGAACCGAAAGATGATATTGTGGATATTGTCGTCGGTGCTTGTATTGGTGTTTGGATTGTTTATTGCGATATATTATATTGCTCATATTCGCCGACTAAAGAACGCTTTGGAGAAGAAGAGCAAGGAGTTAGCAATAGCAAAGGATAAGGCTGAGGAGGCAAACAGGCTGAAAACGGCTTTTATCGCCAATATGAGTCACGAAATACGCACTCCACTGAATGCGATAGTGGGTTTCTCGGAGTTGCAATGTATGGACGACTATTCGAATGAGGACAAGAAGGAGTTTGAAAAGATAATAAAGGAGAATTCGACATTGCTGCTGAATCTTATCAACGACATATTGGATATTTCGAGGATAGAATCGGGTCGTGTGACGATAGATTATCGTCCGTGCGACGTGGTGAAGTTATGCCATAGCTGCTTGATATCGGTGAAGCAGGCAAGACCTTTGGAGCATGTAGAGTATCAGGAACACTATCCTGTGGACTCGCTATTTATACAGACTGACGCTGTTAAGTTTAAGCAGGTAATAATAAATCTGCTCACTAATGCCAGCAAGTTTACCAAGGAGGGACATATACGACTGAGCTTCAGTGTAGACGAGGGCAAACGCCTTATAACATTGGCTATCAGCGACACTGGTATTGGTGTGCCTAAGGAGAAGGCAGAGGCGGTGTTTGAGCGCTTCGTGAAGCTGAACCAATATGTGCAGGGTACGGGCTTGGGCCTATCGCTCTGCAGAATTATCGTAGAGAGGTTGGGCGGAAAGATCTGGCTCGACACTTCGTATACGGAGGGTGCAAGGTTTATGTTTTGCATTCCTCTGACAAAGGTACAGAAAGAAGATTTGGCGGAAGACCAGAGATAAAGATTAATCTATGTAGTATGAACGGCACCCTAATTTGATCATTATGGAAACAAAGAAGAAGATTCTCGTGGCAGAGGATAATGCAAGCAATTTTAAGCTATTAGACGTAATTTTATCAAAAGACTTTGAGCTACTGCATGCTTGGAATGGCAAGGAGGCGGTAGAGATGTTTGAGCGACAGAAGCCAGAATTGGTGCTCATGGATATCACTATGCCTGTGATGAATGGGTATGAGGCAACAAGCGAAATAAGAAAGTTTTCTGCTACGGTGCCTATAATAGGTCTCACTGCTCGTGCTTTTTCTGATGACGAGCAGGAGGGTTATGACTGTGGTATGACGGAGTATATGACTAAACCTATCAACATTGTGCAACTACGTATGCATATTAGCAAGTTGTTGGGATAGCGCAGGTATGATTAACATAAACCATATACCCCTAAGTTTATGTTTTAAACATTTACAGCAATTGGACTTTGAGGCCTAAGGAGAGGCCGAAGACATCCCAGAAGTCGGCTTTGCCGTTGCGGAAGAAGGTCATGAAATAGATGTCGCAGGTGCTGAGTTCATAGAATGCGGTGATGCTCTTGATATAACGGCGGCGATTGTTGGGGACAGTCTTGGTGATACGCTGACCAATGAAGACGTTAGGACGGAACTTGGTGGAGAAGGGATAATAGCCACTGCTATATTTGGCTGGCTGCTTAGCCCAAAACTCATGACCAAACACGGTATTGAAATATAAGCCACATTCCAAGGGCTCCAGGTTCCAACCATCGTCAAGGTATATAGACCAAGGAATATAGTTTTCTTTGAGAGTCATGGTGAGCTTAGCTCGTTTGGAATCATATTTCGGGATATATCCAAAGAGCAGATGCGTTTCCCATTGGCGACGTTTGCCATAGTCCCAACCTACACCTATGGAAGCGAGTCCCATGTTGCCTGCGAACTGGAGGACATGCTGTGTAGGGATGAGGTTAGACCAGCGCTGACGATAGCGGTGGACACGATGGTCGTAGTGGCCATAGTGAGTGGAGGTGTCGCAGAGGATGCTGTCGCTAAGGGTGACGGCATCGGCATCGATGGCTGCAAAGAGAGCAAATGCAGCCATGAGGAGTTTAAAGACTGATGACTTCATTTGCATATCCATTAGGAGTTATTGTAAAAATACGATATTTGCGTTTCTTGGCTGCTGCCACCTCATAGTAGACAATGCCATTGTTGAAGAAGTCGTGTTCATCTATCTGATGACCATGACCATAGAGGCAGAACATGAGGTTGGGGAAGTTCATAACATAATAGTTGAAAGGTTTGAGCACATTATTATTAAACTGCTCGCTATATGGTGCAGCATGCATACAAGCCACACTACGGTTGAAGAGCGCAGAGTCGCGAGTGGCCTCAGCTTCGAGGAAGTCGAAGTCGGGCACAGGCTCTGAGTAGTCGTACTCTATGGCATTTGTATTTATCATTATGAATTTTACTCTTCCGGCAATGAACGAGAAGTCGTTGTTGCCAAACATCTTAGCATAAACCTCGTTGCCTGTACCAAGACAGTCGTGGTTGCCCTGCATGACGACGAAAGGTTTGCGCAACTTCATTAGTCGCTCACGAGCAAGGGAGTATTCAAGTGTAGAGCCAAAGTCGGTGAGGTCGCCGAGGTGTATCACAAAGTCGATGCTATCTCGGCGGTTGATATCTGCAATCTCTGCTTCAAGGTCTTTGTACCATTGGTGGGAGTCGCTGATAACGGCTATATGCATAGTGTCTTTATCGAAACACTGCTGTTCGATAAGTTTAATGTTCTTGGCATTGAGGTCGGTGGAGCCTTCTACGCGTGTATCGTAGGGATGGATATCGAAGACGGAGTCGCAGGCTGTAAGGGATAGCATCAGAGCCGAGAGCAAAAGGATGTGTACTAAATGTTTCATTCGCTATATTTTAGTATGCAGCAAAGATAACACTTTTATATCAAAAACTAAAGAGACATTGGCAGTTTTTTTTGCAAAATATAAGAAAATATGGAGAAAAAAGTGAAGAGTGAAGAATTTAAGTGAAGAGTGAAGAACGAAGAGTGAAGAATTAAATAGCCACAAAGACTAATGGATTCTTCACTCTTCTGTTGGCTTTCCCTTCGGCCGCCGATTTTCAATTCTTCACTCTTCACTTAGCAGATGCGCTGGAAGAAGGTTAGGATTTCCTCCCATGTTTTGAAGGTGTCGGAGGCAAAGGCGATGGTGGTGCCCATGAAGTCGCGAGGAGGATTGCATGAGATGTAATAGTCGCCGATGAGAGCCTTAGGCTGGTTGGTGAAGATGACATGGTTGTGGGCAGGAGTAGAGAGATACTGTTCGCACCATGACATCATATCAGTGACGTAGGTATGGGAGTTGGTAGGGCATGGCGACACGATATATACATCGAAATGCTCTATCAGGAATTCGTAGGCTTTGACGAGACTCGACTTCGGCTTGCGATAGCTATCCATAAGGGCATCTGCATCGATATACAAGGCAGGACGCTCCCTACCCTCTTGCTTGTCGCTTATCCAGCGTATCACTGGCACTACGCCATGGAAGAAAGAACTGTCGTCCATGCGATGTTCACCATGGAAGTGGGCAGCATGAGTGTAGTGTTGGCAGAAGAGGTCGAAGGTGTGGACAACAGGGTCGTTGTCGCCAAAGAGTCCATAGACATGGTCGTTGTCGTCGGCAGCATGTTGGAAGTTGAGTTCGCATATCTCGCGGTATTCCTTTTCCAAGGCTTTGGTTACGAGAAATTCCGTTTCGCCATCAGCACGAGGATTCTGCCATTGCTGTTTGCCAGTCATGCCATGCTCCTTCATGGTGTCGTGCATGCCGAAGGCAGGGTTGACACAAATGCGGTCGATGCCATAGAGCTGTTCGGCATACATACCACCCATGGAAGTACCAATGATAAGGTCGGGCTTTTCGCGCTCACAGATATCGTGGAGCAGGCTCATAGCCTCAGCGGGATGGAGTGGCATGTCGTAGGCTATGACCTCGGCATTAGGGAATGTTTCGCGGATGCGAGTAACTGTTCCAGACTGGGCAGAAGAGCCGAAGCCATGGATATACATTATTTTTTTACCCGCCATGAGGTCGGGGTATTGCTTGATATAGGGATTTTCCATAATAGAAGACCTCACCATCAACCCCTCTCCAAGAGAGAAAAAAGCCTCACCACCTACCCTTCTCCAAAAGAGAGGGGAGTAATTAGACTTGAGGGCTGAGAGAGTGAGTTTTTTTTATTTAAATATTATTATTACACTATTTGTAGGAGCTCACGGATGTTGGAGATTCTGGTGACTCGTGTGTGAGCATATTCTTCAGTCTTTTCGTATTCCCAGGTATGGTGGGTAGGAATGTAGACGGCGGAAGCGCCGGTAGCTATGGTAGGCTCGACATCGCTCTTGAAGGAGTTGCCAACCATAAGGAGGTCGTCGGGCTTGACACCAGCAAGACGGCATAAGGCACGTACGGCATCGGGAGTCTTGTCGTTGACAACTTCAACGAGGTCGAAATAATGGCGGAGCCCAGAACGGTCGAGTTTGCTATTCTGGTCGAGGAGTTCGCCCTTGGTGAAGACAGCGAGCTTGATGTCGGAATTGTCGGATAGCTCTGTGAGCACCTCCTCTACACCATCAAGCGGATTAGGGTCGAAGGTGAGGAGCTGTCTGCCGAGTTCCAGTATTCGGTCGATACCCTTACCTCCAATTCTGCCTTCTGTCATTCGGTTGGCATTTTCAATCAGCGAGAGCATGAAGGCTTTTACGCCAAATCCGAGGAGCGGCATATTGGCACACTCTGTGGCAAAGAGGTTTTTCTTGACCTCGTCGGGAGCGATGCCATAATCAGATAGAAGAGAAGCATATTTCTCTTCGATATTTACGAAATGCGACTGACAGTCCCAAAGGGTGTCGTCGGCATCAAAGGCTATCAATTTGTATTTTGTCATATATTTATTTTTGTCATATATTTATAGGGATTATTAGCATACTAAGCTCAACAAGGGCTTGAGGCGGGATTGGAAGCGAAGTCGTAAAAACGACTTCGAACAAGGACGGAGGGCCAAAGCCAAAACGCAGGGCCAAAGCCAGGACGCAGGACCAAAGCCAGGACGCAGAGCCAAAGCCAAACCCAGAGCTAAAGCCAGGACGCAGGGCCAAAGCCAGGACGCAGAGCCAAAGCCAAAACGCAGGGCCAAAGCCAGGACGCAGAGCTAAAGCCAAAACGCAGGAGGGAGGGCTAAAGCCAAAGCGCTAGGGCTAAAGCTGAAGCGCAGAGCCAAGATGAGAAACCACAACCATGCGAAAGTTGAGCAAATCATGTTGCAAAGGTACACTTTTTCTGCATTATGTGCGGATAAATGAATAAAAAACATTATATTTGCACAATATATAACTAATACATAACAATAACGATTATATAAACTAAATAACATAACTGACCAACCTATGCAGACATGTCCAAAATGTAAACAGCTCATTGAAGACGACAGCTGGTTTTGTGACCAATGTGGTACAGAACTGATGGTTTGTCCTTCGTGTCGTACTATAAAAAGAGGTATGACATGCAACCAATGTGGTACAAAACTTGTGACCGCAAAGGCTTTTGCCCAAAATGGAGGTAGCGTGAAAGACCCAACAACTCCACCTGTGGGCAACACACAGAATGTCGGTCCTTCGCCAACTCCAAACGTAAATTCTAATCCTGTTCCTCAGCCACCGACAGGCTTTGTGGGGCAGCCTATGCCTAATACAGGGCAGCCTATGCCAAACACTGGGCAACATACGCCAAACACAGGGCAGCCTATGCCAAACACTGGGCAACAAGTTGTGACCCCTGGGCAGCCGATAGCAGATATGAATACAGACCGCACGATGCGTCCGGGAGCTACGCCACCTCCACCTCCTCGTCAGCCACAGGCAAAGCCTGGACATCTGGTTTGCCAAAACCCATCGATAAGGTTGGGTATTGGCGATGGTGCTATAATAGGTAGACGCGGAAGCTATGCCCAGGCATTTGCTGGACAAGGATATGTGTCGGGCAACCATGCCCGTTTGCAGTATAATGCCAGCGGACAGTTTGAGGTAGTAGACCTTGGTAGTACAAATGGCACATTCGTGAACGGACAGCAATTGGCGCCAAACATGCCAAGAGTGGTGAACGTAGGCGACATAGTGAAGTTTGCTAATTTGGAGTTTGCTGTACAGATTTAAAAACCGATGAAGCTATGATAATATCTTGCAATTTAATATCAGACGTTGGACTGAAGCGTAGCAACAACGAAGACATAGTGTTGCTAAATGGCGATTTTTATAGAGATAACGCCTATCAGTCTACATTCACACTCAACGACAACGCACGTATGGCAGCCATAGTGGCTGATGGTATGGGCGGACATGCAGGTGGAGAATTTGCCAGCGAGTTAGCTGCGCAGAGTTTCCAAACTTTTGTGGAAACACTACCAACAACGGTTGACACAGCAACTCTACACAACCTGATAAAGTCGTGGGCTACAGATGCTCACTATATGATAAAGCGCAAGGGCGAAGAGATGCCACAATTCTATAATATGGGAACAACATTCGTAGGATTGCTCTTCTATAACGGTAGCGTGAGCTGGATAAACATCGGCGATAGCAGAATATACAGATTTCGCGACGGTATATTGCGACAGTTGAGTACCGACCACTCGATGCGCGAGAAGGAGAAAGACCCAACGATACCGTCGAACATAATATACAACGCACTGGGAGTGGGCGATAGTGTCTTTGCCGATGTAGAGGATATAACACAGAAAGTGATTCCTGGCGATAAGTTCATCATATGCTCAGACGGCTTGTCGGATATGGCAGACGACGAGACTATAGAGAGTGTGATGGAAAATGGCGGTAGCGCACCAGAGTTAGTGGCGGCAGCAAAAGAAGCTGGAGGCAAAGACAACGTCAGCGTGATAGTTGTAGAAATAATTGAATAGAAATTAACCTAAACGAATATAATACAATGGATCAATTTCAACAGCAACAACAGCAGCAGGAACAGCAACGCCAGCAGACTGCTGCTACACAAAGCTATGATAATAACACCCCGAACTATATATGTCCGCATTGCGGAGCGGCAGTAGACTTCCACATGGAACTTTGTCCGCATTGTCATCATCCGCTACATCCTGATGTATGCACATACTGTGGTGCAGAGATGGAGCCAGAAGATCAGTTCTGCTGTGAATGTGGCGGTCCACGTAAGGGTATCACCTGTCCTATATGTGGCACATTGAACTTCCGTAGTTTCTGCAGTCATTGCAATACTCCTCTCGACGACCTTGCAAGAGCAGAGGTAGAGAAAGCACAACGCGACCCTGTATACCAAAAGGCGGTATCGCTGGCTGAACAGATGGCTGAACTGGAAGAGCAGATTATGGCTGCAGAAAGAGAAGCCAGAATGCCTGATGATAGTGACGACTTTGATATAGAAGAAGAGGAGGAAGTTGAAGAACTGGACTTTGAAACCGTGATGGAGCTCAGCGAGGAAGACAAGAAGTTGATGGAGCAATATCATCAGCTGTTGGGAACGACTCCTACTCCTATAAACAATACGCCAAGACCTACTCCAAAGCCTCAACAGCAGGTGCAACAGAAGAAGAAGGTGGACAAGAAAGCACGCGTGGGTGGTGCCGACTTGGCTGCTATGAAGGCTGAATATCAGCGACAGATGCAGGAGATGCAGTCGCTATTGAACGCTATGCAACCAGATGCCAATACTACACCACAGATGCAACGTAACTTCTGTTGTGCACACAAGGTGGTGGTGACAACACAGAGATTGGTTAGACGACCAACAACATGGATTTGCAACTATTGCGGTTGCGAGCACAACCAGCCAAGCGAATGCACCAGACCTGAGTTGGGAGGTGTGTGGAAATATAATTCTTATACAGAAACTGTACGAACCATAGAAACAAGATAAGCGACATGAACGATTCAACTATAATCCCTAACGATGGCACTATTCGCCCTGGAGCGAACAATGGCGGAAATAATGATTCTACCGTAAGACCATCGGCAGATATGAATGACAATGGTAGCACCGTGAGACCAGGAATGAATGATAACGGTAGCACCGTGAGACCGGGAATGAATGACAATGGCAGCACCGTGAGACCAGGAATGAATGATAACGGTAGCACGGTGAGAACAGGAATGAATGACAATGGCAGCACGGTGAGACCGGGAATGAATGATAACGGTAGCACCGTGAGACCGGGAATGAATGACAATGGTAGCACCGTGAGACCAAACACAGGAGCTGGTGGCGACAGCAACGCTACAGTTAGGCAAGCTGCAGGAAACGGCGACATGGGAAGTGGAAGCACCATTCGTGCCAATAACGACAACGGAGGAACCATCGTTGCCAATAGCAATATGGGCGGAAGACCACAGCAGGCTACACAAGCACAGGCTGCCAACAGCGCTAATGCCGACTATAAGAACCAAAAGGGTGCTATCTTTGGTTTGCCTGATATTTTTATTGATGGTAAGAAACTGCACGTGGTGGAATACCTGAAGCAGGTGTCGGGAGAGGCGCAGCTGATAAAGGTAGAGAGCAAGGGTAAGCAATATATGCTGAAGCTATATCTCTCGGGAATACATCCTAACCACGACATGCTGGAGAAGGTGAAGACTATACCTCAGGGTATGCCAGGACTAATGCGACTATATAAGCACGGAACATGGACAAGTCCGAGTGACGACAAGGATGTGCGCGACTATGAGATTATGGAACTCTGCGAGGGTGGCACTCTGAGCGACCTCGACCTAAAGGGCGACGAAGAAAGATGGAAGAAGCTTGCCATGCAAATGGCGATAAGTATCGACCTATGCCACAAGAGAGGTTTCTTGCATCTCGATGTCAAGCCCGACAACTTCCTCTTTGTAGACAAGCAACGCACAAACCTGGTGTTGGGCGACTTCGGACTTGCCGTTGCGATAGATGCTAATGGTAAAGGACAGTGTTCGCAGGCAAGAACAAAGAAATATGCAGCACCAGAGATATATTCGCATATCGAAGGTCAGCTTATCGATGTTGACGACAAGAGCGACTTCTACTCTCTCGGTATCTCGCTGATGAGAATATGGATGGGACAAGAGGCGTTTGACAAGATATTCGAAGGCAAGAACGAACGTCAGCTCATAAAGATGAAGCAGTATGAGCAGATACCGATGCCTACAGGACTCAGCGCACATTCGTTGTCGCTAATAAAGGCGCTGTTGCTGTTTAACAATAGTGAGCGTGCTGGTTTTGCCGATATACAGAGATGGATTAAGGGCGAGAACCTCGTGGAAGACGAGGCTGCAGCAAACCAGAATGCACCACAGATGAGCATCGTTTACAATGGTGCGAAGAATCAGGTGGCACACTCTATGAACGAGCTTGCACATTTCATGCTCGAAGACCAAGAGTTGGCAAAGAAATATCTGTATAGTGGAAAGCTGTCGAAACTTATCGACCAGACTAACCCAGAAATGGCCCTTAACATAGACCAGATAACTGAAGAGTGGTATCCAAGCAATAAGTCTGCCGGTCTTGCTGCTGCCATCTTCACCTTGGATGAGGAATATCCATGGACCGACGTCAAGGGCAAACAGATGAGCACATTTGCTGAGATTGCAGAGTCGCTGCTGTATAATTTCGACCAATATTGCGAAGACCTGAAAGACAAGGATCATACATTCTATGTATATCTACGTGTGAATGGTGAACAGGCATGGGCTGACAACATATACCAGCAGTTGGAGAAGAACGCTCAAGACAACCTGCTGAGATTTATCTACGAGTATAATGCTAAGTTGCCTTTCCGCATCGTTACTACCGGCAATCAGATACACTATGTTGACAATATAAACGATGTGTTGCAATATGGCGAAAACCTTAGCGATGACTCTAAGTGGGAGATAACATGCGGTGGATTCACTAAGTGGGTGAACTCACGCAACGGTATGATTGCTGCCGAGGTAGAGAAATATCTGCAACAGAAGAATTGGGCTACAGAATGCTATCCTGGAGTGTTGTATCTGCTGAATAAGCAATGCGGTTACGACTATAAGATTGTTGCAGATGCCAAGGATCCTAATGCACTGTTTACTCCTGCTCAGTTGGCAGCAAGACTCAACAAGTTGGTTTCTGACTTTGGACAGAATTCGGATAAGTATTCCTTCTTCCATGAGTTTATGAATATCGATGGGTCAAGACTGGAACAGTATCTCACGGTGCGCGGTTTTAGGAACCAGATAAACTACATAAAATATTGTTTCGAACTAAAGGACCCTACCAATACAGGCAAGCCTGGTCCATACAACAAGATTATTGCAGCATATAAGTGTATAGCCGGAATGGGAGCTACACCTTATTATATATGTGGCAGTAAGAAGCTCACTTCGCTTGCCGACGTAAACAAACTCACAAATACAGAGAAGAAGAACGAATATACTGGCAAACAGCTTGGCAACTGGCTGACTATCTTCTTCCAAGAGAATCCAAACCTGAATAAGAATCAAGCTTATGCCTACGAACTGGAGACAGAGAAATACTTGAAGTATATAGAAGGCTTCAACAGTAGCGACCATTATGTAAGCAGATTCCGTCAGGCTGTAGACAAGACAGAGGCATGCGTAGACAAGATATTCAGCTTGAGAAAGCGTGTGCTAACACTAAGATGGCTGGTGATATTGTTGGGATTGGTGCCATTGGTAGGTTTGGCACTATACTCACTTATCATGGGACTGCCTTTCGATGGAAATCCTTTGGAAACATTCAACTCTACGGTGTTTGCTATATTGTTCATAATATGCACCATAGGCTTCTTTGCACTATCAGAAGGAGAAGGCGGATGTATAGGCGAACTGATATGGGGCGGACTGATAGCGCTGGCGATATATTGGGGACTGTACTTTATACTAAAGCTGCTGATGCCATTTGCAGGATATATCGTGGCAGGATTGCTACTGCTATACGCATGGAAGATATATAGCGCATGTATCGGTTCGGTAAGTATTAGCAATAGTACCGACTTGCTTGGCAACGACGAACTTGTGGTGGCTCCATTGCATTTTGCTTTCAGATCTAACGAGAGCATCTCGCAGTTTACACCAACCGTAGAGCTAAGAACAGAAAACGAAGAGGCTTATCTTGAGAATGTAATTCAAAAGATTAAGAAGAAGACCCTCTGGTCGGTGGTTACCTCGATACTAATCTCTTCGCTACTGATATTTATGGGAGCAGCAAAGGGACTAAGCTTCTCTTCATCAGATACAGAAATTGCAACCGTGCTAAAAGGCTCATGGAATGGAGAATTCCAAGGCAAAGCAGCAACATTGGTTATTGACAATGTAGACGAGAAGACTGGCGAGGTGAATGGTACTATGTTTGTAAAGTTTAAGAATCTTGCGCAAGAGAGTGTTTCGGGAACTGCCAAGGATGGTGACAAGATAGCTCTCGAACTCAAAGACAATGTACAGAATGGCGTGCTCGATGGTACATATAATATATATGTAGACAAGAGTGCTGGCACCATGGAATGTCAATACCGCAATTCCAAGACAGGCAAGGAGGTAGGCTTTACACTCACCAAAGACGGAAGTGCAGAGAATGTAGCTAACGAGGCTGACGTTGTTGAGACTACAAGCAAGAAGAGTAGCAGCAAGAAGAATAATAGACAGAATAGCGAAACAAGCAACAGTAGCTCGGATGCAAGTTCGGAAGCTCAAGCTACAGAGACGTCAAAACCTGCAGGACACAGCATCAACATACAGGGGTCATCGTCGTCGCATTCTATCAACACCAATGGTGGAAGTAGACAACATTCAACTCCAAAGCATGAAAACAGCAATAGCGGAGGATATAATATCAAGGTGAACTCATCAAACAATAGCGGTGGTGGGTTTAAGCTTGAAGAAATTAACTAATAGTTGTTTAAGAAAAACGAATTACTATGATCTGTCCACAATGTCAGAAACAAAATAGAGAGCAGGCACACTATTGCAAATGGTGTGGCTCTGCTCTATCTAACGACAATACTGGTCCTCTTGCCGACTTGGTGGGAATGGACAAGGTGAAGAAGCAACTGATGACCCTCGTAGCACGCTACGAGGAACATCAGCGCAGAATGAAGACTACGGGAGTGAGCCAACCTTTCACCGCAAATATCATTATCAGTGGCGAGATGGGAACGGGTAAGACTATGCTCGTGGAAGTGATAGAAAAACTGTTCAGTCAGAAAGGTATGACTAAGCATCCTGCTACATATATACTGAATAGCGAAGAGTTTGATGCTTTCCGCAATGCAAAAGACTTTGATGCAAATCTGGCTAAAGCCAAGGGCGGAATACTATGTATAGATGCAGTGCATAAACTATTGCCTAATGGTCAAGACACCAATACTACAACCTTAGACCGCATATTCAGCGGTGTGCAGACATGGAAGGGCGATCCTTTCGTGATATTGTGTGGATGGTCGGTAGTGCTGGATAGTTATCTGAAAAACAATCCTAACATCCGCGACCGCTTCGATATGGTGATAAACCTACCGGGATATACCTACGAAGAACTTACCGAGATATGCTCGCGCCGACTTATGTTGACCTACGGATTAGGACTAAGCGAAGATGCAAGACAGAAGCTATTGAGAGTGGTAAGGCAAGCTAAGCGCGACAGATTGACTGACGCCAATGGATATTATGCAAAGAACCTTGCCGACACTATAGCTTTGAAGCACAATTCGAATGCCACACACCAGACTTCATCATTCATCAGTCCAGACGAAATTGATGGAAAGGAATATGTGGAGAAGACATTCGAAGAGGCTATTAAGCAGATGGATAAATACATCGGTGTGGATAAGATAAAGGATAATATCCGCAATCTTACCACTATGATGCAGATGCAATCACAGCGCGACGGCTCTGAGATAAAATGTAAAGACCACTTTCTATTCTTGGGCAATCCAGGTACGGGCAAGACTACCATTGCTCGTGTGTTTGCCGACGTGATGGCAGCAATGGGAGTGTTGAAGGTTGGTCAGCTCATTGAGGTGACACGAAAAGACCTTGTGGCATCATTCGTTGGTCAAACAGCGCCAATGGTAGAGGCTGCTGTAAACAAGGCTATTGGCGGTATACTGTTTGTTGACGAGGCTTATACGCTGAGCCAAAGTGAGAACGACACATTTGGTAAAGAAGCTATCGACACATTGCTAAAGCTGATGGAAGACCGACGTGGCGAATTTATATGTATTGCAGCAGGCTACGACCACGAGATGAACGAATTCCTCGGTACCAACTCTGGATTGGCATCGCGATTCAATGAAACTATTCATTTCGATGATTATACAGGCGAGCAACTATATGACATCTTCCAAATGATGATGAAGGGCAATAAGCTCACTCTTAACCCTGACGACGAAGTTTGGACTCGCAACTACTTCAAGAAGATGTATCTGATGCGTGGTGCAAAGTTTGGTAATGCTCGCGACGTGAGAAATGTATTAGATAAAGCAAAGAAGCGCCAGGCACATAGACTGCTCGAACTACAGAAGGTTGACCCACAAGCAGCAATGCAACAGAACTGCATTATAACAAAGATAGACATCTGCGACGAAGATGAAGAAAAGAGCGTAGACCAGATATTGGCAGAGCTCGATGCTTTTGTTGGTATGGACAACATAAAGAAGCAGGTGCGCGAACTTGCCAATAAGATACAGATTGAACGCATGAGCATGGCTGCAGGAGTAAGTTCGGCTGAGTTGACACCTGTTCACATACTCCTTACTGGTAACCCTGGTACAGGAAAGACCACAATAGCACGAAAGCTCGGAGAGATTTTCAAGGCTATTGGATTGTTGCCATCAGGCAAGGTTGTGGAGCATGAACGCAGAACGTTGATAAGTCCATATCAGAACGAGTCTTCCAAACTGATGAGTAAGGCTTGCGATGATGCTATGGGAGGAATACTATTTATCGACGAAGCTTACAACCTGGCTCCACCAAGCAAGGGCGGTAGTGGCTCTGACGACAAGGCTGGAGTGGAAGCTATAGAAACTCTGATGACTCGTATGGAGAACGACAAGGGTAAGTTTGTGCTTATCTGTGCTGGATACAGAAAGAATATGGACGAATTCCTGCTCACCAACCCAGGACTATCGCGTCGTTTCACCAACAAGATGCATATCGACGACTATACACCAGACCAGCTACAGCAGATATTCATGCAGATGGCAAAGAAGAAGAACTACACCTTAGTACCTGAGGCTATAGTTCCTTTACAGAAATGCATACAGCTGAAGGTGGATGCTAAGGATGAGAACTTCGGTAATGCAGGCGAAATGGTTAAACTATTTGAGGAGACAAAGAAGCGCTTATCATCTCGATTGATGAACAAAGTGCAGACTGGAGCACAGTTGGAGAAAGAAGAGTTTACAACTATTCTACCTGAGGATATTCCTTACGAGATGCCTAAGCAGGTGAGCACAGAAGAAAGTTTGTCGAAGCTCGATGAACTTATTGGCCTGCAAGGAGTGAAGGACGATGTGCGCAAGATGGCAAACATCATTAAGCTTGAGCAGAAGAGAGCAGAACTATTAGGTGAAAGCGGCAAGGTGGTTGCCGACCACTATGTGTTTGCAGGAAATCCGGGTACTGGTAAGACTACTGTGGCTCGCATCATGGCAGACATCTTCGTTTCGCTTGGCTTGTTGCCAACCAATAAGCTTATAGAGGTTTCACGCGACGACCTTGTGGCAGGCTATTTAGGTCAGACAGCAATAAATGTGAAACGAGTTGTTCGTAGTGCCATCGGTGGTGTATTGTTTATCGATGAAGCATACACCTTGAATCAAGGTCCTAACGACAACTTCGGTCATGAGGCTATAGACACGCTTGTGAAATTGCTCCTCGACTATAAGGGACGTATGGTAGTGATTCTTGCTGGATATACCGGTGACATGAAGCATTTCCTTGACACCAACCCTGGTTTGGCATCACGATTTACTAAGAAGATACAGTTTGACGACTACAAGCCAGAAGAACTAACACAGATATTCATGATGGCAGCAAATAAAAGAAAATATATCTTGCCAGAGGATACACAACAGGCTGTATCGCTTCAGCTAAAATACATGTACGACAATCGCGACCGCAACTTCGGTAATGCTCGTACTGCCAACAATTTCTTCGATGCTGTGCGCCAAGCTATGGCTACACGACTTATGCAAGCCGAAAACCTTTCTGCCAACGATATGTCGACAATATTGCCAGAAGACATCCTTAAAGCTGCACAGGCTATGTAAAAGGTAAAAAGGTAAAAGAATACCGAGAAAAAAATATATAAAGAAAAAGGTAAAAAAGTGAGGGACATCCTTTACTTTTTTACCTTTTTACTTTTTTACTTTTTTACCTTTAAAAGCCTTTTTAATATATAACGATTCCGCCCATACCTTGGATGGTAACCTTTGCGGAGCCATCTTTGCCAACCTTTATGGTCTTCTTAGCAGGAGTTGGGAGGAATTCGCCCTTCTTCTTAGGTTGATCCACGAGGATGTTTACTGTCTTGCCTGCAAACATAGGCAACGAGAGCTTAAGAGTCTTAGGCTCTGAAGTGCCATTAAGACCAGCTACATACCATTTGTCGCCAGTACGACGAGCCAACACTGCATAGCGTGTAGGATAGCCATCAACATAGCGAGTTTCATCCCATGTAGTAGGAAGAGTCTTGAGGAAATCTATCTCAAACTGTGGCAACTCGTTGAGGTTGTTAGGGCACAAGCAAACACAGTTGACGCTGGTCTGGATAACCAAAGCAGAAGCTATCTCAAAGATATCAGAAGTGTAGCGTGGATGTCCGCTTTTATTATCCTGATGCATGTGGGTATTCATCATTACACCACCCCAGTCGGCAGCACCGAGAGTGTTGCGAGAGAAAGGATGCATGGTGAGTTCGAAACCTTCCTGGCGAGCATGATGATCAGAGAAGCGTACATTCTCAGATGCGAGCAAAGCCTCTGAAGCAACATAGTTAGGATACATGCGTTCCCAACCACGTGGGATTGTGCAACCATGGAATATAACCTGCAGACCATGACGGTTGGCATCAGAGAGGATATCTTCGTAGAGCTTCATCATCTCTTGCTTATCAGAGCCAAAGAAGTCGACCTTGATACCTGCGATATTATTCTTCTCCATCCACGCCATCTCCTCTTCACGAGCAATAGAAGTGTGCATACGTCCGCGAGGACCCTGAGGAGCATCATTCCAATAGCCATTAGAGTTATACCAAAGCATAAGCTTCACACCCTTTGACTGTGCATAGCGCGAGAGCTCTTCAACCTTCTCTCTGCCTATCTGCTTATCCCACAATCCGTCTACGAGGCAATATTCATAGCCCATAGTGGCAGCAAGGTCGATGAACTTAATCTGATCGTTGTAGTTTACAGAATTATCCTGCCACATCAGCCATGACCAGGTATAGCGGCCAGGCTTATATTCGCGTGATGGCTTATAGAGAGGTTCTACAAGGTCGTAAGCCACAGTAGTTTCAACGATAGGCTTAAGATTAGAACCTACGGTGATGGTACGCCAAGGAGTAGAACCAGGCACCATGATACCAACATATTCGCTTCCCAAGCCATTCATCTCGGTTTTGTTAGGGAATGCAACAGTATATCCCTTTCCCTTTTCATAGTCGCTGAGGTGGCAGCCCGCATAGTTGCTACCAGTGCCAGTCTCGCTAACGAGCACCCAACCATCGTTGCCAACATGGAACAAGCAAGGGAAGGTGTAGCCTTCACCAAACTTCGACTTCACGTCCATTGCAGCATCAGCAGTATATTCCTCTTCGTAAGAAGGCTTTGTACGTTCCCATCCCCCCATAGTCTTGCTCTGTGGACAGATGAATGTAGTGGTATAGTCAGGGAAGTTGAATGCACTTGCCTCAGAATAGATAACGGCACACTTAGGATTGTTGCCCTTGCCACGATGAAGAGTGTAGCGGAATGCCACATCAGAGTTTGACACACGGAAGGTAACTGTCAGAGGCCACTTCTTAGCATTCTCCATAGTGATATTCACCTCGTTAGCTTGATAATGAACCTCAGAAGCCTTAGTGCGCGACATGGTATATTTGCTGTCGATGCTATTTTCTTTAGAGTCTTTGATGGTAAGACCTTGTGTGAAGTCACCGATGTTGGTGTTGAGTCCGAGTGCTGAAGGAGTCATCATCTGCTTACCATCGTAGTTTACCACGTAGGTTGGTTTACCACCATCATCAGAGATAGTTACCTGCAATTTGCCATCAGGCGATGCCACCTTCACATCAATAGCCATTGCATTGGCTGTCATCAATGCAGCAAGCGAAAAAATAATTGCTTTTTTCATTTTGAAGTAATTAGTAATAGTTTTGATAATAAATTTAGAAATGTATTTGATTATTATTTATGCTTTTCTATTCCCATCAGCTTTCTTATTCTTCGTGTCAGCATCTTCCAGATATATGCGAAGTTGGCTTGACGAAGGTTATAGAATAGTTCTTCAAACGAGCGTGCTATCTTTACCCAAGGATGTCCCCACGCATTGCGACGATATAGGCGGTGCTTATAGTCAACATATTCCATCACATATTTAGGATGCTTCAATGGGAAATCTATCTCAAGGCGAGCCATAGTGAATATACGGCGCAGAGCCTTAGGCATAGTTAGCAGTTCACCATAGTGGGTAGAGTCGGCAGTAGCACCGACATTATTTATTTGGTTTACTGTTGGCATAATGGCAAGACCATTATTCATCAACATTGTTGACCAAAATATGCTTTCGAAATATTGTTTACCGTTAGCCTTGTGGTCGTAGCACATCTGCATGAAGTCGTTTCTCACTCCACGCTCCTTTACAAGGTGAGCAAGCTGTGTGCGATTGAAGTCATCGTTGAGGAATGTGTAGTCGCCATCCCATTTATCTATCACTCTTCGCCATGATGCCCATCCCCATATCGAGAACACAGAGGTGAAGAAATAGCTGTAAGGTACATCTGTGGTCACCTCGTCGGTATTGAAGCCTGCCACCATAGTTATTCGTTCATCATTCTCGTAGCGGTCGAGCATCTCCTTACAGAAAGGGAAGAACGATTGACTTGGCACCACATCATCTTCCAACACTATACACTTGTCGGCAAGCGAGAATGCCCACTTATGTGCCATATAGCCCGAAGGGTCGCAGCCATAGTTGCGAGTTTGGAAATTCCTCCTCACGTCGCATTCCCAGTCTATATCCTCCACAATTTTTCTGCAAGCCTCTATGCCTGCCATATCCTTCTCGCCTCGTGGTCCGTCTTGGTATAGGAACAAGCGAGAAGGGCGTGCCTTCTTAACCTCCTCAAAAACAAGTTTAAAGGTGGAAGGACGATTAAAGAACAACAATAACACGGCTATGTCGGTCTTGGCTGGATGCAGTTGTGCCATAATAGTAATGGTTATAATAGGTTAAACTCTTTGCAAAGATAGTGCAAACCGAGGGCAATACAAAATAAATTCATTTATTTTTATTGTTGAGGTGCAGCCTATCTTATCTAAAGATAGTGCAAACCGAGGGCAATACAAAATAAAAAAGGCACAACTCTACATTTTCCTCATAATAGGAATGTAAAGTTGTGCCTTTAATATTATATAGAATTATAGTTTTGAGATATAGCTAAAACTATTTTCTTTCCCAAATATAGAGATATGAAGTGTTGCCATGTTCTGGTTCAACACCTACGCGGTCACCAAAGAGAGTAGCATCAGCAGGTGCAACATTGCAATCATTAGGAATGATAACATTATTGATTACACCAAATGCGTTGAGATAGAACTTAGGAGTTTTTGTGAACGAGATTGTCGAACGATTAAGCATCTCCTTGATTTCATCTCTTGTAACAGCCACCTTATTGCCACTTGCGTCAAGACGCTCTGTAGCAAAATAGCTATTGATTTCGAAAGTCAAACCATCACCGTAAGTATCGCGAAGATACTTCAACACCTCTGCATTGATACCATTGGTAGAGATTGTGATACCATCCTTGGCATAGGTTGTTGTGAGCGAAACCTTATTACCGTTGATGTCCATATCTACTGTAGACGAGGTGCTGTAAACCTTAGCGATGTCGTGCTTCTGTACAATCAGCATATCGTCTACAGGGCAATAGTAATCAGCAGGAGTTGGAATAACGATTGTTACGTCAGTGGTATCACGAACGTGGATAGACAACTTTGTTTCGTTAGCCTCATACTTACGGTCGTAGATAGAGAAGTTAACCTCTACTGAACCATTGCCTGCTACTACAGAAGGAGCAGGGTCTTCACCTGGTTCTGGAGTTGGTGTTGGCTCTGGTTTTGGAGTTGGCTCTGGAGTAGGAGTAACCTCAGGCTTCTTATCCTCTTCTTTAGGCTGATCCTTAATGCTAAGTTCTGATGTAATCATAAACACTACATCGTTGAGGTCGAAGTTCGAATTATAGTGTTCCCAATCTTCGAAGCCAAAGAATGTTTTTCCTCCATAAGAGAATGATGCAGAGTGTACACCATTGCCATGACAGCCTTTATCTTCCCAAAGCTTATAGTGGCTTTCATACGAACAAGCAGTATTCTCGCTTACGTTAGAATAGTAAGTCTCTTCTACATTGCCAACGAAATTATTGTCGCGGTCAGGTCTATTATAACCATAAGTAGTTCTTAGATAGAAACCAAACTTATATCCTTTTTCTACAGTAATCTGTATACCGTCCTTGTCTTTATAGTACCCCCAAGGGCATTGCTTTTGATTATCGAAGATATCCTGCTCGTGCTTCACACCCTCCTCATCATAATAGTATATACCAATTATGTCATGCCTATCAGTAGCCGAATAAGCAGGATAGAGAGTGAATGGCTTACCATCAGAAACATAGAGATAGTTTGTTGTCCAATTGCTAACACCAGCTTTGGTTGGTGTAATGTTCAAATTGTCTTGTTCTTCTGGCAATACAGCATCATTATCTCCGGCAAAAACTTTTTGCAGTAGACGCAAGAATATCATTGTCAAGTGGAGCCACATTGGATACAGAAACTACAGCCTGTTGCTTTTTGGCTACACGATGACCATTAGAATAAGCAGAAACTTCTGCTGCACGTGTTGGAGCATAGCTCAAAGAAGCAGAAGGAATACCATCACCATTGGTACCATTATCAATAATGGCATCATCAGATGAACATGCCGACAAACCAAAAGCAAGAGCTGCCGACATAAACAATGTCATTCTTTTCATAATTGATATAGTAATTTGTTTATAACTCTTAGAAAATGTTTTGTTTTAATAGTCTCTTAAACATCAGTAGATTAATTGGTTGCAAAAGTAGTTAATATTTCTCAATCTAACAATAGTTACACATATATTTTTACTAAAACATTTGTCTTTCATCTTAAAAAGAGGGCGAAACTTTAGTATAAGATTAAATCTTATTGATATAGAGGTTTATTTATGATTAGTTGCGAACCTCTGTCACCTGGACTGCGCTCGGCATTGAAACAAGTGAGGAAGAAATTGTAGTTAAATTTATCGCTTTGTTATTTTTTTGTTATACCATCGTTCTTTTTTTTATCCTGTAACGTATATTGAGACACCTAATATGTAACTTTGCACTTGAATCAACAATACTACTATTATGGAAGAAACTAATAAGCTCTTTTATGGATCAATACCACAAGTGTTGAATGAGGATATTTTGTCTTTTCTTTGTTTAAAGCATAAGGACGAAATAAGCATTGGAAGTTACAAGAATTTTCCTCGTCCACGCATACGCTATGTAATAGATAAAAACAGATTTGGAATAGACACTGGTTATGATGACAGCAATGGTAGTAGAATGTTTACTGGTGATATCGTGCTGGTAAAAGAGCCCAATGGATACGAAATGGGAACTTTATGTCTTGCTTCATCAGGTGGTATAATTAGTGATGGGTTCTATGGTTTTCCTTTAGACAATCATAGTTTGACGTTGGACATGTGCATAGAAGATGGTTATAATCTCGAGCGTATCGGGACTATATTTTATCAACTCGACCCTTGCGAAGAACCTGTTTCTATATGGGAGCAGGCATTGACCTTCAACAATACTTACCGTGATAAAGAGGAAGAATCCGTCTTACGTACTATGGCAAGATACACGCCAAACTTTGATAAGGAAGTATGGAAATACTTGGGACTTGAGATACTTGGAATCGAGGAGTTTAATTGGAAAAAATAACTATATAATATAATCAAAATGAGTACAAATAATACACTTAGTACAAGGTCGACACAACCTGAAAAAGCACGTCTTGGAGCAGTGGGAG
>UMHE01064935.1_pt1 | contig 22943 bp, 30 predicted proteins | sample 1965451 | NCBI WGS metagenome assembly UMHE01 (sample SAMEA4836090, study PRJEB28245) | human gut metagenome | biome: gut microbiome; material: fecal sample | place: Denmark | collected 2008 | reverse complement strand
ATGTGTGACATATCTACCATAAAGTATGGAGTAGCTATACCGTACTTATCAGAAACTCCATCAATAAGTTCTTTAATCTTTTTAAAATCAATAATGCGAGGATATGCACTTGCTCCAGCCAAAACTAGCTTTGGATTGTATATTGCAATCTTCTGAGCCAAATCAAAGTAATCAATAAAACCATTGTTATCTACATCATAAAATACCATATTAAATAGCTTACCACTAAAATTGACAGAACTGCCATGAGTTAAATGGGCACCATTCTCAAGACTCATAGATAAGATCGTGTCTCCTGGATTTAGCACAGACATATATGCTGCAAAATTGGCTTGACTTCCACTATGAGGCTGAACATTCACGTGATAATCTGTATTAAAAACCTCTCGCCATTTATTGCAACAATACTCTTCAAGTTCATCAACATTTTGAGTACCACCATAATAACGCCCTTCTCTACCAGAATGACGGCTTGTAGGATAACCCTCTGCATATTTATTTGTAAAGCAACTACCAACTGCAGCTAGAACTGCGTCTGATACAAAGTTTTCAGATGCGATTAATTCACAATTTTCTTCTTGACGATCCATTTCGTTGCCTAATATTTCTGCCACACGAGGAGAAGCAGATACTATTGTATCGTAGATATAATCATTGTATTTGCTCATATAAACACCTTTCTTTACTTAAAAATAGGGGAGACAAAAGTCTCCCCTTATGGAGCACGTGACGAGGCTTGAACTCGCAACAGCCAGATTGGAAATCTGGAACTCTACCAATTGAGCTACACGTGCATTTATGGTACACCTTGAAGGACTCAAACCTTCGACCTTCTGATCCGTAGTCAGACGTTCTATTCAACTGAACTAAAGGTGCATATATGGTGCCCGTGGAGAGATTTGAACTCTCGACTCACGGCTTAAAAGGCCGTTACTCTACCACTGAGTTACACGAGCATATGGTCGGAGCGCAGGGGCTTGAACCCTGGGCCTCTAGATCCCAAATCTAGCGCTCTACCAAACTGAGCTACACCCCGAAATGTGGCACCCCGTGTTGGACTCAAACCAACGACACATGGCTTAGAAGGCCATTGCTCTGTTCAACTGAGCTAACGGGGCATATATGGCGCCGAGGGTGGGATTCGAACCCACGGGCCGAATATAAATCGGCACACAAGATTTCAAGTCTAGGCGCTTATGACCACTTGCGCACCTCGGCATATTAACATTTGTAATCCCAAACTCCTCCACACAGATTACTGGGCACCCCTTGCCTCGAATGCTAGCTAGTAGCTGCAACCGTTTTGTGCCGTTTCCATCAATATAGGAACATACGCTTTACTGCGTATTAAATTTCTTCAACTGCCGTTTCACCTTGTTGATAAGATTGGCGTTTACCGTTTCGCCCTTTGCAATAAGCTTTGCTAGACGATTCTCATAATGTTCCTTAGTGCGAAAATTCATAGTGTGTACCTCCTAAAAATTTTATATGGCACGCCTGGCTAGGTTCGAACTAGCGAATGCGGGAGTCATGGTGCCAGACACGAGTGATGACCTCGTTGAACCTCTGGGAGTCTGACAAGTCCCGTGCCTTACCACTTGGCTACAGGCGTATATATGGTGGATCCGACGTGACTCGAACACGCAACCTCTTCCTTGCAAAAGAAGCTTTCTCCCATTGAAATACGGACCCAAATATAGCGACCAAGATGGGGATCGAACCCATGTCTCCAGGGTTAAAATTCCCTGGCGTTCTAACCAACTGAACTACTTGGCCATATGATGGCGACCCATACCAGACTTGAACTGGTGTCCTCTTGCGTGACAGGCAAGCGTGATACTCTTCTTCACCAATGGGCCATATTATGCTCACACTCTTTAAGATTCTCTGTGAGCTGAACTACGAGACGCTTACCGTTAGACGTACCCATGGATACATTGTCTATTAGTCTGATTATAGAGCAGTAATATATATAGAACTTTCTCACACTTGCTCTCTGGCGCGATAGGAAGGCTTCGAACCTTCGCACGGCTTTCACCGCCTAGCAGATTAGCAATCTACCCTCTTCAACCACTTGAGTACTACCGCATATTAATCTAATGTTCTTTTATTTACTGCTAATTCATAAATCAAATTATCAACACAAGGGATATGCATTACCTCTCTCTCATATTGAGTACGATGTTCAATATCATTAATATAGATAGGACAATCTTCACATTCTACATTTTCACAAAAACGAACAGCTTTTCCTACTACTTTAGAATTCGCAAATTTTATATATTCTTCCTAACACATAAAATCCTCCATAAAACGAGCAGTTTATACAGTGATGCTCAGCACTATCCCACCGTCTCTGTTGAGCTTTTACTGGAGCTGATGGTGAGACTCGAACTCACAGCCTATTGATTACAAATCAATTGCGCTGCCATTGCGCCACATCAGCAAATATAATTCCAACAACCGCCAATGATTAGTAGCGATTCCCGTTTTACTGTCCGATACAGCTTTTTTAGTGCTATCAGTTTATATCCCGCCCTCAGCTCACAAGACGACAATCTTTGTTGTTGGCTTTAAAAAAGAGTCTCACGTTATGTATTGCCAGTTACCTCAATACGAAGCAAGACTCTGGACTGGTGGTGACTCTGGTGGGGCACGATCCCACAAACTCCGCCTTGAGAGGGCGGCAACTCTACCAGTTCGTCCACAGAGCCATATGGTACTCCCAAGGGGATTCGAACCCCTGTCTCCGGCGTGAAAGGCCGACAACTTGGCCAACTTGTCCATGGGAGCATATCAAACACAACCTACACTGAGCTAGCCTCACTCACTCTCCCTATCTCTCCACAACCCTCGGCTATGTTTGATTTTGTTGGGACTAGTCAACACCCAACTGTGCAGACTTTGGACCACCTAATTATCCGCTTTGGATAGTCTCTTACTATCATCAACCAACTTTGTGTTGGATTTCTTATAAGCATTATCCTACTTTTTTGCTTATGTAAGTCTCGTTCTCTTTTCATTGCTGTGGGTCAGCAACTTAGTAGCTTTTCCTCATAGGGCTAGCATTTATCGAAACACCGAGAACCCCAATAGGTGGCTTGGTTGCGAAGTTCTGGAATCGAACCAGATTCTGATAGCTTATGAGACTACCTGAGATTCCTACCTCCCACTCGCATTATCTGGCAGACTACAATGCCGTCTGCTAGGGCGTTAGAAAGAGGTGATGCCTATAACCAAGGCTCTGAACTTGTCATTCAGATGGTCCCCCACCGGTGGATTGAACACCGAACCTCCCGATTATTTGTCACTACAGTAAGTCCTGCCCTTACATTACTGATTATCCTTCAGTGGTGTTGCTTTTACACTATGTAGTGAAGTCGGGTGCTCTAGCCAGTTGAGCTAGCAGGGGATATGGCAGGTCAGTTGGGACTCTAACCCAAGTCTACGGTTTTGGAGACCATTATTCTAGTCACTGAACTACTGACCTATAATTGGCGCCCCGTCTAGGTCTCGAACCTAGAACCTTTCGGTTAACAGCCGAATGCTCTACCATTGAGCTAACGGGGCAGGTAATGATAGCAAGCGGAGCCGTGCATGACTCCATTTCATAGTGTTTCGTCAATTGCCTTCAGCTCATCTAAGTAATATCAACAGTTAGCAAATCCTGTCGGGAGCTTATTCTCATCGGTCATCACTTATGAAATTTGCACTACTCACTATCATTTGGTGGGTCAGGTTGGTGTCGATCCAACTACTCCCGAAGGAAACGGATTTACAGTCCGCCGCGTTTGCCGATTCGCTACTGGCCCATATAACTATACTTTTTAACTTAGACAAGAAGTATATTGAAACTTGTCGGACAATCACCTTCATCCACATGGGAGCCATATGTAGTTTGTCCGTAACATATGGCTTTAGTGTTTAGATAGGTTCGCTATGCCTATCCCCATGACCTGCATGGCACGGTCTTCCCGAACATAGGTTTTGTATCATATTGTCACCCTGATACATTGCCTCACTATACGCCGTGTTCCTCCCTATTCATTTCTGCTTCAAAAGCCAATCGCTTGCTCTTTACTCCAAGACTTTGGACGGGAGATGGGGTGGCAGTTTAATGACTTGCCAAGGTCAATTAATTTTGTGTTGTTAATTCTATACTTTATAAATCTCCCATCCTTTTATCGTATGATATCCTGGGTATTTTTCACTTAATACCATCCATGCATTTCTAAAATTTAAATTTAAAATTCTACATGCTTCTTTTAAAGATGGAAAAATAATTGTCTTATCTTCTGTTGTACTTACAAACTTAACTGGTTCAGATGCCTTTTCTTTAAATGCATCTTGTGCCTTTTGAAGATTATCTGGATGCCTCTCCCATACATCCTTATTGGATTCTGTATGAGTAATAAATCTACAAGTATCTTTGCTATAATGTTTGTTGCCTTTTACTATTGTATCCTTATCTAACATCATTTGATGATTAGATGAAACAATCCAATCTTCGTATCCTTCTAATTCTTTTATGTCATTTACAAAATTACTTAACCTTCTCCATCTTTCATCTACAGTCGTTCCGCTATATGTAGGATACTTTTCCCAATACTTTTTTGTTGTTCTAGATATCATAGCCTTCCATAAATAATAAATTTTCATATTTAATTCAGACCAATTCATCCATCCTTTTGGCATATCATTTACTTTGTAATCATCGGCATCCTTCTCTAATGCTTTATGCCTACATACTTTATTGGACACCTTTATATCTGCTAATCTTTTCTCAACAACTGCTCCACATACTTTACAAGTTGCATAATATAACTTATGACCATCTGCAACAGTATTTCCACTTTCGTGAATGTCTGTATAAATTCCAATATCCTCTAATGTCTTTTCCATAGCTGTCTCCTCTCATGTGTCGAAAGAAATAATTTTATATTGTGTGTGAGTAGCTAGACACATTAACTACTCACCAAATATAGTACTTGTACACATACTATAACCACAAATGGTACCGGAGACGGGCTTTGCTCCCGCACGGTATTTCTACCACAGGTTTTTAAGACCTGAATGTCTACTAGTTCCATCACTCCGGCATATCACAGGGCAGCTTTAAGGTGATGCCCAGCACCATACTTAACTCCTTAAGAGTTCTTCAATGCGGCTTCCACCGCATCATATCTATCACTCATAAGCGTCTCAACGAGGCACTCATAAGGATCGGTCTTACCACTCATAACCATCTTGCAGACATTAGTGGAGAATCCGCTAACAAGAGCAACACCAAGGTCATTCTCCTTTACAGGAATAGTTCCAGTGCGAGAATTTACATTCCAGAAGACTAGTCTAGGCATTTGATACCCAGCATCCTCGAAACGCTTCTTGATTACCTTAAAAAGTTTTGCATTAGGTCTATTAAGACCATATCTAGCGGAACCGTCACAAGTTGCACAAGAGTCAAACTCCATGTCTGAAATAATGAGTACATTCTTAGGCATATCCTCTTGCTTCATATGACCATTTACCGCAGTAGTAAGAATCAAGTCAAACACCTTTTCAATGTTTGTATTTGAACACTCGTTATGACCATATGCAACACGTAACTTATCTCTCAGAGAATCGCACTGACTAAAATCAACCAACTGAGGTCTGCTAGAGAAAGTAATGTATTTATCCTTAAAGTCACCAGAAGAATGTTCTGCAAAGTAAATTGCAAGTGCATTTGCAACTTCAAGTGCCGCAACACGAGTATTTCCACCAACATTGCAACACATAGAGCCAGAACCGTCTGCAACTACAATGGTGTTTCCACACTCATTTACTGTATCAGGCAAAGCCTTCCAAAGAGATTCAAGAGTTGCATCGTACTTGTTGACACCGCTACTCCATCCAGTTGTGCTAGAATACTTATGCACAATGTCGTGAGGGAACAAAGTTCCGGCATTAATCTTAGTTTCGCCCTTTGCAAGCTTACCCAGATACTCTCTGCGACGCTCCTCATCATTACGAAGGAAAGCTCCGTTATAAATGAGATTTGCACGAGAAGGAACTGTTTCGTACTTAATGTCTCCCCATTTCTTTGCAGACATCTTGCCCTCTACAATATCAATGTAAGAACGAAGAGAAGAAAGTGTCTTACGATACTCACGCTCAGTCATACCAAGATTCTTGCAAATGTATCTTGCATCCATCTTGGTCTTTGTAGAAGAAGCATTCACGGAAGGAAGCCACTTTGCAAGGAGAGATACTGGCTTATTATCAGCCATATTTGCAATGTCATCAGTGAGCTGCTTTTTGATGATGTCAAGAATAACACCATCTACATCTGTTCCAAACAGACACCATAGGTCATCATAACGACCATACTCACTCACTAGAGGAGCAAGGTGCTTAACAATGTCAACGTCATCCTTTGCCATATTCTTAAGAATCGCTCTGAACAAACGTCTCTCACCAAGACCACCACGAATATCTCTGGCGAAGAACAGCCAACGTAGAGCCATCATCTTATCCTCAAAATAAGCCTTAGTAAACTTATTATAGATATTCTCCTCACTCATACCACGCATAGAAGAAACTGCGAAGTTTAAATCAACCAGCTCCTTACCAGATGTACGATACCCAAGAGCACCATTCTCAGTTACTGAATAGTTGAAATCCTCGTTCAGAGTATTCTTTACTGCATTCATAAAAGACATTTTTCTTTCCTCCATTTTTTTTGATTTATTTCTAAATCCCAAGACACATTCTTATGTATAATCTCCACATTAAAAATTTGCTGTTAGTGTCTTTGGAGTTTATTCAACGAGACGCTATAATATAAATCATTAGTAAAATATCATTTTTCATCTTTTTAAATTGCCGTAAGCGTCTCTATGTAATGCAAGGCACCATCAATATAAATCCATATCATATTATGTAAAGTTGCTGCTAGTGCCTTTTTAAAGTCTCCTGACAGGGCTCGAACCTGCGACCTCTGGTTTAACAGACCATTTGAAACTTGCTGTTTAAGGCTTTTACAAGTCTCGTTATTAAGCGCTCTATCCGACTGAGCTACAGGAGACATATTTGCGAGCAGTTTAACGAGATGCTCGGCTCACTTTAATTTTGTACTGTGATTATACCACAGATTACTTATTTTGTCAAGTACTTTTTTTACTTTTTATTCCAGAGAAGCCATCCACAAGCAACTCCGAACAAGAAACATACAATTTGTTTCATCTTTACTTCTTCCTTATTATATCACATTAATTTTGTCTTGTCAAGCATTTTCTCGATTTTTTCTTGTGCAAGACAAACGGTTCGTGACTTCGAACATTGCCGTATTCAGATCGTCAACAAATCTATCGAGAGTCTTATCAAGCTGCTCATAATAATGATTCATCAGCTTCATCTTAGCCTGCCGCTCACCCTCTTCGGGACTATAAGAATCTTCATCGTGACACACGACAACTGCTCTATAAAAATTGTTCATGAGGTACTTGTTAGGATTGAAGCACAAACTATTGGTCTGTCCTACAACCTTTACGATGCGATCTACTGCCGAGAACTTTGTATTGGGCAACACGGCGATTGTCTTCTTCTCTTCAGGGATATGAATGTACTTAACTGCCATTTCTTTTTTTGTCCTTTCTTGTTTTAATTTTGTACTGTCTTTTGATGATTAAATAATACCACGCCATTTTCGTTTTGTCAAGAGGTAATTCGGTGGCAGTATGCGTAAGTTTTGACTGAATTACCTCTCAACTGTATTTTGGATTATAGCACTATATATTTCATTTGTCAAGTGCTTTTTCATATTTTTCGCAATCTAATTGTAGTCTTGCCTGAGAGTATATATCTTTGTTGTTGCTTATATGCCTCTGACAATTGATGTGAGTGCAGTCTTTGCCATCACATACGGTAAAGCACATAGGATTTGTGTGCTCATCATATTCAATAAAATAATTCATAATATCACCTTATATAATTATATTTACAAGATAATTCGTCAACCAAGGTTCTTGCTCTGGGAGTTTAACCCATTGACCATTCTCGTCCTTACGGCTCTTATTTCTCATTTCAGAATGGAACTGTAATATACAATCTTTATTAAAAGGATTCTTCTCATAAGCCTTTTTCTGTACCTTATAGACTACAGTTTGCCCATCCCAAAGTTGATAAACCGTAATACGAGGACTCCAATTTGTATTCAAATCCATAACATAACCAATATTCTTTTTATCTGGAATTACCAATGAACAGAATCCAAAAAGGTCACATTGCCATTTTATTTTAGACTGAATAGGAACTTCTACTTGTGGAATCATAGAACATAATTCTTTAAGTAGTCCATCTGGATTGGTAATTCTATATTGTTTCTCTGTAGCCGTTGTGTATTTGTCAAGAAGTTCTTGTGGAAGTCTACATTTGTCCTTCTTCAAAATTTTCTTTCCAGCAAACTGGTCATATACTTCTACAAGACGCAAAAGAGTTCCCGAAGGTCCAAAGTCAGAAAAATAGTCAATCTTAATCAATGTATCAATCTTTGCAGAATTTAAACTAGGAATCTTTTTCATAGCAGTAAGTAACTCAATGAAACTATCAAACTTCTGTTTCTGTGAAAGTTCATATAAATCATCTGCACAAGCTTGACTTAATCCCTTAATTGACAATAGAGATGGGTTAATTACGTGCTTCTCCTTGTCTGCAACAAACTTTCTGTTATCAACACCAAATTTATACTCACCCTCTTTAATGCCAAAAGCTACTTGCATCTCCTGTTTAAGAGCTTGAACTTTATCCTTCTTGCCTTTATCAGAAAACACTTGTAGAAGGACTTCATAAAATTCATATGGATAATGAGCCTTTAACCATGCACAATACAGACTATCAAGAGCCATACAATAAGCATGAGCACTATTGAATCCATATCCGCAGGAATCGTCAATAATCTGCCATACCTTTGCACTCATTTCTTCCGCTTCTGCATCTGGAATATGGTCATCCTCCATAATACGCTTCTTGAATCCTTCAATGAATCTAGATTTCAAAGGACGAACCTTTTCTGGATGCTTCTTTGCAATAGCTTTAATAATTCCATAGCATTCATCAAGGGGGAATCCAGCATAGTTTAATGTATTCATACTCTGCTCTTGATAAAGAATATAAGAATATGGGAATTGTGGTGTTTGAAGAATCTTATCAAAAGCCTTAATTCCATACTCAAAATGCTCACGTGATTCAAACTTAGAATACATAGACTTAAAAGCAGGACGAATTGCAGCAATCCAAGCGGCTAACTCTGAAATATTCTGAGGCTTATACTTTTTGAGCTTTCTCATTGCAGATTCTTTCTCACACTGATTAACTCCAATAGTATATCCATTGGCATAAATATCCCATACTTTCTTGTCACCATCAACAAGATCACTAATCTCGCTAGCCGTATGTACTGGAATACCAATACGCTTATAAATCATATCAATGAGCAAAACAACATCTACTTTAAGCAAGTCATTTTTAAGGAACTTGTACTTTTCTGCAATTGCTCCATCAATAACTGTAGTAATATATTCACGCTTTGTGCTTTCACTCTTGCACTTGATAAGACCAATTTCTTCTCTGATGCTACCCTGGTACAATAAGTAGGCACAAGGGGCCTTGTTTTTGTGGTCAATTACTCCCCAATATTTCTTGCTCTTATCAATATATGGTTTATACTGCTCATCAATAAAGTCATAAATATTAATATCATCCTTGTCGTCATCGTCGGCATATTTTACTGCTTCTTCATACTTATCAATCTGCTTAGAAATTTCATTTGCAATATCATAATCTAAGTTAGCTGCTCTTGCGTACAACTTGAATGCTGACTTCTTCTTTAGTGTACCAAAAGCAACCATAGGATATGCATGATCTTCTCCAAGAATTTCTTTCTGAGCTTCTGCAAAAGGTTCTACCGTGCCAAGGTTCATATCCAAATCTGGCAATGACTTGGTTTCCAAAATTCTCGTCTTACTAATAAAACGCTCTGGATACAGTTTAATTGGAGATGTAAATCTATCAACCTTAGAAAATCCGCATAGGGTATTGGTAAAATAACCAACGGCACTACCTCTGCCAGTAGTTGTGATAAGCCCACCCTTTTCAATGCCACGCTTAATAATAGCATAATCCATCAAAGGATAGTCCACCATACCAGTTTCTTTATATACTGATACTTCTTGTTTAACTCCATCAAAGTATTCTTTATATTTATCCTTTGGAACATGTTTCACATAGTCTTTAAAAAGCCTAGAAATAAGCTTACTATATATTTTATTTCGTTCCTCCTGTGTTTTATCTGGATACAATGTAGGTAACTTAATGTCTGTAGTAAATACTGGCACATTGTCATAATCATCAAAAGTTAGCAGAATATCAGTATTATCCATAGCTTTTTGCACAGTTTCTGCATCAAATACACCTTGCTCTGCAAATCTTTGACGAACAGTATCATCGTCTGGATAATCCATATACCAGCCAACTTCATTGTCATCAAACTGAATATTTCGCCCAGCTAGGATATCATCTCTTTCTACCGATTGCTCTGGATAAATATAATGGCTATCAAGTCCAACTATCATTGGAATGTTATACTTCTCAGACAATTCTTTAATATGCTTGTTTAGAATAATTTGTCTTGAAGTATTGTGATTTTGAATTTCTAACATGAAGTTGTCTTTAAAATAATCATGTAGATGTTTTACAATTTCGTCACTGTCTTCATATTTCCAAAAGGCAATACATGCAGTTGTGATAAAAACATCATCGGCAGGAAGTGAAAAAATTAAATCAAGGTCAATTCTTGGTTTATAATAATATCCTGTTTCGTTAGCATCAGATAAAATACGATTTATGGCACGTCTTCCGTTTTCGTTCTTAGCAAGAATAATTATATGATTGTTGGATTTATCTTTATTGGTACGAATTGTTCCATCTTTATTCTTTTTAACTTCACCAGTTTCTTTATCGTATTCTTCATATTCTTTCTGGCGATCTTTAACCCAATATGCTTCCGTACCAAAAATGAACTTTAAATTATATTCTTTTGCCAACTCAAATGCTTTATGATAATAGCCTTGCCATCCATGTTCAACAGAGCTAATAACCTTATGCCCAAGTTCTACTGCTCTTTTTGCATATTCCTCTGGCATTGCTGCACTATCACCTTCGCTATAGCTTGTATGACGATGGTAATTTTGCATTATGTCACCTCCTACTTTAATTTTGTACTGTTATATCATAATTCTTCTTCTTTGTCAAGTTTAAAGTCTTGAATAGTCAACTGAAGATAATCATTCCTTCCATAATGTGCTTTCTCCAATGTCCCAATCGCTTTAAATGTCCCACTAAAATCCCAACTGCCATTGTAATTCCACTTTACAAATATAACGCCAGTATTGTTATCAATAATCTTTAGGTGTTTACCCTTAGACATGTTACTAACTTCATAATCATCAGTTTCAATCATAACAGTAATCGGCTCAAAATCTGCGCCACTTATCCTATTCAGGGCGTTAAGCCCACGAATCAAACCGTCAGTTACTTGTTTTACATCAAGCTGAATATCTGCCGAAGTTTCACATACAAACTCAACACCTACAAGTTCTTCCAAAATTGCCGCCTTAAATTCCTCAAATTGTACAATTGGAATTCCGATACCAGCAGCATTCTCATGTCCTGAACACCAACCAATACCAGTTCTATCACAATACTCTTTAAATGACTCAACTCCAATTGCTCTCATTGAGCCAGAAAATTCATCTCCGTATTTCTTTAATACAAGTAATGGGCGATTATATCTTTCCAATAGTTTATTGCCAATCAGTCCACTTACAGATGCTTCTACGTCATCTGGTATAAAGAAAAACATACACTTGTTATCTAACTGCTCTTGTGCTTGTTCTTCCAAACTAGGCATAATACTATCTACTACTGCATTTTGTTCTTCTCTACACTTATTAAGACCTTTAACAATTTCTGCAATCTCATCCTCGTCATCCGACAAGAATACATTCATTGCCAAGTCATTATGATTCACTCTGTTTGCAGCATTAATTTTAGGTGCAATACCAAAACTTATATTTCTGGACACAAAAGCATAACCACCATTAATCTTCTTGATGCCTGGATTTTTCAGATTCTTAAAAGCTTTATCGCAAATTGCCCTATTCTCTGGCGAAGCCATACTGCACATATCTGCCACTAACCCTGTGGCCGCTAAATCTATAAGCCCATCTGAAAAATCATCAAGGTTCATATAGTCTATATACTGGCACAGTTTCCATGTTACACACGATCCACTTAGTGCGGGATTCTCATAGTCTATGGAAGAACTAACAAGCACAATGCCCAAGTTCTCCATCTCTTTACGAAGTTTATCCTCAATCAGATGATGGTCTGTAATTACAATCTGCACATTCTTATCCAAAAATCTCTTATATGGCTCAATAGAATCCTGAATACTGTCAACTATCCAGACAATATCAACATCATCCAGAAGGTCTGTATCAAAATTCTTTATACCATGATCCTTTTTCTCATTAATATATGTAAAAACATTCGCTCCTAAATGCTCCAAGTATCTTGTGGCAATACTTCCAGCAGTACAACCGTCGCTATCCGTATCGTAGTACACAAGAAATGTACTATCTATATCATCTACGCCATCGAGAATGACTTGTGCTGCCTTGTCAATATTATGTAGCTTCTCAAGTGGTAACATATCTTCCTCACTTGGATGCAGAAACGAGTCAAGGTCCTCTATATTACGACTAGAGAGCAGGGAGTCCATAATCTCATCCTGCTCTAGTCCTCTACCATTAATTTTAATGTTCCATTTTTTCTTCATTCACATCACCATCACTAATTTTTCGCAGTTATTGTAATATATTTCGAGTCAACATAAGGAACAGTTTTTCGAGCATAACATTTTCTACACATATAGTCCGTTCCTGCTGTGGACATTCCAATACATTCCCACTCATGGTCTGATTCTAATTGGCACGTTTTATTAGTGATAGCATCATCAATAGGATTACACTTTGCTCTTTGTCCACGCTCTGGTGTCTTTTTATCACACTTCTTATCCCACTTTGAGCACCATCCACAAGGGGTTTCATACACACAATTTATTGTTCCCATCATAATTTTCACCTCATATTCACCGTAGCATAGATCTCATAATCCTTATGCTCTCCAATTCCATATCCACTATATACTTTTTTAATTGTAACAATCACGTGTTCTTCTTTGACATCAAACTCTTTTGCAATTAGATGTTTAATATCTTTTGCATCTAATTCGATTGTTTGTTTCATACTTTCACCTCAATAAACAATCTTCTGTCCCAAGGTGCAGAAACAAATGCCATCTCCACCATTCTTCGGGTTGCTAGGACAATTTTCACAGGCCTTCGCACCAAATGCAGTAATAGCACTTGAAGTTGCTAGATTTGTACTATCCCAACCTGTTGATGTTCCATTCCAACTTAGTGGAATACTATCCTTATTAATAAGAGTATCTTTATTACCACCGAACGGTACTCTGGTAATCTTCTCTGGCTCCCCTGTCCAGCTCCATCCGCAATTACAACACACCTTACGAGGAATAGGTGGATATGTGCAAATCACTGTATTCTGTAAATCGTGCCCACACTTTGGGCAAGTTTCAATAACAATCATCTCTTATCCTCCTTAAACTTAACCTCATATTTCATACCATCATCAAAGTTAACAAATAGCCGTCTATATTCTTCAGGACAATCATTATCGAATATATAATCAAAGCAGCTTGTGTCCCACCATTCATAAAAGTCTTCGTCATAACATCCATCTTTGTCATAAAAGGCAACTTGAAAATTTTCAATCTTCTTCATTATTCATTCTCCACCAATCTTTCATATCCCACCGATAACTTTCTTGAGCTTCCTTATGCATTCTCCTCAGCGAGTCCTTCAAGAATGCTTTAGTTTGTTCGTCCCAACCAATGCACTCTAACTGCATACGAGCATTATCATCACATTTACTTAGAGCATGGTCTAAATTCCCAAGAAAAGAGATTGCCTTATTATATGCTGGATAAAAATGTTTATTATAATCAGATGTAGTCATTCTACTACCTCACAATCCAAGATAATATTCTAGCTCGTTACTGCCGCCATTATAAGCCTGAACTTCATATCCAAAGAGAATGTGAGTCATGTCATTATAAACAAGAATTTCCGATTGACAAAGCCTAAAGGCAGGATAATTCAAGAAAATCTTTTTAGGCTCTAAATTATCAAATTTAAGTATCATAATGGAACAATAAATACTATTCAAAAAATCTTCTTTATTCATAATTCAATCCTCCTCTGAAATAGCTTCAATGGCATCAATAAGCTCCTGCCAAAAATCAAAAGCCTCTATATCGTCGGCTTTGTTCCTACTATACAGACCTATTGGGTAAGTTTCCTTCTGTCTATTTTCTAAAATTGAAATGACTGATTCCTTATAAATCATTGTAATTTCCTCCATTAATTTTGTACTGTCATTATATCACATGATTTCTATTTGTCAAATAGAACTTCTTGGGTATTTAGTAGTATTAGAGATTATAATCAACGCTTTTACTGCCGTATTACAAATACAATCTCCATCTTGCCACCACATACATTTCTCCTTTTCGCACATCAATGTCCCTGGAGACAGTGCAGTATCAGCAAGGCAATAACACAGTGGACAAAATTTTCTATCTTCCATAATAATCCTCCTTAATAGCTATCATAAAAATACGCCGTGTCTTCTGGGTGTTTCTTCAACCAACACTTTAGCCTATATAGCCCAACAAGATTTCTTGCCTGATTGCGTCGAGTATATCTGTCCCAATCCCAGATGGTGTTTCCTTCATATACCCAAGTATCCTTGTGGAGAAAATGCTTGAATGCTTTAATGACATCATCAATATTATCAAGCGTCACAGGATACTCATACTCATTTGTTACTGTCGGGTCTACCGCTTGTAAGATAGCATTTCTAATACCCCAACACTTCCTCCAGTAGCAAACGGAACATTCACCTGGTTCATACCACTCTTCGTGACTAAATAGTTTATATGCTTTCTTGTAGTTCTCTGCATTTTTTACATGCAGATCAACGCCGTTATCAAGCCCAATAAGTCATTCCTCCTCCCATAAAATCGCCTGACCACATCCTCCGCAATGACTATGGTTATATTCATTAAGTATTGGTGAATCAACTAGATTACACATTACCACTTCGCCACAGGTAGGACAGTATACATAAAAATCTCCACTTGGTAGTGTTTCATATTCTGGCTCTTTAGGAATCTGCTTTTCAAGTGCTTCTTTACATTTATATAAACAACTACGATCTCTTTCAAAATCGGTCGTATATCTTACATCTTGAATTTGATGCATTAAAACATCTAGTGCTTCTTTCGTAGACCACTCTTCAATTGCAGAAAACCACTTCATAATTACCTCCCAAAATACAGCCAAAATCTATTTTTAGACAAGTTAATCTGATCCTCTTTCAGTTCCTTAATTTTATTGTTATTATCTACATAAATCTCAAGCTGCTTTGTAGCAAGTTCATTGCTCTGCAACTCGGGATATGCAGAAGCAAATAAAACTGCATTCTCAGGCTTCAAAGAACTATATGTATCAGACTCGTGCTTATAATAATCTTTTACAAGCACATCAACACTCTGCTCAATTGCTGTATTCTCCTGCTCATACATTGCGATTTTATCATCAAGTGTACGACCACGAACAAGAAAACCAATATTAACAAAGATTCCAATCAGAGCAATAAAACCAATAAGACCACCAAGTATTCCAAAACCCTCCGCTAAGTCTTCATTCAGTACCACAAGTACAATCAATGCAACTGCAATAACAAACAGTAAAATAAACATAGTTACCTCCAAAACTTCTTCATATTAAGCCCACGAAATTGTTCTTGTCCCTTATAAATTTCTCCTTTATACGGAGCTGATTTCCATGTATGACCTTCTGAGTATTTTTTGATGTAATAATTACTCTCACCCTCATGATATAGCTTCTCAGCTTCTTTATCTGTCATATAAACCTGAGAAAACACACTGACTCCGTTGCAATAAAGAATATAACCATTTAAGTTGTTCTTGCACCACACAAAATAAAGTTTACGGTAGATATAGCCCAGTCCGTTACAGATAATAACAGGAACAAAAAGTATAACCCATGCAAGTATTTCTTCTTTTTCTCCACTTGCTTCATATGCAATAAGACCAATAATCTGCCACACCACAATTCCGATAAGTCCAGCAATAATATAATTCATCAATTGTCTTCTCTCCTATCATATTTAGTACATTTATGACACTGAAGGATTCCAAAAAGCAAGTCTTTATTCTTTTCTGTGCAATGATATTTATAGCTCGGATGGTCAAACACATCTCCATGCCAAGGGGTTACATCTTCAATCTTGAGATATTTACATTCGTTATCCATAATTAATCCTCCACATTCTTAGAACACTCTGGACAATAATCTCTATTACCGTCCACATAGTGAATCCACCCTGCTTCTTTTGCTTTATCAAGAGCTTCATTATAACTATTTGCATACGGGCTATGTTTACCACACCCATCACAAACTCTATAACTTCTAGTTTTTGTTTCTATATTACTTAAAAAAAGTAAAGCAAAAAGAGCTATCCACCATTTATCAAAAAGGACTGCAAGTGTAGTCCAAGCAATTATTGCTATAATATTCTTGAATGCCCATACCCACATAAAACTTTTATCCATAATAACCTCCGTCCGGAGCATCTCTTTTATATCGTTTACAACCTACTGGATTCATAAGACAACCAACCTCATATACACACTTATGACAATCTCTAACAATATCTTTATCTATTTTAACCTCTTTTGGAGCCTTCTCGATCCTATGACTCCCTTGTATACTCCAAGAAAGAGTATAGCCCATACCTGGAAAAGCGAAATAACTCATTATCTTTACTCCTTTTCTTCCTCATCTTTCCTTACTGGCGCACCATGAACTCCAAATAATTTACCTTCCCACAGACAATCTCTTGCTTGATTAGCCATTTCAACCAATTCAGCAACAAGATTTTTCAAATCCTCAACAGAACGACACCCATCATAATCACAACCAATTGCCCAAATATCAAATAACCACTCGTCCACACAGTCTGGAGAACACATCTTACAATTAGTTTGTTTATCAATCCAACACTTCAAAATTTATTCTCCCTTCATCACAAATAATAAAATTCGGCTTGGCTTTGGGAGTATAATGAAATGCTAACTGCGCCAGCCTCAAATCTAACTCACAAAAAGTACCTTGCCAATGCGGACAAATTGTATCTGGAGCAGCACAATATCCATATCCATAATTACACTTATTAAACATCAACATCCTTCTCCTCTTCCGTAATTCCAATCGGTTTCATACTTCTTTTTTAGCTGTTCTTCTATTTCTGTAGTTTCATAATAATGCCAAAAGCCAAAGAAAGAATAAATCTTTTGCCACATTGTCTTTTTCATATTAGTCCTCCTTATTCAACTCTACTTTCAACTCTACTGCAATAGTATGTTTATCAGCATTCATACACCAAAAGTCCTTGCAATAACCACACCCTCTCGCTAATTTTGTATGCTCTTTGTCCAGGTGTAATGCACAAAAGATAGGGCTACCTATAACTTTACCATTTTCAAATTCAATCACTTCATGAACTACATACTTACAATAATCACAACAAGGGATACATTCTTCACTACATTTCCTCATAGTCTTCCTCCAATTTCATTCGTAATTCTTTCGGCCTCTCTAATTTCTTTCTCTGCTTGTTTACGGATGCTGTCAATGTCCTTTTGAACAAGTTCGAGAATCCCTCTCATATCTTCGTTGTGCTTGTACTTCTTCTTTACATTTTGTTTATGTTTATCCCAATAATAGAATCTGATGTATGAGAATAATTTAAATTTGACTTTATATTTGTTTCTAAACTTTACACTAGGTCTACAATACATATCATATCCATCATATTCTTCTTTAATATTTAAAGAACATAGTTTCCCATCATAATCGTATCCTATTTCATATCTGTCTGGATTTAAATTATAAAAATCTATAAAATCTTTGAAGGATAAAAATATTTCACTTTTGCCATCATCACGACCACTCTGATTGAAATACTCTTGCCTTATAGCAAACACCACTACAAAAATAGGAACACCAATAATTGTACAAAATATCAAACATCCAATCGGAAATATCATAACTCCTCCTCCAACTCCGTTTCGTCTTTTATGTTTTCTGCCAATATATATTGAAGAACTTCCTTACCTTCGTCAGAGGCCGAAGCCTTGGCTGGAAGATCTAAACATTCTGTCCAATCAAAATAACTTATTTGTAAATCTCTCATAGTTGCTACACTACGCAATATATCTATATTTCTTTTTGTATTATCTAAAGGTAAATCACTATCTAACATAAAAATTACTTTCTGTGGGTTTAATGATAAAATCATCTTTGCCTGATATTCTGATAAACTATTGCTACCAAGTGCAACTGCATTGTGATAGTCATAACTTGCACATTGAAGCACAGACTTTTCGCTTTCAAAGACCATTACTGTACCACCATACATTGAACTGTAGTTAGTACTATAGCCAAAAAGTGTCTTGCTCATTTGACATGGAACTAAATAAAGGTACTTTGGGTCATCATCATTGTCAGTTTCGTAGTTGCGTCGCCCCTTTAAGCCCATCAAACTCCCATGTTGATCACGAATAGGTATTACAATTCTATCTGTATTTACATCATATGAGATACCAAATTCCATTTGTGTTTCAAGTGATATATGGTCACGTTGGAATCTTACATTTGGCACTTTTAAATAGTCATCTAGAATTGATTCGTCATATGTTTTTGGAGGAGAATCTGCCCTATGTATTATATGCTCATATACTCCACCAAAGATGAGGCGACGATTTTGTGGGCGCCAGTCATCTGATAGGTGGAGAATACGCTTAATATTAATTAATACATCTTTAAATTTTACATTTTTTTCTTTGCAAAGCCACGATACTAAGTTATTGACTTCACTACGAGCGTAGTCTTTTACAAAACAAGCATCATTGTTTGCAAGTCTAATTAATATATTAAGACCACTTTCTGGTCTATCATCACGTGCAAATCTGACCTCACGTGTATTTACTTTGATTTTGCCGCACTCATAATGCTCAAGGAGTTCGACAATGGCATCTGGATTTTCACTTAGTTTTTGCAAGATTTCATTAATCACTCATTGTCGAACCCCTTTCGTTAATTTTGTATTGTAATTATATCATAAAATTTGGATTTGTCAAGAGTCAGTTTATAATTTTATGAGTAGGTCTGCATTTAGCTGTCTCATAAAAACTACAATAATCACCATCGTACCTTACCAAATATGCAACTCCAGAGTCTCCAGAGTCAATACCTCTTCTTGACTTTTCTACAAATAAACATCTATAAACATTTTTAGGATCTGGTAAATATGGCTCTTCTATCCACTTGCCGTCTTCCTTCTTACTTCTAAATGGCTTTAAATCATATGCAGAGCCAGATACAAGTTCATCTGAATATACTTTACGGAATAGAATTAGGTTCGATAAAACCTCTTTTACTGCACGACTGTTACTTAGACAAGAAGCGTCCATCCATAGTCTTCCCAAAGAGTTAATTGCAAGCTGAATTGTCATTAGTCCAATAACATCATATCTTTTTGCAATAGCATCAAGATCTTTGCTATCCATAACAAGCTGCAGCCAGAAGTTATCGTTGCTTCCATTAGATGTTGTAATCTTAAATGTATCAACAAGAAATGTCGTGATTCCGTCACGCTGAATGTGCTTCTTGATAATGCGGCAAGTTAGCTTGGCATCTGCATCTGACAGTGCCACCATCTTAATCTGTTTTGCATAATTTTTACGCCAATATTCTCTTGCCTTTTTAATCATTGCACGGTCTTCATCATCTATGTTTCCACTTGCTAACTTCTTTTTTGGAAGTTTTCTATAATTAAAATAACGAGATAAAATCCAAATCAAGAACCCTTGCTTAAAATCAGATAAACCCATCTCGTTGCTTACAATCAAAACTTTTTCTCCCTTCTCAATAAGAGACATAAGAATACCAATCATAAAAGTGGTCTTACCAACACCACTATGTGCTCCAAATGCACTTAGAGTTCCGCTCTTCAAACCAAGGATGTTATTTGATAGGAATGGAAATGTTGATATTTTATTTCCGTTTACATCCAGTCCAGCATCTGCAAAACTCACACCTACTTCTGTTCCTATCTCCAATCCTTCAATAAACTCTTCGTCGAAATCAATATAACCTTCATCAATTATTTTATTAGAAGATACTGTCCCAAGAGTACTTAATTGGCTTTCATAAAAATCCAATACCTCCTGGGAATTAAATTTCTCAAATATTTTATATGGAACTACTTCTTTCCCATTGTCAAGAACAACTGGTTCAAGTAGATTAAATCCTTTTTCATCAAGATGCAAACAAATATTTGCTTTGTTTAAATCGTCCAAAAATACATCAAAGTTTTTTATGTTACAAGAATCAACTATATTCTGTACCTGTCTCCATCCGCCAATTTCTTCTAACTTTTCTTTCATAGAGTCTGTAATATTTGTAAGTGTCGTAACCTCGTCTGCAACAGTACATCCTCTATCTCTCATACTTTTCAAGACGGAAAATAAAAACCTACCATCCTTTGTTATAAAGTCAGTTGGCTTAAGCATAGAGTCATCAATAAGAAGTATGTCACCGGCTAGACACCCAATTACATTACCCTCAATTTCTCTCCTTTTATGCAGTAGCTTTTCATCATATTTATCACAAATACCAATAATAAAATCGCTTTTATTAATTGCCATTTATACCACCTCATCTTCCAGAGCATTTAATCCTCTACGTTTTTTCTTTTTAGAAACTGCCGGCTCATAAATCTCACAGTCAACATTAATTTTTTCTGGCTCCATCCTTGACGTTTTCTTATAATCTGCTAAACTATTCTTCAAAATTGCCGATACGTATCTAATCCGTGAATATTCATTATCATCTAATCGTTCTAGTTTATTCTTAATATAATTTTTATGCTCCTGCAAATACGCAAGAATTTTTGTGTCATCACAAATGCCGCGCCAAAGTTTCATTTCCTTAAATAGAACACTATTTGCAATTCTATAACCAAATATGTCTGCAATTTCCTCATAAACAGGATCAATTCGTTTTTGTTTATTTTCTTCCCTCTCTTGCTTCTTTGCAAGTCTCTCAATCTCTTTCGCTTTCTTTTCTGCGTTTGCTTTATCATAGCATTCTTGATTACAATAATATGTATTATATTTCTCTCCTGGAATTTGAAGAGCATCTTTCTTTTCTATTTTAGACTTACAGTATCTGCAAGTTACTCTCATTCCCATAGTCTACCTCCAAAAAAATAAGGGGAAGGTTGCCCTCCCCCTGTTTGTTAAGCTAGGGCTTCTAGAATTGCCTTTAGAGTCTTCTCATCATGTACATCTGCAAGCTTTGCACCATTTAGAATTCCCTTAATAATCTTCTTGGTTTCTGCATCTGCTGCCTTGAATGCAGGTCTGATAGTTGCTTTGGCTGCATTCTCATCGAAAGCCCCCTCATCGTCTTCGTTATCTTCATCGAAAAGATCAATTTCCTCATCTGTGTCATCGTCCCAAGGAGCAGTTTCTACTTCATTTACATCATCTGACTGAACTGGAGTAGCATCAATCTCTTCGTCTTCCTCAACGACAGGCTCCTCAACCTTTGCCTTCTTGGTAATCTTCTTTGCAGTCTTCTTGACTAAAACCTCTACATCACCAGAAGAAGCGTTGCAAGTCTTACTCTTTTCCATACCATCCTCGATAACCTTGATAAAATCCTTTGCCATATTTGGCTTGTCAAATACTAGATACTCAGGCACTGCACCAAAAGCAAATCTGCCACCAGCATCAATTTCAGGGGTGCCGCGGAAATAAAGCTTACGAATAGAATCAGTTGCATATCTCTTAGCATCGCTTCCCTCTCCAACAGTCTCAATATTACGGTCAATCATACCAGTAACAACGACATCAAAGATGTCGCCTAGAGCCGCTTCATATGCGGCAGATAGATTGCTTGTTAGCTGCATATAGCCCTCGCTGTCTACATTTGCCTTATCCTTAATATTCTTATACTTCGAATGGCCTAGAACCCAAACCTGAATACCCGCCTTGCGAATCTTATCAAAATAGTTCTTCATAAGAGTGGCGGAATACTGTTCTCCTGCAGTATAGCCCCCCATAGCCGCCTTCACAGATTTTACCGTCTTCTGGGGATTCTCAATATTGTGCTGACGGATAGTTTCCTTATCAAACAGGGGAACAAGTTCATCGGCAACATCGAAACCAACAATTTCAATGTGATGCTCAGTTCCCTTGCCCTCAATCAGCCACTTTTGGAACTCAATAAGATCCTTGTAAGTATCTAGATGAAGAGTGTTTAGGTTATCTAGCAGCTCATCACCGTGCTCCATGCCAATTTCTGCAAGACATCCATAGGTTGGGTCTCCATACTTCTCCATAATTACGTCTCTAAATAGAGTGGACTTTCCGAATTTCTTTACTGAACGAATATAAATACTTACATTCTTTAGATCTGGTTTAATAGTCTTTACAGTAGGTTTTACAAATGCCATATTAATTATCTCCTTCATTAATTAAAATTTTTTCATAATTTTCTTTATACATGAAAATATATCCATGAGAATATTTATGACGACCAGAACAACATTCACCAATACTAGATTTAGAAAATCCAGTTTGATTTGAAGCTTCTGATATGCTTG
>UMHE01059145.1_pt1 | contig 23016 bp, 21 predicted proteins | sample 1965451 | NCBI WGS metagenome assembly UMHE01 (sample SAMEA4836090, study PRJEB28245) | human gut metagenome | biome: gut microbiome; material: fecal sample | place: Denmark | collected 2008 | reverse complement strand
GCACATAGATTCTACGCCTGAGGATAAGTATTATACTCTTCTTCCTGAGTTCTTAAGAAGATGAAGAATAATAAAATAAAATTTAGTCAAATCAAGGTATAACCTCCGCTAGCATTAGCTGATGGAAGGCTAAATCTCATATGCTTATCGGTAATATGAGGTGATACCGAATACATACAATATAACAATGAAACTGAAAACATTTAAAGTTGTAGGAGTTTGGGGTTTTTTAACAAAAGAAATCTCATTTAGAGACCATACAACCTTTTTAATAGGTATAAATGGTTCGGGTAAGACAACTATTTTAAAATTATTAGATGGTTTATTAAAACCAAATTTAAAGAATCTTTTATTTATAGATTTTAAAGAAATAAGTATTATTTTCTCAGGTGATGATTCGCCGTTAGATGTTTCTAAAATTGTATGTAAGAAATACAATGATAGAATGGTGATATTATTTCATAAGCCATATAAACACATTTATTCGGAACATCGTGTAAATTTTGATGGCATAGAGTTTCCTACAAAACACATTGAGCATTCTGACTATGAAAGAATGTACTATTTCTTTCAAAAAAGTGAGGTTTATGGTTTGATTAAAGAATTGCCAACTCCTGTTATTGTTGGACTGAATAGACTTATTACTGATGAAGAAGATGATGAACATATGCCTGTCTTTCATCCTTCAATGCGTAATTCTATTCCTTTATCTTTAGTTGATCAGAATGATGATATTTCTGAAGCTCTTAAGCAAGTACGAGATCTCATTTATGATCATATAAGGGAAAATGCACGTAAACAAAGTACTCTTGCAGATGAATTTAAAAATCAAGTTTTTGATGAGATGTTAACTCCACCTCAAAATTCAGATTTGTCTCATAGTAATTCTAATGATTATCTTAAAGTAAAAGAATTGAAAGAGTTATTAAATGATAAAATTGTTGTGAAAGAGACAACGCAATTAACTAATAAAATTAAAGAATACTTATCCGAATACCAAGCTGTTATTGATGAATTTAGAAAAGCAGATTTTAATAAACTTATGGATTCGGCCGGAAAAGAGCAAATGATTTTAAGGAAGATGTTAGCATTTAATGCTCAATTTGATAAAATATATCGAGTAGGTCGAATTGCAATAAATAATATGAAGCAAATTGAGAATTTGCATGCACCTATAAATCGCTTCGAAAAAAGTGTTAATTTGTTCTTTAATGAGGGATTGAAGGAAATTAAAGTTGGTGGATCGGGTGATTTATATATTATAAATAGAAATTTGGGAGCTGATATTAACCAGTCTATTTTTGATTTATCATCTGGTGAAAAGCAGATAATAATTTTGATGGCTTATCTTTCATTTAAATCTTCTTCTAAAATTTTTATAGTTGATGAACCAGAAGTTTCGTTACATGTTAGTTGGCAAGAAAAGTTTGTCGATGCATTAATGGAGGCTTCTCCTGATAATCAGTTTGTTCTTGCGACTCATGCACCTTCTATTATCGCAAGGTCTAACAGACGAACATGGTGTGAAGATTTATCAAAATAAAAGATATGGATCTAAAATATTCGGAAGAAAGTCAAGCTTTAGTTTCAGTATTTAAGGAATATCGCAATACCATAAATATCTATACAGAAGATACTGTTGATGACAGGGAGTTTTATTTGCAGCTTTATAAGCGCTTATTAGCAGGGACATCATGTGTTATCAATGATATTACGCCTCTTGGCGATTGTGATGCTGTTGTTCGTGAATGTAATAAAGGTAGTGATCCTCGAGGCTTATATATTATTGATGGAGACATATATTTGATTTATCAGCCAAAAAAATCAACTCCGAATTTGCATGTACATAACGCATATTGTATAGAGAATTTGATTATAGACAAAGAAGCATATGTTGCTTTAATACATGATGTGGTATGTAAAAAAAGTAAGAGTGAATACAGAGAACTTTTGGATGTTGATAATATGTTCAATGGTATTATAAAACCTCTGATAGATTTGTTCTTTTACTATGCTTTAGAAAAAAAATATCGTAAGGCATTTACGTTGAAAAATATTTATTGTTTTTGTGAACAAAGGACGATTCCTAATATTAAGTTGGATGCTATTACCAATGAGATACAGAATATCAAACGAAAATTGGTTCCTGATTACATAAGCGATGTACAATTTAATGAAGAACTTAAAAAAATGAAGTCTCAATTTCCATATAGCGAAAAGACACTATTAAAAATAGTATCTGGCAAGGATTATATTATTCCATTTATGAAGTGTTATGCAAACAATAAATTGGGTATAAAAATAGGACTACCTAAAGAAGGCTGGAAACATATGATGGCTAAAAATTGTAACTTAGATTGTTTTTCTGATTTAAAAGCAAAAATGTTGGCTTTAGCAAAGAAAGGGCAAAAAATAGTTGATGATGGAGTGATTTAAGAATTGGTGTAAATCACCAGTACTAAGCAAGGCGGTCCCATCCCGCATAACCCCTCTGGACGAGACCTCTGATGGTCCGTCAACCTTATAGCGTAGCGGTTCTGAGCACCGGAGGGCGGTTACATCCTCTCGTCCCTGAGGGAAGAGAGGCTTGGTGAGAAAGGTGGAGCCTTCCTTAACGGTAAGGAAGGACGGGTAGGTTTTCGAAAAAAGCCTTTTTAATGGTAAAGAAGGACGGGATGATTTTAGAACTTCTTATTAAAGAACAAAAATTAAAACAAAATATCATTATGAATAATTTCAAAGATATAAAAGTAGCCGTAGCCGGAACAGGCTACGTCGGTCTGAGCATAGCCACGCTATTGTCTCAGCACCATCACGTAACAGCTGTAGATGTAATTCCTGAGAAGGTGGAGAAGCTCAACAATAGAGTTTCACCCATCCAGGACGATTACATTGAGAAGTATCTGGCAGAGAAGAAACTGAATCTGACAGCAACCCTTGATGGCAAATCTGCTTATGCCGATGCAGACTTCGTGGTGATTGCAGCACCAACCAACTATGACCCAGTAAAGAACTACTTCGATACAACCCATGTCGAAGAAGTGATTGACCTGGTATTGGAAGTGAACCCAGACGCTGTGATGGTTATTAAGAGTACTATTCCAGTAGGTTATACCCGCAGTCTTTACCTGAAGTATGCCAAGAAGGGAGTCAAGAAATTCAATCTCCTTTTCTCACCAGAGTTCCTTCGTGAAAGTAAGGCGCTCTATGATAATCTTTATCCAAGCCGTATTATCGTAGGTTATCCCAAGATTATCGACCGCCCTGAGTTTGCAGAAGAAAACGAGGCCATCATGAGAGTTACCGATGTCGAGGAGATGAAAGAAGCAGCCAAAACCTTTGCTGCACTCTTGCAGGAAGGTGCTATCAAGGAGAACATTGACACCTTGTTCATGGGCATGAAGGAAGCCGAGGCAGTGAAACTCTTCGCCAACACCTATCTCGCCCTTCGTGTAAGCTATTTCAATGAACTTGACACCTATGCAGAGGTAAAAGGTCTCGATACCAAGGCCATCATCGATGGAGTAGGACTCGATCCACGTATCGGTACACACTATAACAATCCAAGCTTCGGTTATGGCGGCTATTGCTTGCCAAAAGATACAAAGCAACTCTTGGCAAACTATGCCGATGTCCCAGAGAACCTGATAGAGGCGATTGTGGAAAGCAATCGTACCCGTAAGGACTATATAGCAGATGCCGTATTGAAGAAAGCAGGCTGGTACAGTTATTCTGAGAACAATCAGTTTGGAGCTGAGGTCAATTCATGCGTGATTGGTGTTTATCGTCTGACGATGAAATCCAATTCCGATAACTTCCGCCAGTCTGCCATTCAGGGCATCATGAAGCGTATCAAGGCAAAGGGTGCTGAGGTCATCATTTATGAGCCAACACTCGAAGAGGGTAGCACCTTCTTTGGCAGTAAAGTAGTCAATGACTTGGAGTCATTCAAGGCACAGAGCCATGCCATCATCGCCAATCGTTATGATACCTGTTTGGATGATGTGAAGGAGAAGGTATATACCAGGGATATATTTAGAAGGGATTAATTATAAAAAGGTCGTAAGCTGTCACTTTAGCAGTAAAGTGTATGTTATAAAAATATATACCTCTTCCCCGAATTTTAAATTTGGGAAAAATGAATATAAAACAACTATAATAAAGACAAGTTAATAATGAATACAATAGCTGTATTTAATAATAAAGGTGGAGTTGGTAAGACAACTTTATTGTGTAATATCGCAGCTTATTATAGCTTAGTATTACAGAAAAGAGTGTTAGTAATTGATGCCGATCCACAATGTAATGCAACAACATATTTGTTGGATGATCAGAAAATAGAAGAAGTATATTCTAATCAGACAGTAAAAACCTTGTATGATTATATAGAGCCATATCAGTCTAGTGATGAGTTGATTGATTTGCCAATTCAATCTTCGATAGGGTTTGGCGTAGATTTAGTTCTTGGTGATACCCGCCTGGCCCTCATGGAAGATTTTTTGAGTGGTGAATGGTCTGATACCTCAAATGCTATACAACGTTCTATAAAGACAGTTTGTTTTCTTAAAAAGATGTATATAGGCCTTATAGATAAGTACGATTTTGTGTTTATTGATGTAGGGCCTTCGTTAGGTGTGCTTAATAGATTAGTCTTGTTATTTACTGATGGTTTTATAATGCCAACATCAAGTGATATTTTTTGTCTGCGAGCTGTTGATAATATTTCTAAAGCAATAGAGCAATGGATTCAGACTTTTAAAAAGCTACAGAGGAAATACTATGACAACAAAGGGCATTATTATCAGTTGAATAATAGCGATGTAGCAGTAAAACCTATGTTTTTGGGATATGTTAATCAACAATATACTTCAAGAACTAGAGGAGGAAAACGCCAAGCAGTAAAGGCATACGATGAGATAATTTCTCAAATGCCTGATCTCGTTAATGAAAAAATGAGCAAGTATTATCCAGACAATATAGACAAAGGGCATTTGAATATTGGAGAAATACCTAATTTTAATAGTTTGATACCAATGTCCCAATCGGCTCATAAGCCTGTTTTTCAACTAAATAGTCATGATGGCGTTTTGGGAGCTCATTTTGCTAAAGTTGATGAATATCAGGAAGTGATGAAGGGCATTGTTTGCAACATTAATCGAAATTTAGAAGAATATGGATTGGCCTGACGATTTAATATTAGAGTTGGCTAGAAAGAGATGCGTATTGTTCTTAGGCTCTGGAATTTCTGCTAATGCAACAGATAAAGATGGTAAACATCCACCTACATGGAGAAAATTCTTAGAGGAAGGTAATAGTAAGGTAGGTGCTCCAGATAATGCTGTGATAAAGAAGTGTATTGATAGTTATGAGTATTTGATGGCCTGTGAGCTTTTGCGTAAAAAGTTAGGTGATAATGAATTTGATGAATTGTTGAAAAGCATGTTCCGTGGAACAGGCTTTGAGCCTGCGTCGATTCACGAGTATATATTTAAATTAGATTCAAGAATTACTATTACTCCTAATTTTGATAAGATTTATGATACTTATGCTCAAAGTAAATCGCATAATACTATAGTATTGAAGCATTATTATGATGATGATATTGTAAAATATTTGCGTGGAAGAGATTCTGTAATTATCAAGAATCATGGCACAATAGATACAACCAATAAAATAATCTTTACTCAAGCGGATTATGCAAGAGTTAGAATAAAAAATTCAGATTTCTATAAAATAATGGAAGCTCTTATTCTTACTCATACATTTATCTTTTTGGGGGCAGGTTTGAATGATCCGGATATAAAACTTCTTTTCGAAAATTATGCAACGACATTTCATGTTTCCAAGAATCATTATTTTGTGATTCCAAATAATACATATTCCGATTTGGAATTGCAGGTTTATAAAGAAACGATGCATCTTGATTTTATTACATATAATCCTGCTGATAACCACAAAGAATTGTCTGAAGGCCTAAAAGAATTGGATACAAAGGTTGAAGATAAGAAGGAAGAAGTAAAGAATAAATTGTGGTGGTAATCATGCCAAAAACAAAACAATTACTATGAGCAAACTTAATATTTTAGGGATAGTGAAAGGTATCAAAGCCCAAACTACATATTTGACCCCAATAATTGAGGCTGTATGTAATTCGATCGACTCAATAGGAAATCGTCCTAATGGCTCTATTGATATTATAGCTATCAGAGATGGGCAGAAAAGCTTTAATGATAAAGAGGATTCTGCTTGTGGTTCTATCATTGGCTTTGATGTCATAGACAATGGAGTTGATTTTATCGAAACTAATAGGGATTCTTTTGATACATACCTTTCAGGACATAAATATGAATCTGGTGGAAAAGGATTTGGTAGATTTATGTATCTTAAATACTTCCAAAAAGTTTCAGTTGACAGTTATTACAAAATTGGAGAAGAATGTTGGCATCGCACTTTCGATTTTGGATACAATGAAGAAATCATTGAAAACGAGAAAAACGAATTATGTCAGAATACAGATATTGTTTGCAAAACGACCTTGCATTTGAAGTCTGCTGTAAAAGGCTATAATGCAGATAAAGGCTTGGAAGTTATGTAAGTATTCTTTTACCTTAACACCCATTAACCTACTTTGGCTTTCGTGATTCCGGGTGCAAAGGTAAAAGAATACTTACGCTGTAACTAATTTTGTTAAAAGTAATAATTTAGTGGAAGAAATATCATCAAATAAAAGAATAGCTAAAAACACATTACTAATGTACGTACGTATGTTAATAATGATGTTCATTGGCTTTTATACAAGTAGGGTTGTTTTTAAAGCACTTGGAATATCCGATTTAGGCATTATTAATGTCGCAGGATCGGTTTTAGCAATGTTCTCATTTATAAATGAAACATTTGTTACTGGAACTCAGCGTTTTTTGTCTTTTGCAATAGGCGAAGGCAATCCTGAAAAATTAAAGAAGACCTTTAGGTGTGCATTTACAATTCATGTGTTGATAGCAACTCTCATTTTTATTTTAGGAGAAACCATTGGCTTATGGTATGTTTGCAACAAATTGGTAGTAGACCCCAATAGATTCACTGCAGCGCTTTTGTGCTATCAGTTATCTATAATTTCTACAGTAATAGGCATAATACAAATTCCTTTTCAGTCAGCACTTATTGCACATGAAAAAATAAGTATCTACGCCTATATGAGCATTTACGATGCAGTAGGAGCACTAATGGTAGCATATCTGATACAGATAATACCTTTGGATAGAATTATAATGTATAGTTCTTTCACATTTGCTGTTTCTTTTATGCCCACTTTCTTTTATAACTATTACTGTCGTAAGCATTTTAAAGAATGTGCTTTCCGCTGTGGCTATGATAAAGAGATATTTAAGAATATGGTGGGCTTTTCTGGATGGAATACTTTGGGATGTTTGTCTGGAATGGGACAAGGAGCTGGTATCAATCTTATTCTCAATGCTTTTTGTGGTACTGTGATTAATGGTGCCCGTGGTATTGCATTGCAAGCTAATGGTTGGGCAAACAAATTTGTAAACAGTTTCCTGGCTGCAATTAATCCTCAAATTGTTAAGAGTTATGCTTCCGGTGACATAGATAGAATGAGTGTTTTAGTTATAAATGGATCACGTTTTGGTTGCTATTTATTCTTACTATTGAGTATTCCTTTGTTTCTTAAGATTGACTTTATTCTAAACATATGGTTAGGCCAATGTCCTCCGTATACTATTGCATTGATGAGAATTGCAATGTTAGAAACTTTCTTTAAGACGATGGGAGTCCTTACGGTTACAGCTATGCATGCTACGGGAAGAGCAAAATTGTTAAATATCGTGATATCTCCATTCTTATTATTAATTCTGCCCTTAAGCTATTTTTTATTTAAGATAGGCTTTACGCCAGAAATGGTAATGTTAGCAAATGTCATACCTTGGACAATAGTTCCGTTAATTCGTGTGTACTTGTTGAAGAAATGTACCAACAATCAATTTTCTGCTCACAAGTACTTTGTTCAAGTTTATCTTAAAACAATTGTTATGGCTATTATGATGTTCATGGTGCCATTTTTCTTTTCATTGAATATTCTAAAAAGTGAAACCTTTATAGATTTTATGCTAGTCAGCATCATTAGTGTTTTAACTTCATCATTAGTAATCTATTATATAGGCATAAATGCCCACTACAGAGAAAAGTTAAAATTAATAGTAAGGCAAAAAATAAGTAGAATAGTTAAATGATTCTTTTATAACACATTGATATATAACGTTATGATTGATATTATAGATAAAACAAAATGTTCTGGATGTGGTAGTTGCTTTAATGTTTGTCCACGTCATTGCATTACATTGAAACCTGACGAAGAGGGTTTCTTGTATCCTTATATAGAAAAAGCAAAGTGTGTGTCATGTGGACTATGTGAAAAGGCTTGTCCAATTTTAGAGCCATATGAAAAAAGAAATCCTATTAATAGTTTTGCAATCAAGCATAATGAAGAGCCAACACGAATGCTCAGTTCTTCTGGAGGATTCTTTCCTGCGATGTTTGCAAAAATAATAGAGGAAAATGGAGTTGTTTGTGCTGTTGAGTTTGATGATTCTTTTGAGACACATCACATATGTGTTGAAGATTCTACAAAACTTAAAGACTTAATTGGCAGCAAATATATTCAAAGTCGAACGGAATGTTGTTACAAACAAATATCTCTGTTTCTTAAAGCTAAAAGAAAGACCTTGTTTGTAGGAACACCATGCCAAATAGCAGGACTTTCAAGGTTTCTTCAAGTAAAAAAGGTCGATCAATCTCTTTTGATAAAGGTGGAATTATGTTGTCATGGTGTTCCGAGCCCGAAAATATGGAGCAAGTATCTGAAAGACAATAATCTTGAACCTTCAAATATCCAATCAGTATCATTTAGAAGCAAGGTTAATGGGGTTTCTAATTACACATTAGAAATAAAAAGCAAAGATGGCAAGACTATCTCAGAAGGAAAGAACGAGAATAGTTATATGCTTGGCTTCTTGAATAATTTGTTTTGTCGTCCAACTTGTTCAACATGTCATTTTCGTCAGTTTGCAACAGATAGTGATATTTCTATAGGAGATTTTTGGGCAATCAGCACTTTCTATCCTGAGAAAGATGATAATAAAGGATGTAATCAAGTTGTAGTTAATACACCAAAAGGTAAAGATTTTATTGGTAGTCTTGATTTATCGCAGTTTGATGCGTTTCCTATAACATTAGCAGAGTCGTATATAGGTAATACAAATTATATAAAGTCTTCTCCTCAACATCCTAACAGGTCTTTGTTTTGGAAAATGATTAAAAATGGATATTCCGTTGATGATTCTGTAAAAAGGTCTCTATATTATAACAACTCATTGAAAGGTTTTATTAAGTTTAATTTATACAAGATATGGAAAAAGTTGCGTTAGTATCATATCATTTTTGGTATAACTATGGAACTTGTTATCAAGCCTATGCGTTATGGAAGGTGTTAGACAAGATGGGAGTCCAGGCCGAGTATTTAAATTTTGGCTGGGAATATCCTATTAGCGATGATGTCTATTTGTCGCATTTTTGGAAAAAAAATGTAAGAATCAACCCTTTGCGATTGTTCTATGTAAATCTAAGAAAATACATACACCTACTTAAAAGAAAGCAGAGAATTCTACCACAAATACGTCTTGATTATACTTTATTGACAAACAATAGAAAATTCGATAAATTCAGGAAGCAGTTCATAAAAGAAACTCCTTTGTTGAAAGAAAATTGTTTGGCCAACATCGAAAATTCATATTCCTTATTTTTGGTTGGCAGTGATCAGGTTTGGAATCCTGATTGTTGTGAAATAAAATATTTCAGAAATTTCCTTCTTGATTTTGTTAAAGACAATAGCAAGAAGGGTTCTTATGCTTCTAGTATAGGCCGTTCTGTTGTAAGCAAAGAAATTACAAATGAATACAAAAAGTATCTGTCAAGTTTTAGTTACATATCCTGTAGAGAAAAAAGTGGCTGTGATATACTTTGTAGCTGTTTGAAGAAATCGGTAACTCAAGTCTTAGATCCTACTTTACTTATTAAAGCTGAAGATTGGCGTAAAATAGAAGTGGTTCCTCGAACAGGTCAATTTGTTTTATGCTATTTGCTTGGTAATCGATCTACTATTGTTGAATTTGCTAAACGAATTGCAGATAAAAAAGGATTGCCTTTAGTCTTAGTTACTATAGAATCAGATATTATAGAAAAGTATCATAGATTTGTTACGAATGGTATCGGCCCTTTAGAGTTATTAGGTTTAATCGACAAATGTGATACGTGCATAACAGATTCTTTTCATGGTACAGCTTTTTGTATAAATTATAACAAAACTTTTTATTCCTTTATGAAAAAGGAAGGTGGATACGAATTCGCTGATAATAGTCGCATTACAGATACGTTGTCTTTTTTCAAGTTGGATGATAGATTTGTTTTTGATGCGGATTCTTATAATGATAATAGTAGTGTTGATTTTACATTTGCCAATCAAATACTTGAACGTGAAAGATTGTCATCGTTAACTTATCTCGAAAAAATCATTAATTCGATAAAACAATCATGATACCTAAAATAATTCACTATTGTTGGTTTGGTGGTAAGCCAAAACCAAAAGAAGTTCTACAGTATATAGAAACCTGGAAGAAACATCTTCCAGAGTTTAAAATAATGGAATGGAACGAGAGCAATTTCTCATATGAGAAATTCAAGTTTACATACGAAGCTTACAAAGTAAAGAAGTATGCTTATGTGAGTGATGTTTGTAGGTTACATGCTCTTTACAATTATGGAGGATTATATTTTGATACAGATATTGAAGTGGTTGGTCCATTTGACAAGTATCTTAATTTGTCCTCTTTTGTTGGTTTTGAGGTTGCTGGTCTTCTTGGAACAGGAGTTATAGGAGCTGAGAAAAATGCTAAATGGATTAAAATTTTTCTTGATCAATATAATAAGCGTGAATTTGTTTCTAAGTATGGTGTGATGATTTTAGTGCCAAATACTAAAATACTAACAGAACTTATGCCTCAAATTCCAAAGGATGACATGCCGTCAATTTTTCCTGTGGATGTTTTCTGTGCCAAGAATTGGAAAACTCATGAGGTGATGCAAACCGAAGAAACTGTTTCAATACATCATTATAGAGCATCTTGGGAGGGAACTAATATTATTCCGTTAGAGCAAAAAGAAATTTCAATATGTAATGCTTTACATTTTCGTAACTTCCATATAATTTCTCGACTTTATAAATATTATTTGAAGATTGGTTATGCACTTAAACTTAAATGAAAATATGCCCCCGATTATTTCTATAATCGTACCTTGCTATAATCAAGCAAAGTACATGCGCGACGCTCTTGACAGCGTCATCAATTCCACCCTAAAAGAGTGGGAATGTGTGATAGTGAATGATGGCTCTCAAGACGAGACGCTTTCTATAGCAAAGGAATACGAGCAGAAAGACAATCGCTTCTTGGTTGTAGACATCCCTAATGGTGGTTTGGCAAATGCTCGCAATGTAGGTATAAGAAACTCTCATGGCAAGTATATTCTACCTCTTGATTCTGATGACAAAATAGGGGAGAAGTATTTGGAATATGCTGTCAATTATTTGGAGACCCACTCTGACACAAAGCTTGTTTACTGTCTATGCCATTTCTTTGGCGATATAAATGGGTTTAGAAAATTGCCAGACTATAGCTATCAGACGATATTATGGCAAAATGTCTTTTTCCCAGCTTGTGTATATCGCCGCTCCGATTATGATAAGACAACAGGTTATAATCCCAACATGAAACATGGTCATGAAGATTGGGATTTCTGGCTTTCGCTCTTGTCGCCAAACGACAAAGTTTATCGTATTCCTGATGTTCAATTCTATTATAGAAAACACGGAGTCTCGATGATTGACGGTACAATCAAACGACTCTCAGAGACTAATCGCCAGTTGGTGTTGAATCACTTGGATATTTATTCCCCTTATTTTGGTGATATGATAGCTTGGCATAATGAACTTCAGCATTATAAGGGGTCTTATCTTGCTTTAGTAAAATCTCCAACATACAAGTTGGGTAATTTAATTTTGTATCCTTTGAAGTGGATACGAAATACTATTTTTCGAAAGTGAAAGAAATGAAACAAAGACAATACTATCTTGACAATGCCTGTGCTGTTTTAATTGTCAATATGATTTTTTTTAATCACCAGACTACATTTTGTGAATATACGAACCCTGTTATTTCTTTTATAGGATTCATTCTTTCATTCTATATGGCATGGTTTTTCTTCAAGGCAGGAATGATGTTTAAGGAGCGCCCTATCAAGACTGTTGTTCGCAATTCTGCAAAACGTTTACTTATTCCCTATATGTTTTTTACATTTATGGGATTGGTAATAACTGCATGTCAAGAATTCTTCTTGGAAGCCAACAATCCATTGACAATAGGCTTCTTGAAAGATGAGTTTTGGTGGCTTATCAATTGGTCAACATTGTTTCCCTCGATGGCATGTTGGTTCTTGCTTTCTCTTTTTGTAGTGAGAGTTGTGTATGTAAGTTTACCAAGAAATCGATTGCCCCCCCAGGTAATAATAGGATTGGCTTTAGTTTTGGGATGGCTTGTTTATATAATGTCAGTGAAAAATGAGTTATGTTATCCCCTCGCTGTAGGTTCCCATCATTTCCAATTTCATGTTCCGTTTTATTTTGGTAACATGTTTCATGGCTTAGCTTTTTATGCATTGGGTTCATGGTTGAGAGAAAAACAATTTGCCCATGGCGTTTTTATTGTGTCTATGATGATATTCTTAGGCAAGTTCTTTTTCCCAGCAAGTATGGATTTTCGAGCTAATGATACTGGTGGAAGCAATTATTTTCTATGTGTTATCTATGAGCTGAGTGGTTGTGTAGTAATCAATAATATTTTTAAATACGTGGCAAATAAACCAATAAAAATTTTTTCTCATGTAGGGCAAAATAGCATGGTCTATTACCTCACGCATTACCCTTTTATGAAAATTATCTGTTATTTTTTCTATGCTCCATTTGCATTGATGGCAGGTGGTGTGCGTTATACCTTGCTGTCTGGTATATTGATGGGCTTTCTGCTCTTTTCTGATTTTGTGTTTAGAATCAAGGTGTTAAGAAAATTAGTTGGAAATTGAAAATGAACAAAACAAAATACACTTTTCTAGTGCCTTCCTATAAAGCTTCTTTCCTAAAGGAGGCTTTGGAGAGCATTAAGAAACAAACCTATACAGATTTTAAAGTGATTGTTTCTGATGATTGCTCACCAGAACAATTGAAGCCTATATATAATAATGTATGCGGAGGAGACATTCGCTTTGTCTATCGTAGAAATGATGAGAATATGGGGGGAAAGAGCCTTGTGTCTCATTGGAATTTTTTGGTTGAGTTGTGTGAAACAGAATATCTCATTATGGCAAGCGACGATGATGTGTATGAGCCAACATTTTTGGAGGAAATAGACAAGCTTGTACAGAAATATCCTAATGTTGACATTTTGAGGGCAAAGGCTGTGCGCTTGGAAAATGGAAAAGAAGCTTTGATAGATGGTGATATTCCTGAATATCAGAGTCAAGAGGAATTTTTACAATATTTTGGAGTGAAAAAGATGGTACTATGTCTTGCTGACTATGTTTTCAAGACTAATGCTTTGAAAGCTATGAGTGGCTTTCCCGATTTTCCTACGGCAGCTTTTAGTGATAGTGCTACGGCAATTTATCTGAGTAAGAACGGAATAGCAACGACAAATGACATTCTTTTTACTTTCCGCATTTCAAATGAAAACTTATCCTGCGCCAAGAATTATTCCAAGAATGCAGAAAAGGGCGTTTGGGCTAACTTAATGTTTCTTGACTGGTATGAGCGTAATTTCCATCAGCAGTATCCATATGATGATTTTGCTTTTGGAATAGAGCAATATCATTTGCCTCGATTGCCTTTTTTCAAAATGCTCAAGTATTATAGAAAATTTCGAAAGCGTGGATACATGAAACAGATTCGTCCTAATTTGACGATCCTAAAAAACTGGTTTAAACTAAGATTACAATAAAATGTGTGGAATTTTTGGAACAACCTTGCGCTATAGCAGTGAGGTGATTGAACGTAAGTTGGAGTTGATGAATTTCCGAGGTCCTGACCATACTGGTATTAAGGAATTTGATGTCAGTTCTGAGTTGAAGTTGACATTTGGACATGTCCGCTTGTCCATATTGGATTTGGATGCCCGTTCTAACCAGCCTTTTGTTTATAATGAAAACATCAGCATTGTATTCAATGGTGAGGTCTATAATTACAAGGAACTGAAAAATCAATATCTTTCGGATGTAATTTTGCGCACAACCTCAGATACGGAGGTGATTTGTGCTATGTATGAGAAATTTGGAACAGCATGTGTCAACTACTTGAACGGAATGTTTGCATATGTCATCTATGACAGTAAAAATAAGATATTGGTTGGTGCAAGAGACCGCTTGGGGAAGAAACCTTTTTATTATTGGCATACGAGCCGAGGGTTTGAGTTTGCATCCCAACTTAAAGTAGTACAATACGGACATCAATTGGAAGTGGATGAACTTTCACGCCAGTTTTATGTGTTGCAAGGCTATATACCAGACCCTTGTTGTATCTTAAAAGGAGTGAGAAAACTACGTGCAGGTCAGCAACTCATCTATCATTTGGAGAATAACCAACTGGAAATCTGTAATTATTGGAACATCTTTGATAACACCTGTGGTTTTACTGTTCCGAAGAGTTTTGATGAAGCTAAGGAAACTGTCCGTGATTTGCTTTTTGATTCTGTAAAGAAGAGACTGCGTGCAGACGTTCCTGTAGGTATCTTCCTTTCCGGCGGTATTGATTCTTCCTTGACATCGGCAATTGTCTCAAAAATTAACCATAACATCTGTGCTTATACGATTGGCTTTGACAATGCTCGTTATGATGAGAGCCAATATGCCAAGAACGTAGCTAAGTCCTTGGGGATTCCAATCAAGGTAAGTATGTGTGTAGGAGAAGACCAACAGCAGATTTTTGATGACTACATCAATTATTTTGATGAACCGTTCTGTGACCCTTCTATGATACCAAGTTCATTGGTAGCACAAAAAGCTCGAGAGGACGTCACAGTTGTGCTCGGTGGTGATGGTGGTGATGAACTTTTCTTTGGATATGAGAAATATGAATATATTATGGCTCGTTTGCGTCAGTATCAAAAGCCATATTGGTTGAGGAAGCTGGCTTCTCCTTATTTTTTATGGAAAAAGGGGTATACAGATATGGTTTATGCCACTCAGCGGGATTATGCGGATGTTTTCAGGAGCGAAGGTATATTTGTCTATGACTTTGGAGGGGCTGAGAAGTTTAACCGATTGAAGTTGGCAAGGTTGCTTCCTGATTATGATATTTTTCATAAAGAACGTGGTGCTCTGGCTTATTCCGACTATGACATGAAGTTCTTTATGAATGCTGTTAACCAAAAAGTTGACCGAGCTACCATGCGATGTAGTTTAGAACTGCGAAATCCTATCATGGACTATCGCATTGCTGAATATTCTCGCTTGATTCCTTTTGAGTATATGTACACTCCTACCTTGAAATTGAAGAGCATTTTGAAAAGTATCTTATTTGATATGGTCCCTGAAAAAATGTTTAATCGTGAAAAGCAAGGTTTCATGCCCCCAACCAATGATTGGTTCAGAGGCTCATTGAAAAGCAAATTGCTTGATGTTATAACAGAGCGGAACGTGAGGGAATTGCTGCCTGAGTTGGATGTGGAAAGATTTATTTCCCTTCGTGATGAATTTATGAGTGGTAGGGACATGGATGCCCGAAGATTTTGGGCGGTATATACATATATTAATTGGTATAAAAAATACATGAAGTCATGATAAAGGTTAATATTGTTGGCGATTTCTTTTCTCCATCTTTGTCGGGATTACGTTTTGGGGATGAATTGCAAAAACAGTTAGATGATGCTGATTTCAATGTTGTCAACTTTGAAGGTCCTGTCCATATTTCTTCTTCTGATCCGATGAAGAAAAGTGGTCCTAATATATCACAGGATATTAAGTCTATTGATTTTTTAAAAAGTAATAATTTCAATATCTTTTCACTCGCCAATAATCATATGATGGATTATGGGGAGAAAGCTCTTGAAGCTACAATGTCGAGTCTTTCAGACGAAACGATAGTTGGTGCAGGCACTTGGGACGAAGCTTATCAAGTGAGGGTTGTTGAAATGAAGGGACAAAAAATAGGTTTTTTGGCGATAACCCAATATGAATTTGGAATACTTGATGATATAACTTTCTGTAAAAGCAGAAAGGGGGCTGCATGGATGGGACATCCTGATATTGATAAATTAATCGTTTCCTCTAAACAGTATTGTGACTACCTAATCGTGTTGCCTCATGCTGGGTTGGAATATTTTACACTGCCTCTTCCCGAGATCAGAACTCTTTATCGTCATTTTATAGACATGGGAGCTGATGCAGTGATAGCTGGTCATCCTCATGTTCCACAACCATGGGAAATTTACAGAAAAAAAACTATCGTTTATAGTTTGGGCAACTTTTGTTTTGATGAGGAATGTGACAAACCTTTATGGAGGGATGGTCTTGTCTCAACATTGCAGTTTAAAGAAGATCAGGTTGTGATGAATTTATCCGTTGTTCATTTTGATGCAGAGAGAAGAATCGTGGATACATGCCATGATGCTGCAGTCTATAAGTTTTTGGAAGCCGATAAAAAAATATTTGATGATGAAAAAGCCTATATGGATGCTGTTGATGCCCATTGCCTGTCCATGCAGCCTTATTATGAAATGTTGTTAGAGATGGGAGGCTATAGTCATCTCTCGTTTAAACATTGCTTGGGATACCTCAAACGATGGATACTGAGGAAACAGCCCCAGCCATCTACTTCGCATTTTATTAATTGTGTCAGATGTGAGTCTCATCGTTGGATCTTGTCTCGAATTTATGATTTAAATAATAATATTGAAAAATAATAATGACAGATGAAGTTACAGTTAGTGTATGTTCTGATTAGTTCAGAAAGTGATTTTTTCTTGGAAGAGTTTTGGGTATCCCTGTTTTCTCTTCGCCGATTTCATCCAAAAGATAAAGTTGTGGTCTTGACAGACCATCCAACAGCTGAAAGAGTAAGGGACAGACCACAGTTGGCATCTATGATAACAGATTTGAAAATCATAGATTTGCCTGATGATTATGATGGTCGGCTACGCTCGCGTACTCTAAAAACCAGTGTAAGAAATTTGATAGATGGAGATTTCTTGACGATAGATACCGATACCGTCATCTGCGGATCACTTGATGAAGTGGATAACTTACCTGTTAAGAACATTGGCATGGTGCCAGAAATGCATGGCCCGTTTAAAAACCATATCACATATCAATTTATTACTAATGAGTTGAAGCGTATTTATGACACGGATGTCTCAGGTGCACCTTATTGGTTCAACTCAGGTTGTATGTTAGTACGTGACAATGAGTTTACACATGAATTCTTTAGAAAGTGGAATGAAGAATGGAAAGTAGCAACGTTTCAAAAGAATGCAAGTTCAGACCAACGTCCATTACTGAAAGTTGACCATGACTATGGTTATGTGATAGAATGTTTGCCTGGTGTGTATAATTGTCAGGTTGCCTTGAGCATTCAGTATTTTCATGAAGCAAAAATCTTGCATTTTTGGCACATGAAAGATGATTTTTTTCTGGACTTGTCTTTTTCTCCTTTTACAAGCAAGTTTGTCTATAAACAAGTTAAGGAGCACAAGACAATAACGCCAGAAATTGCAGAATTAATATTTAACTGCAAGAATACATTTACTTCTCCATCTATGATAGTTGGAAGAAAAGACCTTGATTTTTTGATGTCACCTTTCAATACTGTCATAGGTAGAGCTTATCGTGAGAGTAAGTTGATGTTTTGGTTCTTGAATAGAGTTATTACTTTTGTAAATTATTATTTACGAATACAGAATAAATTGAGAAAATAAAATGAAGAAATTTTTAAGAGAAATATGTCCTGATAGCATTCATTCATGTTATGCTAGGACAAAGTTTTGGCTCCGATTCCATTTCTATCCAGAGGGAATCGCCAATGAATTGCATAAAGCATTGGTTGGATATGATATTGATTGGAAGAATCCTAAAACTTTGAATGAAAAGATCAATTGGATGAAATTCAATACTGACACAACAGAATGGACTCGCCTTGCTGATAAATATTTGGTTAGAGAATACGTGAAAGAACGTATAGGTGAGACTGCACTCCCAAAGTTGTACGCAGTGTGGAGGAGCGCCGATGAAATCGACTTCTCGAAACTTCCAAAGAAGTTTATACTGAAAACGAATCATGGTTGTCATACGATAATGCCAGTTCTTGATAAAGATAAGATGGATGTCAATATCGTAAAGCGACAGTTTAATGTATGGATGAAGAAACAATATGGCTATGACACTGCCGAGCCCCATTATATGAAAATCAAACCTATGATTATTGCGGAGGAATTGCTTGACAATGATGCTACCTTTACGACTGCTTTGGCAGATTATAAAGTTTATTGCTTTGATGGTAAGCCTTTCTGCATCTTGGTTTGTACGGATAGAAATGGTGCCCAGTCTACATTCTCATATTTTGATTGTGATTGGAATCCGTTGCATAATGTTCTCAATGAAAAGCTGAAAGGTTCTGATGTTGCTATTCCAAAGCCTGATTGTCTGAAATTGCTATTGGAGTATGCTTCCATTTTAGCAAAGGGACATCCGCAGGTTCGTGTCGATTTTTATATCACTCATGGCAAAATCTACTTTGGCGAAATGACCTTTACTTCAGAAGGTGGCTATGATGGAGATATAACTAAAGAATTTTGTATAGAAATGGGCAAACATATTACATTGCCACAAAAGAAATAACTATGACATACGCACCTATAGCACTTTTTACATATAATCGTGCAGATCATACCCAAAGAGCGGTTGAGTCCTTGCTCAAAAATGCCGAGGCAAAGTTTTCTGACCTTTTTATCTTTTCAGATGGACCTAAAACCCCAGAGAAGAAAGCTGGGGTAGAAGAAAATCGTAAGTATATCCATACCATTTCTGGTTTCAAGTCTATCAGTATTATTGAGCGTGAGAAAAACTGGGGATTGGCTAACAGCCTTATTGCTGGTATTACCGAAGTCATCAACAAGTATGGAAAAGTAATAGTTGTAGAGGATGATTTGATATTATCTCCTTATTTCTTGCAATTCATGAATGAGGGCTTGGAAAAATATAAGGATGATGATCGGGTTGGAACGATTACAGGCTTTGTTCCTCCAATAAAAGATAAACTTCCAGAAACTTTTTTCTTGAAATATTTCCAATGTTGGGGGTGGGCCACATGGAAACGTGCCTGGGACTTGTTAGAGACAGATGCGCGCCCATTATTAAAAGGACTGAGATTTAAAAAGACAAAGTTTGATGTAGGCGGTGGTGTTGGCAACTATGGTAATTTGTATTGTCAGAAAGTAGGTCTTGTAGACTCTTGGTATCTCCGATATTATGCATCATTGTTTTTAAAAGATAAACTTTCTCTTTATCCTGGTCGCTCAATGGTAACAAACGATGGACTTGATGGAACAGGAACGCATTGTGGAGTGGATTTAGTAAAGGCCTTCCTATCTGATAATTCTCATGCTCCAATCATTCTTAGGAATATTGATGTTAAAGAGGATGTTCAATCTTATAAAGTATTTAAAAGTTATTTCTTGTCTCAACTTCCTTCTAAATCTTTCAAGTCAGAGTTTTCTCGTTTCAAATCATTTATAAGAAGATTATTTTTCATCGATTGTGCATAATATGAAATCAATTATTGTAAAACTTATTAATCTCCCTTCAACTCTTAGTATTAAATTCTATCCTCGTATTAATCGCATGATATTAAAGACTCATGATGCAATCTTGGGTAAGAACGTGCAAATTCCAGGAAAGGTTTCATGGTCAATTTGTGGAGGCCAGATTAAGATTGGTGATAACTTTTATTTTTCCTCTGGTGATGGGGTGAATCCAATTGCCAGTAATCTTCAAGGAGCTATTTTTTTGGAAAATGGAGCTTCGCTAAAAATAGGAAACAATGTGGGCATGAGTAGCACTCGCATGTGGGTTCATGATAGTGTTACTATTGGTGATAATGTGAAGGTTGGAGCTTGTGTACTGATAACTGATACTGATGCACATCCAATGAATTATGAGGTTCGTCGTACATCCAATGAAGGCACAAAGTCTGCTCCAATTGTTATAGAGGATGATGTTTGGGTAGGTGCCCATTCTATCATTCTCAAGGGAGTCACTATTGGTGCAAGAAGTATTATTGGAGCTGGAAGTGTTGTCACAAAGAGCATTCCTGCTGATTGCGTGGCAGCAGGAAATCCTTGTAAGGTGATAAAAACGATATGAAAAATTATTAGTGACTCTGAAATGTAGGAAATAGGTGTTTTTTATGGAAAATAATATATGGAAAGAGATATATGATTTTTATTATTTAGCAAATTTGTTTTTGTTAGGTAATGATGTAAGCCAAGGACACGCCATATTAAACAGAGGTGATGAACTATTAAGTAGAAATTTAACAAATGAAGTCAGAATACAGACTTTGTTTATCCTTGCTTCCGTTTCAGAAAAAATGGCAATAAAAGAAGAATTGGGCTTTTTAGATAAGATTATTACTTTAGATTTGACTAATGATTCATATCTCAAGGCGATGTTACGTAAGGCAAATTATCATATGAGAAATGAAGAAACGGATCAAGGGTATAATTTGGGGAGATGTTTAGTTGACGAAAGTATAAATAGAAATAATGAAATCTATCTTATGCAAGGATGGGAATTCTTAGGTAAATATTATTTTGAAAATAATAGATACGAAGAAGCGATTGAAGCGTATGCGGAAATGCGCACTCTTGCACAAAAAATAGGGAAACCAGGAGAAATATTTCGAGCACAATTGAAGTTGGGTATTATATGGAATTTGATGGGCAATGTTGGTATAGCATTAGAATATTTGTTGAACGCCAGTACTTTTGCCCATGATAATAAGATGCCGATAGATTGTGCTATAGCAGATAGTCTTAGAGCAAGTATTTTCTCGTCTATAGGCTGTCATAATGAAGTTTCTGAATTGTTGAAGAATAGTGGGAAGATTTTTGAAAGTTTATAGACCGCTGACAATATGATGTTTGATTGGAAAAATTCTCAGTTTAGTACACCTCCTACCGTAGACAATATAGAGAAATACCCAACAATGTTAGATATTTTAGATTCTATTTTGTTAGATTTCTCTATGAATACTATTGGAAATGAGGCTTTCTTTTTGGGAAACATGCACAAAGGTTGGTATAATGCTTGTGCCATAAAAGAGAGAAGCAATATTGTGGTGTTAAACCCACAAGGGTTAACTGCTAATATGAGATTTCGTGGACAACGGTATTATTACCCTACTTGCCTTTCTTCATATGACAGGCTAATAGACGAGAGAAAAAAGTTGCTTGCTCAATTACATTTTGCAGAGTTTGAAGTATTATTAAACACGCATCCTGTTATCAATTTCCTTGGAAGTTCATATGTAAATGTTGAAAAGATTGGAGCCGTTTGGTTTTATATTGATTTTGAGGGATTAGCGCAGCATTACGGAATACCGACAAGAGTTTTTGATTTTTCCAATGATTTAACTACTGCTGCTTTTTTTGCGGTTACTACATACAATGCTATCACAGACACTTATGCCCCGTATATTCCAAATGAAAATTCAAAATTGGAGGATCGGTATGGAGTGCTATATTATTATGATGTAATGGAATCGAATTTCGATACAAACAGCCGTCCGCTCGGTATGAGCTTCTTTAATCGACCTGGTGCTCAAAGTGGATATGCTTACATGTTAAGTGATAATAAAGATTTGAATCTTGAGACACGCATAAAGAAGTTGTTTTTCAAGCATGATGGTTATGTTTCTAAAATAATTTATAATAATTTGGCTAAAGGAAAACTTCTTTTTCCGACAGATTCTCTTTGTGGAAAGGCAAAAGAGATATGTCATTTTGAAAAATGTTCCAAGTTGGCTTTTGATCTTTGGGCAAAAAGGACAGCTTGCGAAAAGGCTCCTGAGGAATTAAAAGAAATGTTAGAAGGCTTTCAAATAGAAATTGTAGATACTCCTTGGGTATCATTTAGTGAAGAAGAAAAAAAGAAAGATTGGAATAATTGGAATTTTGGTGGTAAAGAGCGTTTCTTGCAAAAAATCAATTTTATTCCCATTTTTTATGTTTGATATTAGTACAATACAGATTAAATAATTAAACTTTAGAAAATGATTAAAAATAGAGATACTTATGTTGATGTTGCCAAAGGTATTGGTATCATGCTGATTGTTAGTATTCATACAGAAGTCTTTGGAGTAATGGGGTACCCCCTGTCATTTATTGCTGTACCAGTATTCTTCTTTATGAGCGGTTTCTATGATCGTGCAGAAAAAAATATTGGTCAATGGTTTCCAAAGTCTTTAAGAACACTGATTTTACCAGCTATCATTTGGATATTGATAGCTACAGTTTATGGAAAGCTCTTAGGTTATGTAAAAGATAGAAGTTGGGGAGAGAATCCTTTTTCATTGTATAACATGACTGGAGATAATGGTCCTGCCTGGTTTTTGTTTGCCCTTCTATATGCCAAAATATTGATTTGGGGATTGATGAAAATAAAAATGCCTAAGTTCGCCCTCTGGGGGGGCAGTCTTTTAATTGGTTATGCGGGCATGAATATAAATATACCACTCCTTTTTGATGAAGGATGTGCCGCTTTTCCTCTTTATGTAACAGGTAAGTTGGCTTATCCTTATCTCAGGAAAATAATGGAGAATAAAGGATTGTTAGTAGCTGGTATCATTGC
>UMHE01072217.1_pt1 | contig 23023 bp, 18 predicted proteins | sample 1965451 | NCBI WGS metagenome assembly UMHE01 (sample SAMEA4836090, study PRJEB28245) | human gut metagenome | biome: gut microbiome; material: fecal sample | place: Denmark | collected 2008 | reverse complement strand
TTTATTGCCGTCAGAAAAGAAAATGTGATATAAGTTAACAAAGATTAAATAGACTTATAAAGTGCTATAAAAATAGTGCGTTTTGCAAATAACACTTTAAATTTGCAAAATAATAGAAGTGCGTACTAAAAACAAAAGGTAGAATTATGATGAAAATACTTTATGCTCCATTAACATTGGTGTGGGCGATACTTATGGTTTCTTGCTCTTCAGACGATGATTTGATAGAGAGAATTACTCCAGCCCAATGGAGCCGAGAAGTAACTGATAGTGATGTAAAAATACAATTATCTACGGGCAGCAAAACTACTAAAGCAAGTATCACTTCTGACGAAAATGGACTTTTTAATGCCAAAGGAATGAGTGTGTTCTGTTTGGCTACCGACTATATAAATCCATCAACTATCACAATCGATTGGAATAAAGGTAGTGATGGCTTTAAATACTCTGTATGGGTAAACAATGTGCAGATTAATGCAAAGATAGATAAAAATAACGAAAAGACTAATCTGACATGGGATGATGACAACGCTCGTTGGTATCCTTCAGGTAGTTGGCATAAATATGCATTCTATGGTTATTATCCAAGAGTGGCTGACGAAAATATTAGCTATTCGTCGACAAAGATTACTGCTACAATACCTTTGGATGGCACACAAGATGTAATCTACGGCGAGGCTTCATCGACAGATCCGAAAGCATATAGCAGAGAATATTTTGAGCAAAGACTGCATAAATATGAAATCCCTGCTATGAGCTTTAAACATAAGTTTATGCGACTTAAATTCCAAATTGCAGCAGGAAGCTATGGTAATAATGGTACTGTGGATGCCTTGAACTCTGGAGTTAAAAAGATTGAGGTGCTTAATGTGCCTTCTGAGGTAAACTTGGTTATTGCAGATAGAGAAAACTCAAGCAACAATGGAGCAATCTCTTTCACACCAGATATGAACAATAGCTATGAGCTAAAGACTGATGATGCTGCTGATGGTATAACAAGTCTTTTCACTCATAAAGATAATGACGAAACTACTCCTTTGGCGTATTGGGTTCCTGCAGCATGGTCGAAATTTATAGGTCAGGGAATCTTAGTGCCTGTGCCAACGGCAGACAACCATTATTATGTCAGAGTGACATTGGTGAACAAAAAGGGTGAAGAGTTTGTTTCTGCGCCAACATTGATTGAAAACACCAGAGACTTTGTGGCTGGAAGATCATACAGAATTCGTCTAACCATTAGAGGCACCAATAGCATACAGTCGACAGTGGATAATTAAGCTTTTTCGACTACCATATGATACTTGCCCAAGTATCACGTATTACTTTGCAAAGTATCACGTGATACTTGGGCAAGTATCACGTAATACTTTTTTTAGTGTTTAATGTTTAGTGTTTAATGTTTGTCTTAAACGCGAATGATTATTTTTAAAGAACACGAACTGCTGGAGATTTTACGAACACGAATAAGCCAAATAACACGAATGAGCCCTCTGGGCTCTATAGCTTGCGCTTCTTGCTAGAAGCTTTAGTCCACATTCGGTAGATTCGCACGATTAGTGTTCTTAAAAAAAATAATTCCGTGTTATCTATGGAATCCGTGTGGGTAACCGCAATATTCGATATTATCCGCAGCTATATTTTTATATTAATCAAAAAAACATAAAAATCGTTTTATGGGTGAAACGATTTTAGCCAAAAAGTGTTTTATGGGCGAAACGATTTTATACAAAAAGTGTTTCCCTATTTATGTGATAATACGGTAAATGGTACTCCATACCACAAAAACACCAAACGATTTACCACAAAAATACCAAATGATTTGCCACAAAAACACCAAACGATTTGCCACAAAAATACCAAACGATTTGCCACAAAAATACCAAACAAAATGCGTAATTCGCAAGAAATCAGTGTTTTATGTTTAGTGTTTAATGTGTAGTGTTTAGTGTTTAATGTGTAGTGTTATCTTGGTTTATGTTTTATATGCGAAAGAAATATCATTGGCAAGCGATGTGTAATAGCCAATGGCAAAACAAAGATGGGCTGCACTCAGGAATAAAAACAAAAACTGCGTGTTTTGTTTTGTTATTCCATTCACTTGCACTATCTTTGCATAAGTAAGATAGATAAAATAGAACAGTAAGATAAGGATCTATATACTATGTAACTATGGATATATCACGCGTACAGAAAATGTTGAGTAGCCAAGATGGATTGTCAAATACTCTTGGCATGGAATTTTTGTCTACACCCGAACCCGATACATGCAAGGCAAGGATGAAGGTAGACCATCGCAACCGTCAGCCATTTGGCTTTCTGAGCGGTGGCGCTTCGTTGGCGCTGGCTGAAAATATTGCTGGTGTTGGCTCGTTGGCTATTTGCCCTGGAAAGATTAGTGTGGGCGTTAGCGTTAGTGGCACACATGTGAAGGCGGTGTTGGAAGGCGATGTGGTGGAGGCTACTGCCACTTTGATTCATAAAGGCAAAACGCTGCATACATGGCATGTGGAGATAAAAAACTCGGAAGAAGAGCTGATATCATCGGTTACGGTGACTAACTATATCATTAAACCTCGTGAATAGAGAGCTATGAAAGATTGCGTTTTATACAGGTTGCCTTATGCTAAACAGGCTTATAAGATAGAGGGCGAGACCACTCATCTGCTGTCGTCGGCTGCGCAGCTTGACGATGTGTGCGGATTTGTGATGGCGCCTTTTCGTGCTTCGGCTGAAACGCCAATAGTGGTTGTGGAAGGCAAAGCAAAGCCTGTGGAACTGGCTACGGAGAGTTGGACCAACGAGGTGGCGGAGACTGGGCGAAGGGAGGATTATGCTCGCGACTTTGCTCGTTTCCACGATGCTATTAGTAAGGGACAGTTCTCGAAGTTGGTGCTCTCGCGAAATGCGGAGATTGCTGCTGATGATGAGTTATGCCCAGAGCTACTCTTTGCCGAGGCTTGCCGTCGCTATCCGCGTATGACGATAGCGTTGGTGAAGAGCGAGGTGGCTGGCACATGGCTTATGGCTACGCCAGAGATTTTGCTGGCGCAGGATGGCGACAGATGGCAGACTATGGCGCTGGCTGGAACTATGGCGTGGGAAGGCAAAAAGGTGTATAGCTGGTCGGACAAGAACAAGAAGGAGCACCAATTGGTGGCAGGGTATATAGAAGAGGTGCTGAAGCCTTATGCTAAGGATATGGAAATATCGAAGCCATATACTGTCAGGGCTGGCAACCTGGTGCATCTGCGTAGCGACTTCTCGTTTACGCTCGATGATGCGCATACGGATGGCTGCGGAATAGGTGAACTGGTAGAGGCGCTGCATCCTACGCCTGCCGTTTGCGGACTGCCTAAGCAGGAGGCGATAGATTTTATTACTGCCAACGAGAGCATAGATCGCAAATACTATAGTGGATATTGCGGACCATGGAATGTGGGCGGCAAGACCTCGCTCTTTGTGTCGCTGAGATGTATGGAGATAAAGGAGGGCAGAGGATTGATGTATGCTGGAGGCGGACTCCTGGAGGAGAGCTCCGAGGAGAGTGAATGGCAAGAGACAATGATGAAAATGGAGCCAATGAGAAGTATATGTACTCAGACAAAATAAATGTAAATATTCTGACTTCGTTGATGGTGGCTCACGGAGTGAGAACCGTTGTTGTGTGCCCAGGAAGTAGAAATGCTCCCTTGGCACACAATTTTGCTTCGTGCCCAGAGATGTATTGTGTGGCTGCCACCGATGAGCGTTCGGCTGGATTCTATGCCTTGGGCTTGGCGCTGGCTTCTGAGCGCCCTGTGGCTGTATGTGTGACGAGTGGCTCGGCACTGCTCAATCTGGCTCCTGCCGTGGCTGAAGCTTATTATCGCAAGGTGCCGCTGTTGGTGATTTCTGCCGACAGGCCGTTGGCTATGATAAACCAACTGCAGGGACAGACGCTGCCTCAGGCTGGAGCGCTGGGCATGATGGTGAAGGCGACGATGCAGTTGCCGGAACCGCACAACGAGGTGGAGCGATGGTATTGCAACAGATTGGTGAACGAGGCTATGATAAAGATGCTGCTGCATGGTGGCGGACCGGTGCATATTAATGTGCCTATATCTGAACCGCTGTATAATTTTGCAGTAGAGGAATTGCCCGAGGAACGCAAGATTACGATGGTTGCAACTTCTGCCGATGAGGCGCTGCTAACGGCTATTGCTGCCGACTTTGCTAAGGCAAGAAAGCCACTGATAGTGGTGGGACAGATGGAGCGAAGAGAATGGCACAAGGCTGCCGAGGCTGTGGAGAGGTTGGAGACGCGAGCGGTGGTGCTGGCAGAGAAGCTGTCGGACGATTCGGAGCGCCAGCTGCCTGCATTAGACATGCTCGTGGAGCTGATGGCGGATGCTGCCGACTATCAGCCCGACTATATAATATATGTAGGTGGCAACATGGTGGCTAAGGCAATGAGACAATTCCTGCAGCATACGAAGCCAAGGAGGAGCATCGTGGTGAGCGAGGCGGGCGATGTGGCAGACGTGATGATGAACGCCACGGATATCGTTGAGGCTAAACCGAGCGAAATGCTCAGGGCGTTGGCTTCGGCTGTTGGCTCTTCTTCTGATGCTGTTTCCGATAATGAGACTTCGGCATGGATTGAAAGCTGGCAGAGGCTGAAGGCTGAGGCTATAGAGCAAGCAAATGTGGCTACTGGGAATAGGCAAAACGAGGCTATACGCGAGTTTTTCCGTGCCATTAGGGGCAAGGAGATGAATGTGCATGTGGCAAACAGCTTGTCGGTGCGCATGGCGTTGAAGTATGCGGATAGGTATCTGTATGTGAACCGTGGTGTGAATGGCATCGAGGGTTCGCTGTCGACGGCAGCAGGCTTTTCGATTATGTCAGCGTGTCCGGTGGCGTGTATCATTGGCGACCTGAGCTTCTTCTATGATGCCAATGCGCTATGGAATCAGGGGCTGTGTGGCAACTTCCGCATATTGCTCATCAATAATAAGTGTGGAGGAATATTTAGCAAGTTTGAACGGTTGGCTGATAGTCCTGCTTGCGACAGCTATGTGATGGCTAAGCATAATGCCACAGCCGAGGGTGTGTGTATGCAGAACAATGTGGCGTATCGCAAGGCGGAAACCGACGATGAGCTTCGTGATGGCATCCGCTGGCTGGTAGATGAAAAATGTCCACGCCCAATGGTGCTGGAAGTGAGTGTTTAATGTTTAGTGTTTAGTGTTTAGTGTTTAATGTTTAGACGATTTTTAAAACATAAACCAAATAAACCCCTGATTGTTTTCTGAGCAAAGCTTGTTTCTTAGTATAGCTCAGCCTTTACGAGAGTGCGAACTCTCGACAGTCTGAACTATACTAAGAAACAGAGGCGCGCACGCCTCTCAGAAAACAATCAGGCAATAAACCAAAATAAACCCTATCTTGAGATACACATTACACACTTCACACTACACACTTCTTTTTTACCCATTTCCTTTTTTATGTCAATAAGTTTATGTATTTTTGCATAGATTCTCATATAAATGGCATTATTATGAAAACAACTAAAGAATATATTTCGCTGATATCATCACATGCTGATGAACTGAAAAAGGTATTCGGCATTAAGTCGTTGCTTATCTTCGGCTCTGTATCTCGTAACGAGCAACACGAAGGAAGCGATGTGGATGTTTGTGTGGATATGGAACCAAAATCCTATCTGGTTGTTCGCTTAAAACGTTTCCTTGAAGACCTTCTTCAATGCTCGGTTGACGTTGTGAGAATGCATAAGCATATTAATCCATATCTATTAGAAGAAATAAATAAAGACGGTATTTATGTTATCCAGTAGGGTTAAAGGGTTGTTATTGCAAATAGATAATGCAATACAACAAATAAAAGAATGGAATAAGGATATTCAAACCTCTGATGATTATTATTGTTCGCCAGAAGGAATGAAGAACCTTGCCGCAAGCTGTATGCTGATAGAAGCTATAGGAGAAGGCGTTAAGCAAATAGATAAACTAACAGACTCTAAATTGCTTATAGAACGTCCTGAAATTCCTTGGCTTGATGTTATAGGTATTAGGAACCATATAGCTCATGGATATTTTGATATAGATGGAGATATTGTGTTTGATGTAGTAAAGAATAATTTAGACCAATTGCAAGACGCTATAAAGTACTTTCTTGATAATAAATAATTAATCACTATGGAAAGAAATTGGAAGAAGATAGAGGGCTTCGACTTTAAGGAAATATTGTTCGAAGAGTATAACCATATTGCGAAGATTACGATAAACAGAGAACGCTACCGCAATGCGTTTACACCACTAACTACATGGGAAATGTCGCAGGCTTTCAGCTATTGCCGAGAGTGTGCCGATATTAGAGTGGTGCTGCTTACAGGAGCTGGCGACAAGGCATTCTGCGCTGGCGGCGATATGCACGTGAAAGGACGCGGAGGCTACGTAGGCTCGGATGGTGTGCCAAGACTGAATGTGCTGGATGTGCAGATGCAGATACGCAGACTGCCTAAGCCTGTGATTGCTATGGTTAATGGCTACGCTATCGGTGGCGGACACGTGCTGCACGTGATGTGCGACCTGACGATAGCAAGCGAAAATGCAATATTTGGACAGACGGGCCCGAAGGTGGGAAGCTTCGACGCTGGTTTCGGTGCTTCGTATCTTGCCCGCATGGTGGGACAGAAGAAAGCACGCGAAATATGGTTTCTCTGCAAGCAATATTCGGCTAAAGAAGCCGAGGAAATGGGTATGGTAAACAAGGTGGTGCCTTTAGATAAGCTCGAAGATACCTGCGTGGAGTGGGCAGAGATAATGATGGAACGCAGTCCGCTGGCTCTTCGCATGATAAAGGCTGGACTCAATGCCGAGCTCGACGGTCAGGCTGGTATTCAGGAGTTGGCAGGCGACGCAACCATGCTCTATTACACCATGGACGAAGCACAAGAGGGTGGCAAAGCCTTCTTGGAAAAGCGTAAGCCAGAGTTTGATAAGTATCCGGTGTTTCCATAAATAATGAAGATTACTATTACCACTCGCACGTTGCATTTTAAGCAACCTGCGAAGACATCGCGCGGAGAATATACTACGCGAGTGAGCAGATATGTAGATGTAGAGAAAGATGGAGTGCATGGAGTGGGAGAGTGTGCCACTCTGCCCGATTTGTCGTGCGACGAAATTCCAGACTACGATCGTCTGCTACGCCAGTTTTGCGATATGATAGAGCGCACAGAGCGTATTCCTTACGACATGTTGCGCCCTTACCCCTCTATGCTCTTTGGACTGGAGACAGCCTTTGCACAGTTGGAGGCAGGCGGTTCGACAGCCTTGTTTGATACTGCCTTTGCACGTGGCGAAGTTGGAATACCCACCAATGGCTTGGTGTGGATGGGCTCATACGAGCAGATGTTGGAGCGCATGCAAGAGAAACTGGACTTGGGCTTCAAGTGCATAAAACTGAAGATTGGCGCCATAGACTTTGACAAGGAGGTGGAGCTGCTGCACATTATCCGCGAGGCTTTCCCAAAAGAGAAAGTGGAGCTGAGGGTAGACGCCAATGGCGCCTTCGACCCCGACGACGCAATGGCATTGCTCGAGATATTGGCGAAGTATGATATTCACTCCATAGAGCAACCAATAAAGCAGAAGCAATGGAGAGACATGGCAAGGCTGTGTAAGGAGTCGCCAATAGCGATTGCTCTGGACGAAGAGCTGATAGGAGTAAACCTACGCTCGATGAAAGAGATGCTGCTCGACACCATTCAACCACAATATATCGTGCTGAAACCATCGCTCCATGGCGGAATGAAGGGAAGCCAAGAATGGCATAATTTGGCTAAAGCACGAGGAATAGGCTCGTGGATGACGAGCGCCCTGGAGAGCAACGTGGGACTGAACGCAATAGCTCATCTCGCTGCCCGCACCTATGGCACCGACGAGATTATGCCACAAGGATTGGGCACCGGACTGCTGTTTACCGACAATATCGAAATGCCGATAGAGTTGAGAGGAGAGAAGATGTATTATGACAATAAATGATTTCTTATCGCAATGGCACGACAGTAGAGCCACCGTGCCTGTGTATACCAGCGGATCTACGGGTAAGCCTAAGCTGATGATGGCTGAGAAGGTGCGCATGGAAGCCTCGGCACGAATGACATGCAAGGCGTTGGGACTGAAAGCTGGCGACAAAGCCTTGGTGTGTCTGCCTATGGACTATATTGCCGGCAAGATGATGGTGGTGAGAAGCCTGGTGTGCGATTTACAGATGATAAGCATTGAGCCAAAGGGACATCCTATGGCTGATGTTGCCGACGATGAGGAGATAGATTTTGCTGCCATGGTGCCGATGCAAGTCTACAACTCGATAGGCAACGAGGCAGAATGCCGCAAGCTGATGGCGATAAAGAATATCCTTATTGGCGGAGGAGCCATAGACAAGGAAATGGAGCAGAAGTTGCAGAAGTTTCCTAATGCCGTGTGGAGTTCGTATGGAATGACGGAGACACTCTCGCATATTGCTTTGCGCAAGATAAATGGCGGAGGCGAAGACAGCCTCTGGTATCATCCGTTGCCGGGAGTGGAAATATCGCTCGATGCCGACAACTGCCTGGTGATAAATGCTCCTGCTGTATGCGCGGAAGTATTGCACACCCACGATATTGCCGTGGTGGATAATGCCGAGGGCAACATCCGCTTTAGGATAGTGGGGAGAATAGATAATGTGGTGTGCTCAGGAGGAGTAAAGATACAGATGGAGGAAGTGGAGCAGGCTTTGGCGCCACATCTGGCAGCCCCTTTCTTCATGGCAAAGCGCCCATCGAAGAAATATGGCGAAGAAATGGTGATGCTGACGGAGGATGAGGATAAGGAAAAGATAATGGCTGTATGCCATGAGGTGCTTCCGAAATATTGGCAACCAAAAGAAATAATAACGGTAGAAAAATTACCAATGACGGAAACGGGGAAGCCGAAGAGGACAGCCTCACCCCCGCCCCCTCTCCCAAGGAGAGGGGAGTAAATAGCCTTTGTGGGGGAAGCCTCACCCTCGACCCCTCTCCAAAAAGAGAGGGGAGTGAATAGCCTTTGTGGGGAAAAACTGCGTCCTATAGTGTAATTACTCCCCTCCCTTTTGGGGAGGGGCTGGGGGAGAGGCTGTTTTTCCTTAGCTTTCCCTATAGAAATCGAGGGCTTCTTTTATTTCCTCGGTTGTGGCTGTCTGGTTGATCATGATTTCGCCTACTGCAGAGAGCAAGGTGAAATTGATGACGCCAGCAGTATTCTTTTTGTCGTGAGTCATAAGGGCGATAAGCTCATCGTAGTCGTCGCAAGTGAAGGCGAGGTGAGGATAGTTCTCACGGATGAACCTTACCGACTGGCGCATACGCTCAATTGGGAAGCCAGTCTTGATGCAGCTGAGATAAAGTTCGCACACCAAACCATAGGCGACAGCATGGCCATGAAGGATAGGCTTGCGCTTCAATGCCCACGACTCGAAAGCATGACCGAAGGTGTGACCAAGGTTGAGAGCCTTGCGGATGGCACGCTCGTGAGGGTCGAGCTCTACGACATTCTCCTTGATCTCTACAGAGTGAGCCACCATCTGCTGCAACTGCTGATAGTCGGGAGCAGAAAGCTGGAAATTGAGAAGCTCAGCAAGGTGAGTATCGTCGGAGATGAGTCCATGCTTAAGCATCTCAGCATAGCCAGAGCGCAGGTTGTCGTCGTCGAGAGTTTTTAGGAAGCTGGTGTCGAGAATCACATATTTAGCATCATTGAAAACACCAACCTCATTTTTCAGTCCATTGAAGTTGATGCCCGTTTTTCCACCCACCGACGCATCGACCATAGCGAGCAGAGTGGTAGGGATGTTTATGAAGTCGATGCCACGTTTGAAAGTAGACGCAGCAAAGCCACCAAGGTCGGTAACCATGCCGCCACCTAAATTAATTAAGCACGAGTGGCGAGTGGCTCCACCATCGCCAAGAGCTTTCCAAACATGAGCCAATGATTCGAGCGTTTTGTGGGTGTCTGTGGCACCTATAACGATAGTTTGTGCATTCTTTAATATCCTGAAATCTTTTATCACAGGCCAACACTTGTCGATGGTTGTTTCGTCGGCCAATACAAACACCTTATCGTGCTCGCACTCAGAAATGGCGAGCGTAAGGTCTTTCTCCAAACTTGTAGAAATAATGATTCTCTGTTTCATAACATTCGTCGTTTTGTCTCCTTGATTTCTGCAAAGATATGTAGAATAACGGAAAATTCAAAATATTTGTGCTTTTTTCTTGCAAGGATTAAACCTTTTGCAAGAATATACGTCAGAAATATAGTTAAACGCTAAAACAACTATCAGTTATCAATTATAAATAACACAAGGCAACTACAAATCATCATGAAAAGAACCTTATTAATGGCGCTGTTATCGATTGCCGCACTCACGGCAACGGCACAAAGCCGAAAGATAGCAGGTACCATAGTAGATAAAGACACCAAGGAACCGATGATGCAGACCACGGTGCAGCTGTTGAGAACCGACAGCTCGTATGTGGCTGGAGGAGTGAGCAACGAGAAGGGAACATTCAGCCTCTCGGCTCCAAAGAACGGTCGCTATCTGCTGAAAATATCGAGCATAGGCTATCATACCACATATAAAAACATTACGATAGCCCAAGATAAGAACCTTGCGCTCGGCACATTGGCAATGGCATCGGACGCCATATTGCTGAAGGAAGCACAGGTGACGGCACAAGCCATGAAGGTGACGGTGAAGGAAGACACCTTTGTATATAATAGTGCCGCCTACCGCACACCAGAAGGTTCGGTGGTGGAAGAGCTGGTGAAGCGACTGCCAGGAGCGCAGGTTGACGACGACGGCAAGATTACCATCAACGGAAAGGAAGTGAAGAAGATTCTGGTGGATGGTAAGGAATTTATGACCGGCGACACCAAGACAGCGCTGAAGAATTTGCCAACCTCGATAGTTGACAAGATAAAATCGTATGAAGAAAAGAGCGATTTGGCCAAGGTTACAGGAATCAACGATGGCAACGAAGAGACAGTACTCGACTTCGGACTGAAGAAAGGAATGAACAAGGGAATGTTTTCGAATACCAACGTGGGCTACGGCACCGAAGACCGCTATACGGGACGAGTGATGGCAGCACGCTTCAACTCAAAGATGAGAGTGATGGGCTTTGGCTCGGCAAACAACGTAAACGACCGTGGATTTGGTGGTCGTGGCGGCTGGGGCGGCAACAGCGGCTTGAACTCAAGCAAGATGCTCGGAGGAAACTTCAACTACGAGATAAAAGACAAATTCAAGTTTAATGGTAGCTTGAGATGGAACCATGGCGACGGCGACCAGCGCACAAAGATGTCGACAGAAAACTTTGTGTCGACAGCAAAATCGTTTGGCAACAGCATTTCGCAGCGCTACAGCCGTAGCGACAGCTGGAATGCAAGAGCACGAATAGAATGGATGCCAGACTCGATGACCAACATCTTGTTTAGACCAACATTCTCGCACTCTACATCCGACGGCAGCTCGTCAACAGCTTCAGCATCATTTGCCGACGACCCATATCTATACGTAACAGATCCGCTTGCATCATCATCGTTCGACATCATGGCGCAAGACAGCTTGATGATAAATAGTCGCAGCGGAATCTCGCTCTCGAATAGCACAAGCGACAACTATAAGGGAATGTTGCAGATAAACCGCAAGCTCAACAACGAGGGACGAAACATCACCTTGCAGTTGAATGCCGGCTACACCAATTCTGACAGCAAGAGCCTGTCGACATCAAATGTGCACTTGTATCAGGTGATGAACTCGCTGGGCACAGACTCTACGTATCAGACAAACAGATATAGTTTGACTCCAACAAAGAGATACGACTATAGCGCACAGCTTACGTATAGCGAACCGCTGTGGAAGGCAACATTCCTGCAGCTGAGCTATAAGTTCAACTATAGCTACTCAAAGAGCACACGCTCGACCTATGATTTTAGCAATCTGGGCGAAGACTTCTTTGCGGGAGTAGCGAACAGCTATGGCAACTGGAATGGCTATCTTTCGCGACTGAATAATCCGTTGGAGAGCTATTACGACAGCGACTTGAGCCGCTATTCGGAGTATAAGAACTATACTCACGAAATAGAGCTGATGTTCAGAATGATTCGCGAGACATTCGACTTCAACATAGGAGCGATGGTGCAGCCACAGTCGTCGAACTTTACCCAAGACTATCAGGGCAAATATATCGATACTGTACGCCACGTGGTAAACATCACACCATCGATGGACTTTAAGTATAAGTTTAATAAGGTGTCGAACCTCAGAATCACTTACCGTGGCTACACATCGCAGCCAAGCATGACCGACCTCGTGGACATTACCGACGACAGCAACCCATTGAATATCACTAAGGGTAACCCAGGACTGAAACCTTCGTTTACCAATAGTTTCAACACCTTCTTCCGTGGATATTTCGAGAAGACACAGCAGTCGCTGATGGCACACTTGAGATTTAACACCACAAGCAATTCGGTGGCAAGAAAGGTGACGTATAATGAAACCACAGGTGGACAGATTACACGACCAGAGAATATCAACGGCAACTGGAATGCAGGCGGCGGTTTGATGTTTAACACTCCGCTCGACTCGGCAGGAAGATGGAACGTGAATACATGGAGCGACGTATCGTATTCTAATAATGTGGGCTATATTTCGCTCAACCGCACTTCAAATTCGCAGAAGAACATTACAAAGACTCTTGGCGTGAACGAGCGATTGGCAGGTAGCTACCGCAACGACTGGCTGGAGATAGAGCTCGACGGTTCGCTCAGTTACAACCACTCACGCAACAAACTGCAGAAGCAGAGCAACCTCGACACATGGCGGTTTGCTTATGGTGCAAATATCAACGTGACATTGCCTTGGGGAACAACCCTGTCGACAAACATCCATGAGAATAGTCGCCGAGGATTCAACGACAATTCCATGAATACCAACGAGCTGGTGTGGAATGCACAAATCTCGCAGGGATTCATGAAGGGTAAGCCGCTGACGGTGATGTTGCAGTTCTACGACTTGCTGGGACAGCAGAGCAACTTTTCGCGTTCTATTACAGCAATGCAGCGTAGCGATACAGAATTCAACGCGGTGAACTCTTACATCATGCTCCGCGTGCAATATCGCTTGAACCTATTTGGAGGTAAGGAAGCACGCCAGCAAATGAGACAAGGTCGCGGCGATGGTCCTGGCGGCGGTCGTTATGGTGGCGGTCGCCCAGGCGGAATGCCTCCAAGAATGGGTGGCGGATTTGGACCGATGATGTATTTGTAAGAAAAGGGTTTTCATTGAGTTTTATGAAAAAAATGTAGGCAGCAATATCAGATTACTGATTTGCTGCCTACTGTTTTTTTATTTGCGGGCTTCTTTAGCCTTTAGGGTTATTATTGCCAAGATTGTGGCAATGATTGTGGCGACGCTGCTGCACAAAACGATGATGAAGAATGTGCGGTAGCCAACAGCCTGCTGAAGGAAACCTGAGAACATGGCGGGGAGCATTATGGACAGAGCCATAAACGATTTGCCAAGAGTGAGGTGAGCCTTGTGGAGATAGCCCATCACGAAACGCTTGATGAACATGATGTAGGCAACGAAGCCAAAGCCGTAGCCCACCTGCTCAAGGAATACGCATAAGCCAACGATAAAGATGTTGTCGGGCATGTAGTAGCTGAGGTAAAGGTAAGTGGCGTTTGGAATGGTGAGCGACAGAGCCATTGGCCACAGCCAACGCTTGATGCCACCATGCGCTATTGCCTTAGCTCCGAGAATGCCGCCAAGAGACAAGCCTGCAACACCTATTGTGCCAGCCACCAAACCATATTCCTGTGGTGACAAGCCTAAGCCGCCACGATGGGCGCCATCGATGAGGAAAAGGATGGAAACCTTAGACACTAATCCTTCAGGAAGCTTGAATAGCAACATGAAGATGGTGGCGTAGATGGCGTAAGGCTTGCGGAAGAAAAGCTTGGTGGTGTCGCTGACTTCGCCCAGCACTTGCCTAATGCCCGGTATTGATAACTGCTTGAAGGCAGGCTGAGTGTAGGGAATGAAGATGCCGTGCCAAATCCACGTGAGAAGCAAGAACAACGACAAGCCATAGAAGACAAGACTCCACGAATAACCCATGCTGCCACGATACATCACCTGAAGGTTGCCAGCCACCATGACGAGGATGCCCTGGGCAACGAATGTGGCAAGACGATAGAAGGTGGTGCGTATAAAATAAATAAGGTTGTGGCGTGGTCCCATCTCGTCGAGATACAAGCCGTCGGCAGAAACATTATGGAAGGCACACGAGAATGAAGCCACCCAGAATAGAGCCAACGACGCCTGAAGATTGAATGGCGAGGGTAGGGTGAAGGCTATGCTGCCCATGGAAGCGCCGATGATGATTTCGGTGAGGAGAATCCACCATCGTCGTGTTGCTATGCGACTGACATAAGGGTGCCAAAATGGCTTCAGAACCCATGGCAGATAAAACCACGAGGTGTAGAAAGCCACTTCGGCATTGGATAGTCCCATCTGCTTGTAGAGCACGGTGGAGACTACCATCAATACGACGTAGGGCAACCCCTTGAAGAAATACAAGGAAGGAAGCCAGCGAAGGGGGTTGTCGGTATTTTGCATATTTTTTTAATACATTGTAGTGATCTTGGCACCAGAATAGTAGTGGTGCAGGATTTGCTCATAGTTGTAGCCCTTTTCGCCCATTACGGCAGCACCTATCTGGCACAAGCCTACACCATGGCCCCAGCCGGCGCCTGTGAGCACGAAATGCTGAGGAATGCCTTCGGCGTTGATATCGAGGCGGTCGACTACAAAGGCTGAACTATACAGATGGCTGGTGCTGAGGCAACGACGAATCTCAAGCTCCTTGCCAATGGTGAAGGTGCGCTTGGTGCCAACAATCTTCAGGCTAGAGATGCGTCCGCTCTTGCCACGCTCTACAGCCACGAGGTCGATGATGGAGCCAAGGTCTAACTTCAGCTTAGTGTTGATGAGGTTGGCAATCTCTTCTTGAGAGTAAGCCACCTTCCAACGATAGAAGTCGGTGGTTTCTTGATCGTAGTCGTTGAGCACCTGGCTAAGCACCGCCTTGTCGGTGGTGTTGCAGAAAGCATCAGGCGAAGTGCGGATGAAAGCCTCGAGGTCTTTCACATCGTGAGCTTCAGCCATGTCGGCAGAATCGCGCACGCTCTTGAGGTAAGGCTTGTTGATATTCTCCCAGCAGTATTCAAACTCTTCGGTGATTCCGCCACAGCATTTAGAGAAGCGAGCGTCGCAGATGTCGCCATCGTAGGTGAGCACCTGACCGCGAGTATATTTGATGGCTTTAGCCACATGCGGACTCGTCTCCATGGTAATGCCCTGGTAGCGCTGACAATGGTCGTCGGCACAAACATCGAAGATGGTGTGGTCTTCGCGGTCGTACCATTTTATCAGCGTGTCGTCGCCCTTTTCGAACGAGAAGAAGTTGTTGCCACTCTCTTTCTGCTTGCGACGTTTCTCCATCTGAGCCAACAGCCACGAACGAGAAATCACGGCATGAGCCTTGAGAAGTTCTAACGACGAGGTGGCTTTCATCTCGCTCGAAATAACACTCTCGAGATAGTTTTCAACAGGCAACTCGTTGATGGCGCAAATCTTGTCTTCTTCGACAACAAGGCGAAGCGCACCTCTGAAAGTCTGAGTCTGCTTACGCTCCCAATGGTAGTCGATGCCTATGGTGACATTGGCAAGCGAGAACGAAGCATCCTTGGCAACAGGCGAGAACAAGAGTTCACGATAGTGGTTGCCATTCCAAAGCAATCCACCCTCAGAGAAACTCACCTCCTGTTCGCCACAAATCTCTTCGCCCTTGGCAAGATAAGGCTTGTGGAGGAAGAAGTTGATGGTGGTATCGCTCTTTAGTCCAACCGTAACGTTTGGCTGTTTGCAAATGGCGTTGGTCTGATGAGTGCTCTCCTGCATCTTGGTGAGACGCTGGCAGATTTCGGCAGCCTGCTCGGAGGTTATTGCCACCTCGCGCAACACAGCTTCAGCCCTTTCCTGAGTGATTGTTTCGAAGTCGTCTTTGCGAGGAAGAATCATCAAGCCAGCCATGTCTAAAGCACCAGGCGAAGCGAGAAGTTGCTCTGCACCCTCAGCATAATAGCAGTCGGGACGATGTTTGCGACGAGGGAACACCACGGTGATGTGATTATCCTCCTGTCGCCAAGCCACGATGTTGAGCATAGCTTCAGAGCCAGCCTCTTTGTCGAGAGCCTTGTAGAGCTTGTCGAATAGTTGAGCTTCGCACTTTGCCGACTTGCTCTGGATGACGAAAGCAGGAACAACATACTCAGTGATGAGCGAAATCTGTTCGCCTTCGCCACAGCTGTAGACAGTCTTTAGGCTACGGCAGAATCGTTGCCAGCACTTCTGAATAGGCAGAAGTCCCGAGGTGCCACCCTGCAGATGAGCATGGTCGGGAGCAGAGGCACCGCAGCGAGGACCATTATAGAAGACCATGATGTCGGCATAATCGTCGAGCAACGAATAAATCTTAGGGAATAAAGTGGCTACGCTCTGAGGCTGATGGCGACGAGTAGGCAGAGTGAAGTGCATTGGCAAAATAGGGAATGGATTTATCAAGAGTTCCAGTCCACACTCCAAAATCTTCGACATCTGACGGTTGTCGCGATTAGCATTGCAGAGAAAACAAGGACGCTCGGCAATAGCCTTCTTGTCGATGTTGGCACCAGTAGACACTATGCGTGCAGGATTGAACTGCGCCTCGATGTCGCCCAACTGCTTGGTCTTGACATGCGAGAGCTGCTGATAGTTGAGGTTAGGAACCTCCCATATTTCGAGCTGGCGATTGAAGAAACGCTGCAAACGATTGTCGGCAGTAGTGTCGAGTTTGCCTGCTACGAGCTGCTGGCGAGCCGAAATCTCGAGCGAGCGTAGCTGATCTTTATAAATGTTGTTGGCATTAATCTTCTCTATGCTTAGAGCCGCATCGCTATTGCCCTCCCAACGACGGCAGAGATAAAGTTCGTCGTAGATTCTGCCTATGCGGTATCTGCGGCTGAAAGCCAAGCCCATGGCGTAGTCTTCGCCATAGCTGGTGTTAGGAAACTTAATCTGACGAGCCAAAGGAGTGAAGAAAGCACGCGGAGCACCCAAACCATTAATGCGCAAAGCATTGTTGCAACCATTGTCGTCGGTCCACTCCTTATGGTCGATGAGACCAGGAGGCAGAGTTTCGAGCTTGAAGTTGCACATGCGGTAGCTACCAATAATCATTGCCGCCTTTTGACGATGGAAAGCATCAACAATCTGCTGCAAGGTGCGAGGCGAAGAATAAAGGTCGTCGCTATCGAGCTGTACAGCAAAGCGGCCGCAGAGATTAGAGTCGAGAGCCTCGTTCCAGCATCCGCCAATGCCAAGGTCGGTGCGCTGCGGAATGATGTGGACAAGGCGAGCATCGTTGATGGAATTGAGAATGTCGGTGGTGCCATCGGTAGAATGGTTGTCGACAACGATGACATTAAACTTGAACGAAGTCTGCTGCGACAAAGCCGAGCCTACAGCATCGGCAATGGTGCGAGCACGATTGAAGACAGGAATGATGACCGAAGCCTCATATTCAAAGTCTTGCTCATCGAAGTCGGGAGTTTTGTAGGCGTTAGTATCTACCAGCGCTCCAATCTCGTCGAGATGGTGTGTGGCAGCCTTCTCCATCTCCACCTGCACCTCACGGTTCTTAGGGTTAACATAGTCGAATTGCTTTTCGCCACTCTTTCTGTTGTCCAACTCCTGCTCAGTATACAGATATTCAGCAAGGTGGAAAATCTCACCCTTGCGACTGAGGAACAGGCGCAGAGCATAAAGTCCTGCATAATCGAAATCCTCCTTAATGGCAGTAGACACATATTCGTGGAGCAAAAGCGAAGGAAGGAGCAAAAGCTGACCAAAGTCGAAGTCGTCGCGAATGCTTCCCTTATGATAATCGATGCAAGGATGTTTGGCGATGTTGCCATCGAGAGTGTCGTAGTGGTCGCCATAAACCATGGTTGCATCAGAGTCGACAGCCACACGAAGCATACGTTCGAGAGCATTCTTGCCAAGCACTACAGGCGATGCCTTGGTGCTGAAGAGCACATAGTCGGCATCGGTATGCGCAGCAATCTCGCGAAGCGTATCGGTAGAGAAAGGCTTGTCGGAAGTTATTATGTCAATATCTTCAGGCACCACGCAAGAGTCGAAGTCGGAGCCTACCAAGAGGTGAATATGCTGAATAGTCTTGTTTCCCATCAGTTGGCTGATGGTGGCTTGAATGCCTTCGAAGTCGGAACAAGGCAAGAAGCAATCTATTTTTTCTCTCATTTTTATATATTTTTATGTAGAGTTATTGTTCTATGGTTATTGTTGTGGGTTAGTATTGTTTTTGCCAAGAGAGGCTGCAGTCTTGGCAGCAATCTTGGCTTTCAGCTCGCTTGAGCTTATGCCATCGGTACGTCCGAGCACGATGTGCTCTTTGCCATTCTCTTCGCACCATCGAATAGCCTTCTGGAAACCTTCGTGACATTGGTCGGGACCAGTAACGAAGACATCGAAGTCTACATCTTTCACAATCTTGTCGACATCAGTATACGTAATAACCTCGTCGACATAGCGAATGGCCTTTATCATGTATTTGCGTTCCTCGGTAGAGTTCATGACCTTGGCCTGAGGTTTGTATTTCAGAATGAAGTCGCTATCTTGGGCAGCCACGATGAGATAGTCGCCCAAACCCTTGGCACGGCGGAAAAGTTCCACATGACCTTTGTGTAGCAAGTCGTAGACGCCAACCGTAAGCACCTTCTTATATCGGCGAGGCTTCATGCTTGCCAGCTCGAAGTTTTGTGGCAACTTATATCCAGCCTTTTCGCTGCGCAGTTTGAACTTCTTGAAGTCCTTTTTGCGGTGTATCAGCAGCCAATAATAGTAAATGGCGTCAGGCATGATGTCTTGAAGCTTTGTCTTTGTCCAATTAGCAAGTTTCGAGAAGAAGCTTGAGGAATAGAACACCGTCTGCTTAGGAGTTGTCCAGTCCTTACCATATTGGAACGTCAAATATTCGTCGACATCTACAGGCACATTCATCTCTATGCCCATGAAGTTCCACTTCACGGTATTCTGCAGATATTTCTCATGGATGAAGTCAGAGCCGCCAGTATGACGAACGTCGCTACTAATCTTGTGGAGCACAAAGAACTTAATATACTGATCGTTGCGACACAGATAGTAGAGTCCGCGGCGCTCATGACGGATAAGTTCGAAGCCCTCGTCCTTCAAGAGCCACAACACATCCTTGAAGCGCTCTTCGTCTTCCTTAAGAATATAGATGTCGAAGACAGGTTTCCAAGGTTGGAAATCGTTGTTGCGCACAATACCAATCAGCGTACCAAAGGCAGGACCCCAATTGATGTCAATCTTGTCGAGGTAGGCAGCCAATAGCCTGATGTTGTCGAGCATCAGGTCTTTGTCTAATACCTTGTCGCCGAAGAAAGGTATTTTGCTTTCGTATTTCAGGAATCCTTTAGAAGTTTTGATGTGTGCCATGGTAGATTATTAAATCCAGAATTTGTCAGTCTCTTTGTGAATTGGAATATTTATGGTGTCGGTATTGATGAGCGCTTCGTAGAGTTTTGAAGCAAACACAATATCGTGGAGAGCCAGACCGTAGTTGTAGTCGAGAATACGCTGCTCGTCAGACTTCCTGCCAGGGTCGCGACCCGACAATACTTCACCAATCTCGTTGTAGTCGCGGAACTGAGAGAAATATTTGAATCCCTTTACATGGTCGGTGTCGTCGCCAAATACACGGTCGAAGGTGGTGTCGCAATTCTGCAAACCACGCATGTGGACAGGAATGACAGTTACTCCAGGCTGGAACATCCTCTCATCCTCAACCAAAAGACCGTTAGCGCTCGTTATGCAACTAATGAAAACATCAACAGTTTGTGCAAGTTCTGATATGCTGTCAACAATCTCGAAGTCTACGTTAGCATAGTCGGTGAAGCGTGCGATGAATTGCTCAGCCTGATTTTTGTATCTTAGCAATTTTACCTTAAACTGCTTCTCAGGCTCAGCCTCGAGAATGCAGAGAAGAGAGGCGCGAGCAGTATTGCCCAAGCCCACAAAACCATAAACCGAAGCATTGCTCTTGCGCAAAGCTTTAGCCGAAGCTGCAGCCACCGCACCAGTTCGCATGGTGGTTATCCAGTCGCCATCCATCAACGCAAGCAGTTCGCCATTCTTGGCATTATAAAGCATGATGTCGCTACCCAATGATGGTACTGCGCCCTCAATTCTATGCACCTCTTTTATTCCAAAAAATCTTATATCGCCACCATTGTCAGGAAGCAAGCAAGGCATAGAAGTGAAGAAATCGTAGTCGGCAGGATGCACACTTATCTTTGCAGGAAGTTGAGCCTCGTGCTTCATGGCAAAACTCTCATGTATCCACTCCACACATTGGCGAGGCGTGATGGCAAGAGAGCGAATTTGCTGTTCGGTGATTATTTTCATATTATATCAGTTCTTTTAATGCTTTTATAAATCTCTCGTTGTCTTTATGACTTCTCACGGCAATGCGCATATATTTGTCGGGCTCAATGCCTTTTTTTGCTAAGCAAGCACTTGCCAAGATTTTATATCTCTTGAGAAGAATAGCGCAAAGCTGCTTTGGCTTGTAAGGTGGCAACACCTCAAGGAAGAAGAAGTTGGCTTGCGACGGCATTACATGGATGAAAGGAATTTGCTGTAGTTCCCTTTCAAAATCGTTGCGAGTAGCGATAAATTGGTCGCACGCCTTTTGGTAGTCAGCCCTATACTTAGGATAGATTTGCATGAAGAATTCTGCGAAAGAATTGATGTTCCAGATGCTCACCTGCTTCTTCATGCGCTGTATCATCTCGGTGTTGGCAGAACAAAGAATGCCAAGGCGCAATCCCGGCACACCATAGCTCTTAGAGATAGATTTCATCACACATATGTTGGGGAAAGTCTCGAGCAACTGGTTGCTGATGAAAGAATTGTTAGCATAGCCCTCGCTGAAATCAACGAAACTCTCGTCGAGGATAAACTTTATGCCATTATCCTTAGTCCATTGCGCCAACTTGATGATGCCTTCCATAGGGATGAAGTTGCCAGAAGGATTGTCGGGATTGATGAGCAAGATGTTTTCTACGGCATTATTGCCAAAGAATTCTATCAAATCGTCAGCATCATAGCGGAAGTCGCTATTCTGAGGCACGAAAGTTACCACTCGTTCTGCAGGCATGCGGTTAGGATATTCCTCGAAAGTAGGTCTTACCACACCCACTTTGCCATCTAAATGCTCCATCAGCAGTTTTATCAATTCCGCAGCACCATTGCCAGGAATAATATATTCTTGCTTTACTTTCCAGCATTCGCTTGCCAACATAGAGTTGACATTCATGCCCGAAGGATATTCAGCAACGAGGGTAGGGAAGAAGTCTTGCATCTCCTTGATGATGCCCGAACGATTGAAATAAGGATTTACCAAATAGCAATAGTCGAGCATATCGGGAAATCTCCAATATCCACCATATCTGCTATAGTATTGCTTCAAGAGCTTTTCGTCTTCCGTATTGTTGATGTTCATGATGAAATCTTGCTTGTAAGTTGTTGGCTGTTGTCATCAGCAGAGTCTGCTGGCGCCATTATATTTAATGTAAACTTATCGCAAAGTTATTAAAACTATTCGGAAATAGCAAACAGAACATCTTATTTTTCTGACTTTTGTATATTATCGACTTCAATAATGAAGATAAAGCTTTACATATAGGCGCTGAGAAGCAAAAAACGAGACTTTTGTTTTGCATTGTCTTGATTTTGTGCTAACTTTGCAGAAATTAGGCTGCACTCGGCAAAATATCCAAGTAAACTTGATATATTTGCGCTCGTTTGCACTAACTTTGCAAAAATTATTTTCATTCGGATATGAACGATAAGACACCATTGTTGGGAATGACTTTGGCTGAGCTAAAAGAAGTGGCAAAAAATGTTGGTTTGCCTGCTTTTGCTGGCGGTCAGATAGCCCAATGGATTTATATAAAGCATGTGCGTAGCATCGACGAGATGACAAATATCTCGAAGGCAGGCAGGGAAAAGCTCTCTGCCCAATATACTATTGGCTGTATGTCACATCTCGATGCTCAGTATTCTAAAGACGGCACCATAAAATACTTGTTCCCTACTCAGAGCGGAAAGTTTGTTGAGACGGTGTTTATTCCTGATAACGACAGAGCAACATTGTGTGTGTCGTCGCAGGTGGGATGCAAGATGAACTGCCTGTTTTGTCAAACTGGTAAGCAGGGGTTTGAAGGCAACCTCACAGCATGCGACATCATTAATCAGATATATTCTTTGCCAGAGGCTGACCGTCTGACAAATATCGTCTTTATGGGACAGGGCGAGCCTATGGACAATCTCGACAATGTGCTGAGAGTGACAAACCTCCTTACTGCCGACTATGCTTATGCGTGGAGTCCAAAGCGAATCACCGTGAGCAGCGTGGGAGTGAAGAATAAACTAAAGAGATTTATCGAAGAGAGCGATTGCCATCTTGCAATAAGCTTGCATTCGCCTGTGCCTGAGCAACGCTCAATGCTGATGCCTGCCGAAAGAGGATTTCATATTCAAGACATCGTAGAGATGCTTCGCAACTATGATTTCTCTCATCAGCGTCGCTTGTCGTTCGAATATATTGTGTTTGGAGGCTTAAACGACTCTATGACTCATGCTCGAGAGCTCGTGAAGTTGCTCCATGGCTTAGACTGCAGAATAAACCTTATTAGATTCCACAAGATTCCGGATGTGCTTCTCGATGGTGCGCCTGAGGATAAAATGGAGGCTTTCCGCGATTATCTCACCAATCATG
>UMHE01026361.1_pt1 | contig 23042 bp, 15 predicted proteins | sample 1965451 | NCBI WGS metagenome assembly UMHE01 (sample SAMEA4836090, study PRJEB28245) | human gut metagenome | biome: gut microbiome; material: fecal sample | place: Denmark | collected 2008 | reverse complement strand
GTTCGTACTATCAAGTACCTCGCTGAGTTGAAGTAATACCGCTAAAGCGATTACACAACAATAATATAGCCTAGCATTGCAAAATGCTAGGCTTTTTTGCTTAAAAGAGGAGTATGAAGCTTCATTTCGTGGCTTCATACCCCTTTTTTTCTCTTTCTTAGTTATCTATATCGGAAAATTTTGTATCTTTGCCAACATGAAACAAAGGTTGATAACGATATTGGGTCCTACGGCAAGCGGAAAGACTACGCTTGCTGCTCATCTTGCTGCCGTGATGGGTGGCGAGATTATTAGTGCCGACTCTCGCCAGGTGTATCGCAATATGGATATTGGAACAGGTAAAGATCTTGCCGATTATGTTGTTGATGGCAAACAGATACCTTATCATATTATAGATATTGCTGATGCTGGCACCAAATACAACCTATTCCGTTATCAGCAAGATTTCAATGATGCATACGAAGACATCACTAAGCGTGGTGTGCAACCAATATTATGTGGCGGAACAGGCTTGTATATCGAGGCTGTTCTTAAGGGTTATGCTTTGTCGCCTGTGCCACAAAATCCACAACTTAGAGAAAGCCTTGAAGGTAAGTCGCTCGCAGAACTTACAGAAATGCTAAAGTCGCTCAAGCAGCAGACTGGTAGCAATATGCACAACCATTCGGATGTAGATACTGCTCAGCGTGCCATTAGAGCAATAGAGATAGAAACCTATAACCTTGAGAATAATCTCGGACAACGCGAGATGCCTTCTGTAGATTCCTTAGTGATAGGAGTTGATATCGACAGAGAGTTGCGACGTCAGAAGATAACAAAACGTCTGCGTCAGCGCCTTGACGAAGGTATGGTCGATGAGATTCGCTCTATCCTTGATAGTGGAGTAGCTCCTGACGACCTTATCTATTATGGCTTGGAATATAAATATGTAACAGAATATGTTATAGGTAAACTTACATTCGAAGAGATGTTTTCTAAACTCCAGATAGCTATTCATCAGTTTGCCAAGCGACAGATGACATGGTTTAGAGGTATGGAGCGTCGCGGAACAAAGATTCATTGGATAGACGCAACACTACCTATGGACGAGAAAGTGGACCTAATTTTGAAACTCAATCAACAATACACACAAGTATGATGGCAAATCAAGCAAATGGCAAATGGGGTATCGTTTACTGCCCAAAGGTGGGAGTGATGATGCCGTCGGCCAAAAGATGGGCTAAGATAGAACAATGCCTTAAGGAACAGCAAGTGGACTACGACTATGTGCAGAGCGAAAACACAGGTAGCGTAGAAAGATTGGTGAAGATGTATATCAATAATGGATATAAGACCATCGTCATCATAGGTGGCGACTCTGCCTTAAATGATGCTGTAAACTGCTTGATGCAGACTGAGAAAGAAACTCGCGATCAGATAGCATTAGGCGTTATTCCTAATGGTATGATGAACGATTTTGCTCACTTCTGGGAATATAAAGAAGATGATTATGCTAAGATTATCGGATGGATAAAAGAACGCAGAATCAGAAAGATTGACCTTGGCTGTATTCGCTATACTAACAAGCACGATGAGGCTTGTCATCGCTATTTCCTCAATTGTGTGAATGTTGGTCTTATTGCTGCCATTATGAACCTTAGACGCAAGACGCACCACTTGTTTGGTTCTCGTACGCTGTCTTTTGTGTCTTCATTCCTATTGTTGTTGTTCCAACGTATGGACTACAAAATGTCTATTCGTTTGAATACAGACAAGATAAAACGTAAGGTTATGACCGTGTGTGTAGGCAACTGTCAAGGTTATGGTCAAACTCCTAATGCTGTGCCTTACAATGGTTTACTTGATGTCTCTGTAGTTTATCACCCAGAGATGACTCAGCTGTTTGAAGGTATTTATATGTTCGTTCGTGGTAAATTCCTCAACCATAAGAGTGTGCATCCTTATCGCACACAGGAAATTGTGTTTGAAAACACACAGAACGCAATGGTGGGCATCGATGGCAGACTTATGAATACTCCTAAGGGTATGTTTAGCATATCTGTAGAGCAAGAAGTTCTCAACTTTATCATTCCTGGATGGAAAGGGTATTAAGTGAAGAGTGAAGAACGAAGAGTGAAGAATCAATTAGAAGTGAAGAACGAAGAGTGAAAAATCTATTAGTTTATATTATATAGCTATTTGATTCTTCACTCTTCGTTCTTCACTCTTCACTTATCTTCTTCCCTCTTCCCTTAATTATCGTTATTTTTACAAATTGTTGGGAAATAGTTTGTATGGTTGAGTTTTTTTGTTTAACTTTGAGCCAAATAAAGCCTATGGCAGATAATCGTATGATTTAAGCCATGACCTTGAAACGATAAATCAATAATATTTATATAACTAACCTTAATAGAACTATGAGTTATCTTAGATTTGAAAAGGCTCTAATGACTAACTTGCAGGACTCGTTACCGAAGGAATTGTTACGTACAAATCGTTCGGGAGCCTATTCTTGTTCTACTATCGTAGATTGCAACACCAGAAAGTATCATGGTTTACTCGTTGTTCCTGTTCCAGAAATTGACGACGATAATCATGTTTTGCTTTCATCTCTTGATGTTACAGTCGTACAGCATGGAGCAGAATTTAATCTTGGCTTGCATAAGTATCAGGGCAACAACTTTAGTCCTATGGGACATAAGTACATTCGCGAGTTCGATTGTGATAAAGTCCCTACAACCATCTATCGTGTCGGTGGTGTGTTGCTTAAGAAAGAGGTGGTCTTCCAGCATTACGAAGATCGTATTCTTATTCGCTACACCCTCGTTGATGCCCATTCAGCAACAACACTCCGTTTTCGTCCTTTCCTCGCTTTCAGAAGCGTAAGGCAATTTACTCATGAAAATACTGTAGCCTCTCGTGACTTCTATCCTGTAGACAATGGTATTAAAACTTGCATGTACGAGGGTTATCCAGATTTGTATATGCAGTTCAGCAAGAAGAACGAATTTGTATTCCATCCAGATTGGTATCGTGGCGTAGAATATCCTAAGGAGCAGGAGCGTGGTTATGCTTCTACTGAGGATCTTTATGTTCCAGGATATTTCGAGATGCCTATCAAGAAGGGTGAAAGTATCGTATTCTCTGCTGCTATTTCTTCCATCAAACCTTCAGCATTAAAAAAACTCTTTGATGAGGAAGTGGCAGAGCGTAGTCCTCGCGACAACTTCTTCCATTGCTTGGTAAATGCAGCACACCAATTCCATATCCGCACGAAGAACGATGATCGTTATCTCCTTGCAGGTTATCCTTGGTTCAAATGTCGTGCACGCGACACATTCATTTCACTTCCTGGTCTTACACTCTCTATAGAGGAGCAAGATTATTTTGAACTCGTGATGAAGACTGCCGAGCGTGGCATCCGTGAGTTTATGGCTGGTAAGCCTCTCACAGGTTTGATGACAGAAATCGAACAGCCAGATGTGTTGCTTTGGGCAATATGGGCTATTCAGCAATATGCCAAGGAGGCTTCGTTAGAGAAATGTAATGAGATGTATGGTAAACTTGTTGCCGACATCGTGAAGTTTATCGAAGCTAATAAGCATAACAATCTCGAACTTAGAGAAAACGGACTCCTATATTCTGAGGGCAAGAAGAAAGCCGTTACTTGGATGAACTCTACTGCTAATGGTCGTCCTGTTGTGCCTCGTACTGGTTATATCGTTGAGTTCAACGCTTTGTGGTATAATGCTTTGTGCTTTGCTGCTTCGTTGGCAGAACTTTCAGGCAACAATGCACAGGTAGACCATCTGAATAAGTTGGCTGAGAAGGTGAAGACTTCTTTCGTAGAGGTATTCCTCAATGAGCATGGATATTTGTTCGACTATGTAGACGACAAGGATCCACGCGATTGGAGTGTTCGTCCTAATATGATTTTTGCAGCAGCCTTTGATTATTCTCCTTTGGATCAGGCTCAGAAGAAAGGTGTCGTTGACATCTGTACTCGTGAGTTGCTGACTCCTAAGGGCTTGCGTTCTCTCTCTCCAAAGAGTGGTGGCTACAATCCTATGTATGTAGGTCCACAGGCTCAGCGCGACTATGCTTATCATCAGGGAACGGCTTGGCCATGGCTTGGTGGATTCTATATGGAAGCATCGCTGAAGCTCTATAAGCGCACACGTTTGAGCTTTATCGAGCGTCAGATGGTGGGCTATGAAGATGAGATGTCTTATCATTGCCTCGGCACTATTCCTGAGCTTTTCGATGGCAACCCTCCATTCCATGGACGTGGTGGCATTTCATTTGCTATGAATGTGGGCGAGGTGTTGAGAACACTCGAATTATTGGAGAAATACAAATATTAATAAAAGGGAGGACGACAAATGAAAGTTTTAATGTTTGGATGGGAGTATCCTCCTCATGTATATGGCGGTCTTGCTACTGCCAACTTCGGTATTGCCGAAGGTTTGCATGCACAACCCGATATGGACATCACCCTTTGCTTACCTAAGCCTTGGGGCGATGAGGATAGAACTTTTGCCAAGATTATTGGCATGAACTGTGTACCTATCGCTTATCGTGATGTCAACTACGACTATGTTAAGGATCGCATTTCGCATATCATGGAACCAGAACTATATTATAAGTTCCGCGACCATATCTATGCCGACTTTAATTATATGAATGTCAACGACCTTGGATGTATGGAGTTTGCTGGTGGTTATCCTTCAAATCTTCATGAAGAGATTAACAACTACTCTATCATTGCAGGTGTTGTTGCACGTAGCATGGACTTCGATATTATCCATGCTCACGACTGGCTAACTTTCCCTGCAGGTATTCATGCTAAGCAGGTTAGTGGTAAGCCTCTCTGCATCCATGTTCATGCTACTGACTTCGACCGTAGTCGTGGTAAGGTAAACCCTACCGTTTACAGCATAGAGAAGAATGGTATGGACAATGCAGACTGTATCATGTGTGTGTCTGAGCTCACTCGTCAGACTGTTATCAATCAGTATCATCAGGATCCTCGCAAGTGCTTCACAGTTCATAATGCTGTTTATCCACTTCGTCAGGAGCTTCAGGATATTCCTCGCCCTGACCATACAGGCAAAGAAAAGGTCGTTACCTTCCTTGGTCGTATAACTATGCAAAAGGGACCGGAATACTTCGTTGAGGCTGCCAATATGGTATTGCATCGCACACGCAATGTGCGTTTCTGTATGGCTGGTTCGGGCGATATGATGGATCAGATGATTTATCTTGCTGCCGAGCGTGGTATTGCTGATAGATTCCACTTCCCAGGCTTTATGCGTGGAAAGCAGGTATATGAATGCTTGAAGAATTCCGACGTTTACGTGATGCCTTCTGTGAGCGAACCTTTCGGTATCTCACCTCTTGAGGCTATGCAATGTGGTACTCCTACTATCATCTCTAAGCAGAGTGGTTGTGCGGAAATCCTCACTAACTGTATGAAGGTAGACTATTGGGATATTCATGCCCTCGCTGATGCCATCTATTCTATCTGCCACAACGAGAGTCTCTTCACTTATCTTAAGGAAGAAGGCAAGCGTGAGGTAGACCAGATAACGTGGGAGAAAGTTGGCGCATGGATTAAGGAACTCTACATGCGTACACTTGGCTGGAAATAATACTTAAAATTTAAAGACTACAGACATGAAAACAATATGTTTATATTTTGAGATACATCAGATAATTCATCTCAAACGCTACCGTTTCTTCGATATCGGTACCGACCATTATTATTACGATGACTACGAGAATGAACGTAGCATCGCCGACATAGCAGAGCGCTCTTATATGCCTGCTCTCAACACCTTGCTCGATATGATCAAGGAGAATGGTGACTTCTTTAAGGTTGCTTTTTCTATCTCTGGTGTTGGTATGGAACAGCTTGAGCTACATGCTCCTCAGGTTATTGAGAAACTCCAGGAACTTAATGCTACAGGTTGTGTAGAATTCCTCGCAGAACCTTATTCTCACGGACTTTCTTCATTGAAGAATGAGGAATCGTTTGTTGCTGATGTAAAGAAGCAATGTGTGAAGATGAAGGAATACTTTGGCAAGTCGCCAAAGGTTTTGCGCAACTCTTCACTTATCTATAGCGACGATATTGGTATGCAGGCTGCACAGATGGGCTTCGTAGGTATGCTTACCGAAGGCGCTAAGCATGTGTTGGGATGGAAGTCTCCTCACTATGTATACAATTGTGCGTTGGCTCCACAGCTCAAGTTGTTGCTTCGCGATGTAAACCTCAGCGATGATATCTCATTGCGCTTCAATAATACTGATTGGCCTGGCTATCCTCTCTTTGCCGACAACTATATCAATAATATAGTAGCTTTACCAGCAGAGGAGCAGAATATCAATATCTTCATGGAACTATCAGCTATTGGTATTGCTCAGCCATTGTCAAGCAACATACTCGACTTCCTTCGTGCGTTGCCAGCATGTGCTAAGAACCAGGGCATTGGCTTTGCTACTCCTAGCGAGATCTTTGCTAACACCAATAGTGTAGGCACTCTCGATGTTCCTGACACATTGTCATGGGTAGACGAAGAGCGCGATGTTAGCTGCTGGCTTGGCAATGCTCTTCAGCGTGAGGCTTTCGAAAAGCTATATAGTGTAGCTGATCGTGTGCGCATTGCTAACGACCCACGTATCAATCAGGATTGGGACTATCTGCAGGCAAGCAACAACTTCCGCTTTATGACCACCAAGCCTTCTAACGTAGGTCTTGATCGTGGTATCTATAGCAGTCCATTCGATGCTTTCACCAACTATATGAACATCCTTGGCGACTTTATCACACGTGTAAACAACCTCTATCCTGAGGAAATTGACAACGAGCAGCTTGAATCATTGCTCACCACTATCAAGAACCAAGGCGATGAGATTGAGATGAAGGGTAAGGAGATTACTCGTCTTCAGGCTAAGATAGAAAAGCTTGAGACTGAAGAGGCTAAGCTTCGTGCTAAATATGGTGAGACTCCTAAGGTTGCTGCAAAGAAGCCTGCTGCAAAGAAAACCGCTGCAAAGAAAACCGTTGCAAAGAAGGAAACCGCTGCAAAGAAGGAAACTGCAGCAAAGAAGAATACTGCAGAATAATTTAACGATGTTAAATCAAATTCCATAATCATTTAATAGGGTGCTTAAAGATGAGTTTTCTTTAGGCGCCCTTTAATGATTTAAAATTAATACTCCCCGCCATAATAATTTGATGAATTACAAACGAGTCATATACATATTATTAATAGGAACGATTACGCTTTTAGCTTCTTGTTCTGATAATCGCCATGATGATAATTCGTGGTTTAAACCTATCGACGATTTTGTGGCAGAACATCAGCAACTTATGCAGAGTCATCCTGATTCGATGGCGATGCTCATCAGAAGATTGCAATGTAACGAACGTCCAGAACTATCAGATCAATGGAAGCGACTTATCATAGCGAAATGCTATTTCTTAAAAGGTGCCGATGCAGAATGTCAGAATCTTATCGATTCTGTAAATGACTTTTGCCGTCAGCATCCTAACTCACAATACTCATACAAGATACAATCCTATGCCGACAACCTTCAGGGTGTGTTGCTTCAGGCTATAGGACAGCGCGATTCTGCTTTGACTTATTATATCAAGGCATATAATGCAATTATGAATCTCTCCAATCATGATGAGGCTATCGATATATGTATCAATGCTGCCGATGCTTCACGCCAGTTGGGTAAGCTTGCTAATGCTTCATCATGGTATCGTAGAGCTAACTTCCTTGCAGACTCTCTGCATATTGATGTAGCACAAAACTGTATATTAGCAGGCTTAGGACAGGTATATAACGACCTGCAAAACTATCAGTTTGCTCATTACTATTTCCGTAAGGCTGAGCAACAGTATCCTCCTAAAACTCCTAAGGATATTCATTTCTTTTATAACAGCTGGGGTAATGTATATAGTAGCCAAGGCAAATCGGCTGAAGCTCTTAAATGTTTCTTGAAATGCCAAAAGGCTACTAATGCTATGGAGTCTCCATTTATGTCGTCTGTGGTTAATTCCAACCTTGGACAGACTTATATGGAACTTAACGAACTCGACTCTGCTCAAAAATATCTGTCATTGGCTTCAGCTTTTTTCCTCGCTAAGCCTGATATGAACAGCGATGTCCAATTCTTTGTAGATGGATTGAATGCTTCTTTGGCATTAAAGCAGGATAATCTTGCTAAAGCTACTAAGATATTGAGTAAGCCTTATGTGCTCGACCATATGCCACCAAACTATCTATATCTGCATCATAAGGGATTAGCCGATCTCTATGAGCGCAAGGGTGATTATGCAAAGGCTTTGGAATATCAGAAGTTGACAAATCAGTACGACGACTCTCTGCGTAATGCTATGATGATATCCAATGTTAGCGAAAACGAACTTCGCTTCAAGCAAGATACTGCCATTGTACGTAGAGATATGACGCTAAAGGCTACACAGTCGCAGGCTGAGTTTACCAGAGTTATCATGCTGTTGGTAATAACTTTGCTTATCGTTGGAGTTATCGCATTGGTAATATTCTATAGATATAAGTCTCTGCGCCATGAGCACCAACATCATCAGGAGATGAACAGAATGGTGGCACTGAAAATGGAGAATGTACGAAACCGATTCTCCCCACATTTCGTATTTAATGTGCTCAATGTCTTTATCTCGAATATTCCGAAGAATGTCAATGTTAGACCTCTGCGATTGTTGATTCAGGTGCTACGTACCAACTTGCTTACATGCGATAAGATAGCAGCAAGTCTTGATGAGGAGTTGCAGATGGTTGTCAACTATGCCAGCCTCCGCCATGAGACTAATCCTTTTCTTCCTTTGCCTGTCTACGATATAGCCAAGGATGTTGACCTATCTTCGATGATACCATCTATGATAATCCAAATTCCGGTAGAGAATGCCTTGAAGCATGCTTTTGTTGGTATGGAAGAAACATCATTAAAGCCATCACTAACAGTTAAGATATGGATAGAAGATGATATGCTTCGCATTGATGTCATTGACAATGGATGTGGTGGAGTAGGGGCTGCAAATAGCAGAAAGAAGGTAAACTCTGCTGTTAGTACAGGTACAGGTCTAAGAATCCTAAATAGCACCATTGAGATGCTAAATGCAGCAAACAAGCGAAAGATATATTTCATCATGCATAGTAATAATAATGATACAGATGCAGAAGATGACGCTAACAGAGGTACTATTGTGAGCATTGGTGTGCCATGTGAATATAATTTCGATGTATTCCAATGATGCACATATAAGTAATAAGGTAATATATAAAAAAGGTGAAACGTTATTGATAATATGATAGATAATACAAACAAAATAAAGGTTGTGATTGTTGATGATGAGCCACAGAGCATTCTTCGTCTGCAAACCGACTTAATGGAGCTTGGCGACTTTGATGTTATTGCCACGTCTTCATCATCAATGTCTGCCAAGACCTTGGTGATGGGAATGTTGCCCGATGTCTTGTTTCTTGATGTAGAGATGCCTGGACAAACAGGATTTGAAGTTTTGCAGTCTATACGCGAAGAGATGCCTACAGGCATGATAACCGTATTTTATAGTGCTTTCGACAAATATACTATCGATGCCTTACGAGCTTCGGCTTTCGATTTCTTGTTGAAACCATATCAGCGAGAGGAGTTTGAACTTGTGGTAGATCGTATTCGCAATAAAATGAATAATATTGATGCCAACGATGAAGCTGATAATCAAGATAATAGTCAAACATCTCCTTTGGATGATATGTTAGGCTTGGAAGGTCTAACAGGCTTAGCTTCTAAGCGTGCTGCTATACAAACAGTCTCAGGCTTGCTGATGGTGAAACCTGATGAGGTGTTTAGTTGCATCTACGATGAAGACACTCGTATATGGAACTTAAAGATGACCAATGGTACAGTGCATAAGCTTAAGAAGCAGACCACTTCCAAGACTCTTCTTTCAATTTCGCCATCTATGGCTCAAGTGCGCCAAGATTGCATCATCAATCTCGACTATCTTATCAGTATTGAGAATACTTCATTACGTTGCGTCTTCGTTCCTCCTTTCGATAAAGAAGACATTGTGGTATCTCGTCGTTGTTATAAGGCTGTTAAGGAGCAATTGGAGATATTGTAAACTCATAAAAGATATTTATGCAAATGTCTATATATAAAAATAACCAGTGGAGCAATCACTTGCGCCACTGGTTTTTGCGTTATGAGTATTAGTTCAAAATTACATATCTTACTACTTATTAAAAGGATTCGTTCTTATTCTCTTCACACTCTTTAACCATTGCTTTATACACTATTTTATTTAATTTCAGTATCAGTAGAGTTGTATATTGTCAACTACAGTAGTCTTTTCTTCCTACTTGTAGTATTCTTCTTCTGTTGCAAAGTTAGGTAAAAAAACAATGTACAACAAGAGGCTTTTTCGATAATAGTCTCTTGTTGTACATTATTGGTGTTTATGCGGTCAATATTTGGTGTTAAGTGGTATCATTTTTATTTCTTAGCCTTTGTATACCACCTGTTCCTTTATTTCTTCACAAATTTCTTCTTGTTAATAATGTATATTCCTTTCTTCAGCGTCTTAATGTCGTTGACTGAAGCATTTGCTTTCACCATAGTTCCATTCATAGAATAAAGGTTACTGGTGTTAGTATCATTGTTGCTTATATTGTTGATACCTGATGGCTTCAAACCAGTTGCGTTGCATTGATCGTCTACGGTAGAAGCATACTTCTTTATCCATAGAGTATTGCTACTTGCCTTAATCTTCGAATTGTTCTTGAATACCAAGTTGTCTACGAAACGAATATCTATACCCTTCTTTGCAGAAATCTGCACATTATCGAGAGTGATATTCTTGATATGGCTTTCAGGTCTACCAATGAGGAAGATAGCATTACCTTCGCATACATCTGTGGTCTTCACATTCTGAAGATAAATGTTGTTGTATGTAGGAGTAGAAGAGTCTACGGCTCTTTGATTAGCCTCGTCTACCGCTGGGTCGCTATTATAGTTCTTATCGTAGAATAGGTCGATAGAGAATGGATTCTTTACCTTTGTCATGGTGAAGTTGGTGAAGCGGAAGTCTTCCTCGCCACCACCACGGAGAGAGGTAATATTGCCTGATTTGTCTTTGTTCACTCCGGTCTTCAAGCGGATGCCTGCTGTGGTTCCATTCATAGTGATATTGTCAAACCATACATGTTTTACATTGCTTGTAAAGCTACCGATAGAAGCACCATGACCAGTACCGAAGTAGCAATCCCATACATGTATATATTGTCCGTCAGCGTCTACAACCACGTTGTCGTCACCATTGCTAATATTGCAGTTGTATATGTTTACGTATGGGCCCCAGATAGCGACGCCGTCAGTATTGTGTGATGCCTTACCCTTACCTGCTTCTGATGCAGGCTCGCTAATCTTAACATCATGGATAGTAGCATGACTTGCCTTGCCACTGTTACTGATTGTGATGTTCATTCCTGGAGTATTCAGTAATTTGAAGTTGCGAAGCAAGAAGCGAGATCCTTGTTCAAGGCGAATCATTGAACCAGGATTGAAAGTTTCATTCTGCTCTCTTGCCAGCCACCAACGAGCACCCTGTCCATCGATAATAGATGTCTCACCTTCACCTTCGATAATGATATCGCTTTGCTTTCTATTTTTGCAACCTATGAAGATTGTTTTGTTGTTAGGAGCTTTGCCATATTCTACAAGTTGCAAAGTTGCGCCAGCACATAGGTGGACTACAGTCTTCGACTTGATGCTAAGAATCTCTGTCTTGCTTGTCATCTCTGCTGTTGTGCCGAAACGCCATGTTCCTGCAGGTACCACTACCATACCTCCAGTTGCAGGTACTGCATCGAGCGCCTTTTGTATAGCTTTGGTATTATCGTCAGCCGAAGTTGTTGCTCCATAGTCGACAATGTTAAATGTATTGTTTGCATTAATCTCAGGTAGCTGTGGCAAGTCAACTTTCTTCCATCCCTCAGGAGTGTTCTGTGCCTTTTGTTCTTCTGTGATTCCTGTAAATGTCTGTGCCTGCATAAAACTTGGCATAGACAATAGCGCGATTAATGCTAATGATTTGATAGTTGTTTTATTCATGTTTTAAGAGTTAATTGTTAGTTGCTCAATAATTGGTGTAAAGATACTACTTTTATTTTGAATGGCAATGATATCTCTAACTATTTATACTAAAACGATTTCACTCTCATACTGCTATTATGTATGATTTTCTATTCTTTTGGAAGATTTTACCTCTTTTATAGTCTGTTTATCCATAACTTTGCATTCAGTATACCGAGAATAACTATAAACAACTTAAATATCGATGAAAAAACTATTTTCACTAATCAGCCTTTGCCTTGCTATGACAGTGCATACAAATGCGCAAACTAAAGTCTCTATTGCACCTTACTATCAAGGTAAGAAAGCAGCAATTAGTTTTACCTATGATGATGGACTATTAGAACATTACACCCTTGTGGCACCCAATCTTGAGAAACGAGGCTTCCGTGGCTCGTTTTGGATTATTGGCAATATGGTAGGCGTTGAGCATCATAGATTAGGTGCACGTATGACTTGGAAACAAATAAAGAAACTTGAGAAACGTGGACATGATATGGGTAGCCATGGTTGGAGCCATATCAACTGTCGTAAAGTTGGTAACGAGGCTTTTATGAAGGATGTTTTACGCAACGACTCTGCTTTCATTGTCAATCTCGGCCATAAACCATTGACATTAGCTTATCCTTTTAATTCTAAAACTCCTGAGGTTGTAAAGGCGGTTGAAGAGGGTAGGATAGGCTCGCGAATATTCCAGGTAGGACATGGTCAGCAAAACAACAAGTCAACTTTAGAGAAGATGCAACATTGGTTTGATGGTATTGTTGAGCGAGGTGAGTGGGGCGTTACTATGACTCATGCCATTATTAATGGTTACGACAAATGGTATCATCCTGAGGAGTTGTGGCAATTCTACGATTATGTGAAAGCTCATACCGATGATGTGTGGGTAGGAACATTTGCCGAAGTTAAGGCTTATCAGAAAGAGCGCAATGCAACAACAGTAACAATCGAGAAGGATGATGATAAGAACTTAGTAATTCGCCTTGATTGTCCTCTTGATAAAAAGATATTCCGTCAGCCTCTCACTTTATGTATAGAAAAAAATGGAAAAAAGAAATACATGAATGTAAAACCAAACAAGAAAGTTATAAAGGTAAAAGAGTAAAAAGGTAAAAGGGTAAATAGGTAAAAGGGTAAAATTGAGGATAATAAAAAAGCTGCAACCAAATAAATATGGCTGCAGCTTTTGTTATTATATATATGTTTTTAGGTGATTACCATCTTGGGTCACCAACACCGAGCTTCTTAACACTCTCGTTACCGATAGTGAAGTCGCCCTTAGCGGCATTCTTATACTCAGGGTTAGCTTCCTTGCCTGCCTCGTCAGCAAACATGTTGGTTTTACCCTCTACGTCTGCTACATTGAGCTTAGCGCAGTTGAAGTATACGTTGTTCTGGAATGTTGGAACGCCAGTCTTTGACTGGTTAGACCATACAGCACCAGTATTTGAAACGATGTTGTTTGTCCAGTTGATTGCGTTGCCTACATAGCGAACATAGAGCAAGCGCTTAGCTTTGTTAGAAGCACCATCGATAGTACACTTGTTTACTGTGATAACAGGAGCGCCACCGAGTGCAGATGCATCGTCCATACGGATAAAGTCGCGGCTTGCTGCACTATTATAGATTGTAGACTCAAGGAGGTTAAGGTTGTCTATGCGACCCTTACGACAGTCGAACATATCGCCACCATCGCACTCAATGTCGTGAATCAAACAATTCTTGAAAGTAAGCTCGTTAATAGTACAAGCTACGTTAACATAGAATACGCCCTTAGCATAGTTCTTAATCTCAGAGTTCTTGATGATAACCTTTCCGTATGTAGCATCAGCAGTCTTGAAGTTGAAAGCCTGGTCGGTAGAAACATTTGCAGAACCATCGAGAACTACGTTGTCGATAGAAACAGAAGCACCATCGTTAATCTCGAAGCGACCCTGGATAACAGGAGCTGCAGTAGGGTAGATACCCTTGATTTCGATGCTCTTAGAGATTGCTACAGCGCTTGTACCTGTTTCGTCCTCAGACATAATCTTGAATGTGTCAGGCATCAAAGCGAATACAGAACCTGCCTCAGCATTCTTAATCAATGAAGCGAAGTCGTCGCCAGGACGAACTACGATAGCACCGTTAAGGTCGGCAATAGTCTTGAATGTCTTTGTACCACGCTTCTTGCTACCATTGTAGAGGTATACGTCATACTTTGTTTCTGGCTGCAAACCATCTACAGTAGCCTTACCAGCCTCTATTTCAGCTGCAGTAAGCTGCTTAGTTTTAACTGTGTCACCAGTCTCAGAAGCTACAGCATAGATAGTTGTAACAGCTTCGCCTGCAGGCCACTTCATTACAACGCTACGGTCAGCGATATCAGAGTTAGAAACTGACTTAAAGATCTGCTGCGCGTTGGTGCGGAATGAAACTTCGCTCCACTTAGAGTTGCGTGTAGAATCGTTATCATCAACAGCCATAACACGTGCAGAATATTGGGTATCGTACATCAAACCGCTTACAGTGTAAGGGATGTCATCCTTAGAGATGTTCTTGAATACATATGTTGGTTCACCACTAAAGTCAAGGTCTTTATCTGCGAAGAGCTGGAGTTCGTAGCTTGTTGCACCGCTAACAGCAGTCCACTGAAACGAAGCACTCTCCTTAGTGATATCTTTTGTCTCAAAGTTAACAGGCGAGAAGTTGCGGCCTACGATAAGGCTTGTAATCTCGTCCATTGGATCGCTACATGCTGTCATCGACAATAAACCGAGACCAAGGATGCAAGCGTTTATGATTGATTTTTTCATATTGTTCAGTTTATGAATTGTATTTTGTAAAGATTATCTGTTGGCAGATACAGCAGATTGCAATATCTGCCAACTAATAATATTTTAATCAGAGAGCTGACCGTAGTTGCCATCGTTGTTGAGCAAACCATTGCTCTTCTCTATGAATGTCTGCCAGATAGGCCACAAGCAGTTCAAGCTTGGCTTTCCTACATACAAACCATTGATGTAATCTTCGGTCAAGAGGTTGGCATTTGTCTTAGAGTCAATGAACCACTGCTTTGACTTGTAACCCTCAAGAGCAGCACCCTCTTCATCAGTATCACCATGGTTCAATCCATATACTACGATATTTTCGCCTTCGTTCTTGTAGTAAAGCTTAAGAGGAAGGTCTGCGTAGCTACCTGCGCGATTAGCAAGGTCTGTAAGCTTCTGCTTAGCCTCTGCCATCTTCTCATCGATGATTCCCCAACGTACGAGGTCTGCCTTACGGAGCATTTCGCCAGCAAACTCAAATCCACGCTGCTCTACGATACCATTGAAGAAAGCTTCCTGATTAGCTGTATACTTAGCCTTCAAAGCTTCAACCTTGGCTGCAGGAAGAGCACGGTCGAGAACAGGCTTCATATAGTTCCAAGCTGTCTGCTGGTCGTTGTCCAAAGCGTTGATAGCCTCTGCTGCCATGAGGTAAACATCTGCCAAACGCATGTACTGCCAGTTTACACCATCATCATTCTTACCAAGGCTAAGAGCACGTTCTGACTTCATCCACTCGTAGCGAAGCTTACCGAAGCACCATTTGTTGATACCACGAAGTTGCTGATATGACTTGCCATCAACAAGCTCCTTGCTCCACTCATAAGGAATACAAGTAATGTCGCGACGGATATCATCCTTGTCATAGTCATAATATAGATATGGAAGAGGACCATTAGCACCACCCTGATTCTGTGATGTGTACTGATCTGCTGCCTGATGCTTGATACCGAAAGTATAAACTACACGACCACGACCAGGAGCAAATGGAATTTCCCACAACGATTCACCACCTGCAGCTACATTGTCCTGGCAAAGCTTCTTGAAGTTCTCTTCAAAGCTACCAAGAGTGTTGCAATGCTTGTTGATGATGTCGGTACACTCCTGCTTAGCAATAGCATACATCTTGTCAGATGCCAACTCAGGATCCTTGCTCTTGCGATAGCCATCGCCACGAAGACCGTAGCCACCAGCATAGAGAGCGATACGAGCACGAAGACCCTTAACGAAGCTCTTGCTTACACGCTCTGTGCTCTTTGTGATAACATTCTCGTTTGGCCAGTAGCAGTAGTCTTCTGCTTCCTTAAGGTCTGCGAGCAATACTTTATATATAGAGTCACGGTTGCAACGTGGCATATATACATTGTCTGCATTGTTTGGCTGCAAACGTGCAGGAACATCACCCCAAGCCTTGATAAGGTCGTTGTAGATGAGAGCACGCAATGTCAAAGCCTCACCAAGAAGCTGAGCCATATCGCGGTTGTTCTCGATATTGCCATACTTACGGATGCCCTGGATAGCAAGGTTTGCACGCTCGATACCCTCGTAGAACATTGCATAGGCATTATTATCGGTATTCATCTGACCGTTGGTAGCCAGTGTGTTGTATGCCCAAAGGCTGTTTTTATCGTCGTACGACATAGCCTTTGAATATGAAGGCTGTGTTCCACTACCTGTTTCAAGGTCGCTATTAAGACCATAGTAAGGTAGGAAACGTCCACGGTAAGAGTTTGTCTGACAGAATGATACGTGTATAGACATAATCTCTGACTCAGCCAACGAATACTGTGAGAACACAGAACTCTCATCGAGAGTAGACTGTGTTGGGGCGTCCATATCGCATGATGTTACTACACCTGCAAGAGCTATGGACATTATTGAAAGCTTAAATATATTTTTCATTGTTTGGTCTTGTAATGGAAGGTTTAGAAATTCAAGTTCAAACCAAATACATACTGGCGGCTGCGTGGGTAACCAGAGTAGTCACAACCAGGTGTGAGGCTCTCCTGACCAGACTTCTTGATACAGTCAGACTCTGGATCGAAACCATCGTAGCCAGTAATGGTGAACACGTTATACATTGTGCAGTAGAAGCGGAGGCTGTTAATGCCTAACTTCTTAACGAAGCTCTTAGGCAATGTGTAGCCAAGAGACAAGGTGTTCAAACGGAGGAATGAAGCATCCTCGATAGCCCAGTCTGTAAGAATCATCTGCTTTGTATAAGGTGACCATAGAGTAGTATTCTTGTTCATAGCCTCGAGCTTCACAGGGTCGTTGCAGAGTGTACCATCCTCGTTGAGGTTAGTCCAACGCTTGCCATCACCCATGATGTCGAGCATGTTACGATACTGATACTTACCAGTCATTGTACCTTCAATCTTGTTGGCATTGTAGATATCGTTGCCTACGCTGAAGTTGAAGTTTGCGCTGAGGTCGAAGCCATAAGCACGTGCGTTGATAGAGAAACCACCTGTGAAGTCTGGGTTTACATTACCGATGATGCACTTGTCTTCATCGCCGATAGTACCATTAGCTGTACCATCTTCGCCTGGCATATCCTGAAGTTTCATAGAACCTGGACGGATTGTACCAACTACTGCTGTAGCATCAGCTACATCATCCTTGAGCTCCCAAAGACCTGTCTTCTCGTTGTAGCCCTTGAAGTCGCTAACCTCATAGCGGCCTGCGCTACGATAACCCCGAATCTGACCTACCTGACCGCCTACAGCGATTACGTACTCATTACCGATTTCTGAAGAAGCCCAGCGTGTTTCAGCACCAAACTCCTGCATACCACCGAGCGACTTGATCTTACCCTTGTTGAAACCAATGTTGCCTGAGAAGTCGATGCCCCAATCTTTCTTGTTTACGGCATGCCATGTCAATGTAGCCTCAAGACCCTTGTTTTCTGTCTCACCCATGTTACGATACTGTGAGGTATAACCTGTACCGCTTACAGGGAACTTGATGAGAAGATCCTTAGTGGTGTTGATATATCCTTCAACCGAACCGCTCAACTTACCATCAAATACGGTGAAGTCAAGACCAAGGTTGCGTGTGATAGTAGTTTCCCACTTCAAGTTAGGGTTAGCCATTGTTGAAGATGGTGCCCACATTGTGTTGAAACCATTAACCCAAAGAGTAGGGTCGCCAGTTACAGCCTGATACTCCTGTGTGAGCTGACCTACAGGGATGTTGTTGTTACCTGCAGTACCGAAAGATACACGGAGCTTCAAGTCATCGAGCCACTTCTTGGTGCCCTTCATGAAAGGCTCAGAAGAAATACGCCATGCTGCAGCTGCTGATGGGAAGTAACCCCAACGGTTGTCCTTAGAGAACTTAGAAGAAGCATCGGCACGGAATGTGAAGCTCAACAAATACTTATCCTCGTAGTTGTAGTTAGCACGAGTGAAGAAAGACAAAAGCTTGTCGTCTGCTGAGTAGATATCGTTAACCTTTACTGGGTGGCCCTGACCTGTAAGCTTCCAAGCTGTGTTTGCATCGAAGTCTGTTGGGAAACCGTGAATCTCGTCTGAGTGAGTACGCTTCTTGGTAATGATATACTCATGACCAACCATCATATTGAGGCTGTGCTTCTTGCTCTTCAAGAGCTTCTTGAAGTCGTAGCTAACAGTATTGGTGTTACGGAACTTGTGGCGGTTGGTATCCTCGAGAGTGATACCAGGCATGCCTGGGTAGTCAGAGAAGCTGTTACGAGCCTGATAAGTAGTCTTACCATAGTAACGCTGATCATACTGATTGTAGTCGTCGTAGCCGAATTCTACCTTAGCCTTCAAATTCTTGATGATTTCCCAACCGAAAGCACCAGCAAAGTTCAACTGCTTGCGCTCCTTTACACGGTCGTTGTCATACTGAGAAACAACTGGGTTGTAGAGGTTACCAAGTTCATCATCATCGCTACCTGCACTCTCGTCAAGGTTAGAGAGAGGCATTGGATAATAATAAAGAGCATACTTCAAACGACGGTCGGTATCCATAGAACCTGTAGCATCGTTAGCACCACCACCACGGATATCGGTATCGCTATAGCGAACCTGGAAGTCGAGGGTTGTGTTCTTGGTTGGCTTAGTGTTCAATTTCAAGCTGAAGTTGTCGCGCTTGAAGTTAGAACCAATCTGGATAGCCTTGTCGTTCATGTGGGCATAGCTGAATGCATACTTAATGGTCTCAGAACCGCCATTGATGTTCAAGTTCTGATTGAATGTGTGACCTGTGCGACCATAAACGATGTCCTGCCAATCGTTAGCAGCTACATCTTTATACATGTCCATGTCCTGATAGTTACCTAAGAAATCTGTGTAAGAAGTAATGTCCTTCTGATTCTTGAGCAAAGCAAGCTCATACTGCCACTTGGCATAATCATAAGGAGTGAGCAAATCCATAGTCTTTGCAATCTTCTTTACGCTATAGTAAGCGTTGTAGCTAACGTTTACCTTACCGCTCTTACCGCTCTTAGTGGTAACGAGGATAACACCATTAGCACCACGGCTACCATATATAGCTGTAGAAGAAGCATCCTTCAAGACTGTGATGTCCTCGATGTCGGTAGCAGGGATGTCACCAATACCATCTACTGGGAAACCATCTACAATATAAAGAGGATCGTTGCTCTGGGTGATAGAACCACCACCGCGAACGCGAATCTTTACTTCTGCATCAGGTGAACCCTCGGATGTTGTGACCTGCACACCAGCCATCTTACCTGTCAAAGCTTCTGAGGCTGAAGCTACAGGAACCTCTGCCAAAGCCTTGCTGCTTACTGTGGCAACAGAACCTGTAAGGTCCTTTTTCTTGACAGAACCATAACCGATAACGACAACGTCGTTGAGGCTTGTGGCTTCGTCTTCGAGCTTAACAGCTACTTGACTCTTGCCTTTAACTTCTACAACCTGAGTCTTCATACCTACATATGATATACTCAGCTTGTGGCTCTTGCCTTTAAGCTTAATTGTGAAATTACCGTCAATATCGGTTACTGTACCGCTATTTGATATGCCCTGTTCTACAACAGTAGCACCAATTACGGGTTCACCGGTATTGTCTTTAACTGAACCATTGATGGTTTGCGCCGAGATAGTCCCTGTCAAGAAGAGACAGAAGAAGGACAATAGCGCCATTCGAATGTTATTCAAATAACCAGACATACGTGAAATTAATTAGATTAGTACAATTAGTTTACTGCGCAAAATTAATAAAAAGATATTAAATTGCTCTAAAAATATTAGCATTATTTTATGAAAAATTATCAATACGTTGATTATCAGCTTGTTAAGACTGTACTTATTGATAATTATTTGCATATACTAAGTTGTAATTTAGGTAGTATTTCTATCTAATACTCGTCCATTGCTCTTTCTTTGTATACCTTAATTATATATAAGCCTTCTTATTTCAATTAATTAATCAATATTTTTAGCTCTATCACTTCGTAAAATGAAATATGGATAGTCTGTTTTTAAGAATTGCCCTTACCAACAATTCTTATGACTTATCTTAGTTGTTTTCCATATTTAGTTCGAGTGAGAGCCCAAAAACAAGTCGTTTGATAATTTTTCATGTTTTTATGATGATAATTATTCTTGTTGTTGGCAAGTAATAATTATCTTTGCAAAAAATAAATCTACTTTAATTATAAACTTAATACAAATTATTATGAAGAAAATTTTTACTCTTATCGCAGCTGTAGCCTTCGCTGCAACTGCTTCAGCTCAGGTTTTATCATTTGATACAAAGTATGATAAAGGTGCTGTTCCTGCATCATTTTCTAATGGTGATCTTGTATTGACAGTGACAGATACTGACGGTAAACTTGCTGTTGATGCTAATACAGCTTACTTTGGCACTCCTGAATCTTATGTTTCGTTCGATTATCGTTTGAAGACTGGTGGTAAGTCGTCATCAAAGAATAATTTGACTCTTACATTGCCTGCTGATGGCACTCTTAAGGTTTACGCACGTACTGGTAGCAACAGTGCAACTGACCGTAACATCGTGTTGACACAAAACGAAACTGAGTTGGCAAACAAGATTCTTTTGGAGTCAGAGGCTGCTAAGGCTACTATTGGTGATGAAGAGAAGAACGTTTATCCTGTTATCTCTGTAGAGGCTCAGAAGGGTGATGTTGCTGTTACCTATCCAATTAACAGCGTTAATATCTACGCTTTCGAGCTTGTAAACGCAACAGGTGTTTCTACAATCCTCACTCCTAAGGCTGATGGTAAGACATTCAACCTCGCTGGTGTTCAGGTTTCAGAGAACGCTAAGGGCTTGAAGATTAAGAATGGTAAGAAGTACGTTAAGTAATTCATCTAAATTCTTAATAGCTCAAAATAACTATTTTAGATAGTTTTAGTAAACTATTATATTGCTTTTTATAGTATTGCTTGGCTACCCACATTAATTGTGATTGCCAAGCAATATTCTTTTACCACCTATCTATATTAATCTCGATAAAGACTATAATAGATTACCTCTTGCGTTCAACAGCTGTTGAATGGTCGTAGAAGCTAACTTACTTTGCCATCGTAACTAACATACCTTACCGTTCAGCCTAGGCTGAACGGTAAAGTATCTTAGTTAACTTTGAAAAGTAATATAATTAGCTTCTTCGTTCAGCTAAGGCTGAACGAAGAAGCTAATAAAATAAAGGCTGGCATCATCATAAATGAGATGCCAGCCTTATATGTATTATTTATACTTAGCAATCAGCTAAAGTATAGATTACTTGTTGAAGTACTTCTTACCGTTCTTTACTACTACACCCTTGTAGTTGTTGCTTACACGCTGACCTGCAAGGTTGTAGAGAGGAGCGTTTGTCTTGTCAAGAGTGATAGCGTTTACGCCAGCAGCCTTGTCATTTTGAGAGTAAATGTAGTTACCTGAATTCATTTCCTTAGTGCCGTTGTAGTTTACAAGCTTACCATAAACAACAACTTTGTCACCAACCTTGATTTGGTCTGCTGATGTAAATTTGTTGTCCTTAGGTCCAAGGTAGTAACCTCTGTAGATTACCAACACCTTTTCTTCCTTACCATTGTCAGAAATGTTGTATGTTGCATTTCCCCATTCTGCAGTGTCTACACTCTTAATAGATGAAATGATTCCCTTTACATAAACCTTAGCATCAAGACCTTCGCCAGCTTCAATAAGCTCCAAAGCCTTAGCTACTGTGTATGCCGTTTCAGGAGTATTTTTGATGTCAACAGTAGAAGCAGCCTTAACGGTTAGAGCGTAAGTAACGCTCTGAGCCTCATACTCATCGTTGCCTGCAAATTCTGCAGTGATGTTTGTTTCACCAGCAGCAACAAGAGTTACTTCACCCTTTTCGTTGATGGTAGCAACTTTCTCGTCAGAGCTACTATACTTTACAGTAAGTTTGTTGTCGTTAGTAAGGGTAGGGAATAGGTTGTCTTCGCTACCGATAGTAGCAGTTCTTGATGCTGTTCCCCAAGAAAGACCGGCTGGCTTCTTTGCTACACCCTGATACAAAAGAATGTCGTCGAGACGTGCGTTGCTTGATGTTGTGTTTGTAAATGTAAGAGTAAGTGTTTCTGTTCCTGCAGGAACTGTAATCTTAGCTTCAATGGTGTTGCCTGATTTAGTACCTTCGCCAATAGTTACACCTTTAGTGCTTGATGAAATAGTAAGAGACTTGTTGGTTTTATACCTCAAAGTCATTTCACCTGTTGCTCCATTTAATGCTATTTGAGCTGTGAAGCTACCTGTTTTCTTGGCAACAAGAAGTTCTGGAGATTTACCACCAGCTAAATCTGCTTCATAAATCTTTGTACCAGCATTTTCTGAAGAATAGTTCTTGTTTACTTGTGAAGGAGTTTGTGCATCCTTCGCACCGGTCCAATCCTCAGACCAAATCTTTGTTTCAGCAAACGAAACATTAAACACCATAGCAAGGACTGCTATGAGAGATAAGCGTAAAATTTTGTTCATAACTGTTCGAATTAATTTAGTTAATAATTATATTATAAGTATTTATAGGCTTCGATGAGAATACATGATTCTGCAATAGTTTTACATTCATTG
>UMHE01069560.1_pt1 | contig 23111 bp, 37 predicted proteins | sample 1965451 | NCBI WGS metagenome assembly UMHE01 (sample SAMEA4836090, study PRJEB28245) | human gut metagenome | biome: gut microbiome; material: fecal sample | place: Denmark | collected 2008 | reverse complement strand
GAAAAGGTCAGGTAGTGTATATATGAGAGAGGTTCTACACTAGAGGCTCTTTTTGTCAAGCCAATAATCTTGTAGAGCCCTGCGGCCAGCGCACCGCCAGCAAGAATAGAGCCGACACCGTCAAACTGGAGGAACTTGTTCTTGAGGTCGGTGATACCCTTACCAGCTATGGCAAAGACATCGCCAAAATCGAGACCATCCTTAATGCGGTCATTCAAGAGGTCCATGATAGAGCCGATTTCCTGCACGATACTGCGCAGGCCGCTCGCTGTGCCGCCCTTCATGATGGTCTGGATGAACTGATCCCACGCTCCGCCGACCAACTCGATATCACCTGCAAGGTTGTCCATACGTGTCTTTGCCATCTTTTCGGCCGATCCGTTTGCGTGGTCAATCGCATTTGCGACCTTCTCGAAATCACCCTCAGATGCATTCATGATAGCAAGCAAGCCGCTCATAGCCTCCTGGCCGGCGATACTTGCAGCATACTGGACTTTCTGATCGTCTGTCAGGCCCGAGAATTTATCTCGCATTTCTTCCATCGTCTGCATGAATGGCTTTATTGTACCATCGTCATTCTTGATGGAGATACCCAGAGCATCCAGCGCTTTTGCAGCATCTTTCGGCGGTTTGGCGAGGCGCGTGAAGATGGAGCGCAACGACGTACCTGCCTCCGATGCCTTGACACCGGAGTTGGCCATGACACCGATCGCCGTTGCTACGTCCTCAACATCATATTTCAGAGCACCGGCAAGCGGAGCGACGTATTTGAATGTCTCACCCATCATGCCGACATTCGTGTTTGAACTTGTAGCTGCAGCAGCGAGGACGTCGGCAAAGTGAGCCGAGTCGCTGGCCTTCAAACCGAAAGCGGTCAAGGCGTCGGTCACGATATCCGAGACACGGCCAAGATCCTCACCGGATGCGGCTGCGAGGTTCATAACGCCCTCGATACCGTTCATCATGTCGTCGGTCTTCCAGCCGGCCATTGCCATATACTCAAATGCCTGAGCAGATTCTGTTGCAGAGAACTTCGTGTCGGCACCCATCTGACGCGCTTTCTCGGTGAGCATATCAAACTCGGCCCCCGTTGCGCCAGAAATGGCCTTGACGGCACTCATCTCTTTCTCAAAATCCGCATAGCTCTTGATTGCGTCATAGATACCAAAACCGATACCTGCGGCACCCGCCATCTGCATGGACGTGTTCATGAGCATGCCGCTGGCTACGCCGGAAACAGCGTTGCCAGCTTTCTCCGTGAGCCCTGCGATGCCACCAGTGTTTTGCTTGACGTTGACCATCGCTGTGTAAGCTTTGCCGGTCAGACTCGTCAGCTCTTCCTTAATATGCGTGATGCCAGCAGATGCTTCGTCGCGCAGATGGACAGATGCCGCGGCGGTCCTGCCTTTGACACTCTGCAGACTGCTCTTAACTTTACTGAGGCCAGATGACGCCATATCCTTGATGGAGAGCGTAGCCGAGTAGTCGCCCTTGATACCCTGCAGGCCACCCTTGACCCTGTTGAGTCCAGGCGATGCTGTGTCTTTGACCGAGAGCGTCGCGGAGTAGTTGCCTTTGACGCCCTGCAGGCTGCTCTTGAGCTTTTCTGCTCCAGAGGTTGCCTTGGCTGCTGACTGGCCTGTCTTATCCATAGACGCCTGCACTGTATCAAGTGCACCGGATACACCACTGGCCGACGCCTTGACGCCTTCCAGTGCTTTCTTTGAGTCGCTGAGCTTGCTCGTCAGCTTGTCCTTGAGTTCCAGTGTTGCAGACAGGATATAATCACTCATACCAGTTTCAGCCCCCTTCCTGCTGCAAGTATCTTGAGTTTCTCCAGTTCCTTCTTCTCTTCCCGTTCCATCGCCTGATAGCAGAATATCTTCTCAAGCGTGGAGAGATGGAAAAAGTAGCTGATAGGATGGCCTCGGAGGACCAGGTACGCGGCGGTACGCGCTTCCCAGTCCTCTTCGATCAGTTTTTTACTTCTTCATGCAGATCTGCCTGGATATCCTGACGCCAGCCGGCAAGCTCCATGATTTTGCGAACCATCTGGACAATCTCGCCCGCGTCAAAAATCTTGCCGATGATATCAGTCGGCTCGACACAGCCATATGCCTTCTGGAGATTCTTGTCTGTGAGGTCCGGTGCGACGATAGTATTCATCAGGATATAGTCGTCACTGCCCGTCTCAAGGTCCGTTGCCTCAGCAATCAGGGCACGCGTCGGCAGCTTCACCGTCATCACGCCTGCACTCGTCTGCAGGTCAAACTGACGCTTCTTGCGGTTTGCAAGTTCTTCTTTCTTCTGAATGAGTTCATCAATACTTACAGCCATGCTATTTCCTCCTGTAAAGCATTTATAGAATCCGACTTTTTTATAAAGATGAAAGAACGCCTTTTATAAAAATAGCCTTTTCTATAAAAATGGCCCGGCAGACCGACTGCCAGGCACTCCATTATTGCATTTCTTCTAGGTTATGAATCGACCGTCTCGATGAAGGAAGCATCCTCCGGCGTGAATCCAAACGGGAACTCCTTCTCGACGACCTTGCCCTTCTCGAAGTCCATCAACGACAGCTCTTTGAACCAAACGTTGTCAATCGAGCAACGCTCTTTCTGGCCATCCACCATATCCGGATCCTCCAAGAGTCCGACGAGCGTTGCACGCGGATCGTGTCCGGCTTTCCACTCCTCGAGATACTGATTGATGTTGCGGTTGATGACGCTTTTGATTGTGAAGCTACCCTCGCCCGTCAGGGAGGTAATCTTGCTGTCCTTCGAATTGCCGATGATGACGTCCTCACGGTCAGACGTAACCTTTGCATTGAATTTTGAAATCTCGAAAAGCAGAAGGCCGTCCCACCATACGCGGCCATGATTGCCGTTCCAGCGTCTGCGACCACGGTACGTTACATCTTCGCTGTCTCTTGCCATATTGTCTCACTCTCCTTTACATATCAAAATCAATTTTCAAATCTTCCATTGCGTTGACCGGCGTAATGCGGCCCGTGAGGAATACCTTCGTGCCAGTATTGTACTCGCGGATCTGCTGAGTCGTGAGGTCAGCCGGCTTGTCGAGGCCCTTGAGCGTGATGTAATCTTTCTGCGCCTCCTCATCGATGTCGACCGTATTGACCGCCGTCTCCGAGTTATCGAGGACATTGCCTTTCAGGCCGCGGAAATACACCAGGATGGCGGAGATAAAGAGCATCTTGTGATTGTAGTCATTGATGCACTTGCCGACGTAGCTGTTGCGGAAGGTGTCGTGGATATCGTCATGGATCATATCGACGGCCTCGACGATTTTGATGTAGCGGAAATCCTCACCGGCGTCCGTCGTGAAGGTATGGAGCGAATTGCAAGCACGGGCAATCTTGACGCCGTTGCCGTCCTGCTCGTCGAAGAGACAGAGTTCGCCCTTGCTGATGTTATCGTCGATATCATCATAGGTAGCGCAGTCTACAACCTCGCTGAGCTCGTAGTAAGTAGCCGAGCGGTCGAGCGCCAGGCCTGCCAGGATGCCCATAATGCGGGCGGTGTACTCTGCCGCCGTGTACGTCAGGTACTCCGGCGTCGTCTTCGTATCGACTTTGGACGCATCGCCGCCAGCAGCCGTTACGGCATCCGTATAAGCCGGATTGACGCAGCGGATGTCGTCCGTCGTGAAGTTGATGACGCCCTTATCATCTGCATCGAAGTGTGCGACGACGGCTTTGAAGCTCTTGTGCTTAAGCGAGCGTTTCCCCTTGACCCACGTAGCGAGGTCCTCCTGATCCTGTGCCGTGCCGGTCGGGTGGCAGATGTAATTCCATTTGACGTTGGCCACCTTCTTGAGGATGTCTGCCTGATTCAGCAACGTCGAGCCATCAGATACCGTCACGTCCTTCTTCGGCAGCGTGTAGACCAGCAGACGCAGCGGCGTGCCAAGCAGGGCTTTCTTGATGAGCGTGACATTCTCATCGGTGAGGCCCGTGTCCGGAATGTCCGTGCTATCCGAAATCTTGTAGAAATTCGAGGTATTCGTCGCCTCGTTGTTCAAAATCATCACGCCGATGCCACGCGCACTGCGGGCAATCGCCGTCACCGACTTCGTTCGGAAGTTGATGATAATCTGCGGCAAGCCGAATTTCTCAGCTTCATTTGCCATATCTTATTCCTCCAATCTCATATCTTCTTCGCTTATATCTTCCTCCACGTCTTCCTTTGTCAGGACTTCGTGGAAAACTTCTTTGTCCATTGCGGAAAGACGGACGTTCAGACTCTTCATGACGGGCTTCTTCGGCTTTGCCGTGTAATCCGTAAAGCGCAGATGGAATGTGAAATGCAGCACCTCATCCACGATGCGGCCGTCTGCCTCCTGTATCGTGACTGCCCTATCATCAATCCGGAAAACCGGCAGGATGATTTGTTCCAGAGTGTCCTGGGCGTCGTAGAGTTTGCTCCGCTTGACATTGCCCCGGACGTCTGGCAGAGGGATGACATGGACATCAATCTCAATGTCCCGATCATAATAAACCGGATCCACCGTTCGTCGGTGCTCCAACAGCTCGATGTAGATGTAATCCTGCTCCACGTCAGGACTGTTGTTGTAGGTGAGCAGCCAGCCTGGGAAATTCTCCTTGATGAGGTCTGACAGGGCTTTGCGGATATCTAGCATTGGTATCATGGCATCAGTCCTTTCAAGATGTCCTCAGCGTCCTCGGCGAAGCTGTCCTGCCTCTGCTGTACGGCATCTCTCAGCATGTGCTCGCCCTCTACAAAAGGCTTTTTCAGTCGCTTGCCGATGGCTGGCACATACTGACCGACTTTCTGCCGATGGCCGTACTCCACATGAGCCGCATACTCGGTGTTGTTGTACACATCGACGCGCCCGTTTTCTGGCGTAGAGCTTTTCCAGGCTTCACACAGGTTGCCTGTATCGACAGGTGTCAGATCTGCTGCGTCACCGCGGACAAACTCAGCTTCCTGTGCCAGGAACTTGTCTCTAGCGCCTGGCAACTTCTTTTCAGCCTCGTCGAGCCGTTGAATCAGCTCATCAAGGCCGGAGAACTCAAGTCCCATTCTGCTTCGCCTCCCTCACGCTGCGCACCGATATTTCCTGGTGCGTTGGATAGGCAAAGCGCGTGCCCGCGAAAAGGTTGAAGGTCTGCCCTTGATGCTTGACCATGAGATGATCCTGCTCGCGGATGTCGATATCTGGCGCGCAGCAGACGCGAAGGTCGATATGCACCGTAGCAGCCTGCGCGGTCTTGGCCATCAGCAGGTCTTTGCCGTACTGGGAGAGCTTGCACGGCACATCGCTCAGCACCGGCGTTTCAGATTCCTCGTAGTCGTCTGAGCCATCGTCCGCCTGCACACGTGATACGCGGTAGACCGTCATCGTGTCCTTGTACATCAGCCGAGCCAACGCCCGCTTCATGCTTTGGTAAGTTGCCATCAGCTCCAGCCTCCAATCTTACGGTAGAGGTTGAGCTTCGGTCGGATTGTCTCAAAGTCGGCATCCGCCTGTGTGCCAGACACGACGTCGCTATGCGCAAAATCGAACTGCGTGTCATCCATCTTGATGGACTTTAGCCCCTTCGTATCGTCGGCAGAATCGTTCACGCGCTTTGCTAGAAGATCAGCGCACGTGTAGACAAGGGCCTTGGGAAAATCATCCCGATGACAGTAGTCCAGCACATCGCTGACCAATTTGGCCGCATAGATGCCGTACTGCGCATCGTTCCAAGTGCCAGCTTCTTGCAGGAGTGCCTTCGCTGTCTCGACGAGTGCTGTCTCAGCTTCGTCCGACGAGATAAATTTACCTGCCACACTCTCACCTCCTCAAAAATGGGCATAAGAAAAGCACCTCGCTTTTGCTTGGTGCTTTAAGATATTTTATGCGTTTACCAATTAATATCAGGGAGTACTTCTCTGAATGAGATACCATCTATAAGAAATCTATCGAGAATATCTTCTTTGGTTTTAAAAATGGTGTCATCTTTGCCAGCCTCGCCACAGCTGTAGCCATTATCTACAGGACAAATGTAATACCACTTTCCCTTATATTCAAACTCAAGATCAGCCACATCTATAGTATCCATAAACTGTTTTACTGGCATAAAATCACCCCCTGAACACATGTTGCTCTTTTGCGCTTAAGTCCTGAGGCTTACTTCTCTTTGGCTTTCCATCTTGCCACGTCCATAGATGCTTATGTTCACCGTTAGCACCATATGGATGCTGTTTACTGTTGCCATGATTGCCATAATCTATCTGGACTGCTATAAACCCATTTTCATCATACAACGCATAATTCCTTTGCGTTCCTCGCATTGTAGTATATTCTACGACACTATTTGGCGTCCCCTTCAGCGAAGGACGATAATGCGACGAGGCTGGAATCCTTTGCGTAACGATGATTTTATCATCACCGTCGGTTTTCCAATTACCTTTACCAGATGGAATCATGCTTGGCTGTATATATTTATTATACCATTGCTGGTATGTCATGTCAGCCGGCACGCGGATATATTTCCCATCTGCATTCCGGGCTGCCCGCATTCCCTTGGGCTTGCCGTCGCCCTTGACACTGCCGACTATGGTTGAGCGGCAGTGCGGATGCAGCGGCGGCGCGGTTGTGCCAGAGCTGTAATCATCGACGGGATAGATATGCCCGTCATGGTCACGGCAAGTCGCCGAGGTGCGCCGGTCAAGCGTTGCAACGAAGCGATAGTACTTCATACCGCTTTCCTTGATGCCGTCTAGGATGGCGTGATTCTGGACGTAGTTGAGTTCCGTGCGGACGAGCCGGACAGATTGCCTGTAGCCGACGCCCATGCGCTGGCTGACCTGCTGAGAGAGTGCCTGTACAGAGCTGCCTCGATGTACGGCCTGCACCGTCACATCGCGGATGGTCCGGGCGAGCTTCCTACCGTTCTTCCAGATGCGGGCGGAATAGTTCTTCCCGCTCCAAGGCGTCCGGAGTACCTTCTCAATCTGCTCACTGTCCACCCGGCTGACAGCACCGTCGAGGCCACGCCTCTGGCCGATATCATACAAAGTGTGATAGTAGAAGTCGCGATAAGCCGACGGCAGGAACTCGCTAATCTTGTCGCGCGTCTCCTGGTCCAACTTAGCAATCTCCACAAGGGTCTCGGCATAGAGCTTATCGAGACGCGTGATGCGGCTGCGCATCGCCAGGACATTCAGCTCTTTCTCGAGTTCCTTGTCCCCTGTTGCCGCAATCTGTGCGACATACGCATCGATGCTCATGCGCCACTTCCGGTATTCCCTGCCCTGCAGGAGCCGCATGGCTTCCACTACACTCAGCTCATTATCCTTCGCAAAGCGGCCATAGAGGGCAGCGATGTCATCCTGTATGGCATCGAGCGCATCCTCGTAAAGCGTTTGCAGCTCTTTCTCAATGGTCTGACCCCCCTTATCATGCCAATGCTGCTCGAGCTCCTCCATGCGCCGCTGCCAATAGGTCTCGCTGTCCATCTTTTACACCGCCAATCAGCCGATTTTGTGCTTGAAAGCTACCATGCGGATCTGCTTCGGCTCGTAGACGCGGGCCCAGTTCGTTGCGTCGGCAAGCTCTTCACGCGTGACATTCTCTGCATTGGCGCGAACCTTGTTCTTGAAGGCTACTCCACGCGGATGCAGGATGAAAGTACGGCGGTTGATGAGGTAGTCGACGCCAGATCCCTTCTTCTTGTCGCGGTCAATCTCTGTAGCGACGAAGCCAGCCGGCGAACCATTTCCGTATGCGACCGCACCGGCACCGAAAAGGTACGTCGTGTAGACGCCGCCTTCAACCGGGCATCCATCGTCTACAATGACACGGCGCCCCTGATACGTATCAAACTCAACATCCGTTGAATCGCGCTCCGTCTCAATGAGGTTCTGCTTTTTCAGGTAGGACTTCGTGGCCGAGTGCATTGCTACGGCCGTCAGCTGGGACTGTGCATCGCCGAGAAGCTGCAGCGCATCGATGAACGAGGATGCCGAGATGTTTGCCGCTTTACCAGAACCGCCCGATACGTCGAGGACGTGGTTCTCCATCGTATCGCATGCGAATACACCTTTCAGCTCATTGACGAGCTCCTTCTGCATATCGCGCGCCCAAAAGCCAGCCACGAGGCTGCCGATGGCTTCCATCGGGTCCTTGCCGGCAAGTGCAGCCGAGAGATCCGTTGCGCTCCACATCATTGCGCGACGGATCGTCGTGCTGACATCCTTGTTGCTCGTGATCTTGTTTGCCGTGAGGTCTTTGCCCTCGATTACGGCCTCCGAATCGCCCGTGAGGTCCTCGAAGAACGGCATGTTATGTACTGGTGCCGCCTCAGATGCCAGCGCATCAAACTGCGGGCTGTGCGCAACAATTCCGCTCTGGAAAAGTGCGCTCAGCTCCATCGTGCGATTGATAACATAGGGGTTGAAGAGTTCCGGAACAATGACGTCCGAAAGTGTCGTTCCTGCCATATGATTTCACTCCTTTTTTAAATTGTGACCCCGGCTTCGGCGGCCATTGCACGCGCCTGCTCGGGGTTCGACCGAAGAAGACGCCCCTGCTCAGTCAGGTTGAACGACTCCTTCTTAAATGGATTGGCGACGGGCAGATTCCCGCCGCCATTCGGATGATAATTCGGAAGTGGCGCGGTCCCTTTGAAGAGGAAGGCCTTGTCCTTCTTCAATGCTTCCACCTGCTCCGTCAGGCCGGTGACTTTTCCATCTTCACCGAGGATGAGTTTGTTCTTGTCGATGAGGCCGGAGACGATGTCCGCGTCCTGGGCGCTGTCCGCAATAGCCAGCTTGATAGCCGTATCCAGGCGTAGTGCCTTCGTCTGGTTGTCGAAAGCATCCTTCTGCTCCTTGTTGGCCTTCTGGAGGTCTTCGATCTGCTTCCGCAAATCTTCGTTATCGCCGACGGACTTCTTCAAGTCTTTCAGCTGCTTGTCCCGCTCCGTAATCTGTTCCGCAAGGCTCTTCTTGGACTCATTGAGTTCGTTGAAACGCGCTTTCGTAACATAATCACCGTCAAGATACGATTTCATTTTCCCTTCTGCGTCCTGAACCTTATCATCAGGAATGCCGATGGATTTCAAAAACTCTGAGATGGTCATGTGTGGTTCCTCCATTCCGGTTTTTACCGAGGTTCACCTGCCTCGAGTGAGGTTGGTTCCATTATCCTTGGTCACTTGGACGTGCTTGCTGTCGCCGCAGATGTGGCTGTGAGTTCGCTGTACTTCTTATTCGCATCCAGGCATTCCTGGGCTTTCCGGCGAATCTCGTATGCGCTATAGCCTGGCATCTTGGAAATGGGAAAATCTTCGCCAAACGCTTTGGCGTATTCCGTCAGCACCTTATACATCTTCTGGTTCCTCCTTTCCACCGCCTAAATCATTGCCATAGATATCATCTTCCTGGTCGGCATCCTGTTTCTCTTTGTCCAGCTGCTTCTCTTCCGCCTCTGCGTTCTCGACAAAGGGATGATTTTTGAGGATTGTTTTCCGCGACAGGATGCCAACCGACTTCGAGCACATGTCCACAAGCTCCGCATCATTCCGGATGCTCGTGCGCGTCCAGGTCTGCGTGAGCTGGCCAACCTGCCTGTAATGCGCCCTGGCAATCGCTCGAACAAGTTCTCCGAGGCCGATGCGGAACTCTGTTTCCATAAGCCCCGCCTTGATTTCCAGCAGGGCATAGAGGAATTTCATCGCCTCGCCGCTTGTCGCATCAAGGCCCTGCTGCTGGGGGTCGATGCCCTGGCCCATATCGAAGATGGCCTTGCGCGTAATCTCCAGCAGCTTGTCGCGCGCCTCTACAGGGATGTCGATACTGAGCGTCGAGACGCCGCTCTTGTCCCCGTCGCCGGATGATTCCACCTGGATGGCCTTGTAGTATTTCAGATCATGCAGGAACTCCTTCAAGTTCTGCCCGCCGTAGTTTGTGAGGACGAAGATGATTTCCTGGATGTCTTCGAGGTCGTCTACAAAGCCGCTGAAGGTCTTGTCGTATGCGTCGATAAGGTCCTTCACGGTATCCAAATCGCGGCTGGTCGTGTTGTTGTTGAAGAACGGGATGAATGGCACTCGCCCATAGTTATGCCGCAGGACGTTGTCTGCCTCCGACAATCCCGACACGTAGAAGTCAAAGAACATCGGGCAGGTCACCAGGCCAGTCTGTACATCATCCGCGCTGCGGCGACGGAATGCCTCGCAGTCCTTATCCGTCCAGAACTCGTAGATATACCACTCATCGCCCTGCTCATCAAAATCCTTGTAGACGCGCAGGACGGCCAGCAGTTCCTTGTCGAGCTTCTGACTCCACACAGGGATAACCTCATAGCTCGGCACGACGCCATAGTGGAAACCGTCCGTGTCGATCCAGTAATGTATCCAGGCCACCCCCGCGTTGCTGGCGTTCACGCACAGATTTTTCATCTTGCGCGGATACGCATCGCCGAGGTCGCTGACAATGATGTTGTTCAGCTCGACCGAGCCCGTATCAATCAGAGGGGGCGTGGTGAACATGTAGCCAGCCTTCTGATTGACCAGTAGCTGGTAAAAGCTGAATGCGATGCGGTTGTCCGCCTGTCGGAGAGGATTTGCGCCATCAACGGTCTGCACGTCATCCATCTTCTTTGGCTTGCGAAACAGAATGTCGTTCTGCACCCTGTAGTAGCGCTCGCCCTCCTGTGCTCGGGCCATAAATGCACTGTGCCCTGACACGTACTTTGTGATTAGCTTTTTTGCTGTATCCAAATCCATGCTCTCACCTCCTTCACTTGAAAATGCGGATGCCGCCAGCGCGCATGACTTCGCTCATAGCATATCGGACAGCATCGATCGCATGATTGTCCTTGTCCGGATAGGCGCTCACGAACTGGCCTTGCCGGTTCCGCTCATATTCATAGCTCACGAACTCGCGGTATGTGTTCGGCGCTCTACGTTTATCGATGTAGATGCGCGCACGATCCTGCAGCCACTTGATGCCATGCTCTACGCTGTCACGGCCTTTTCGCGCCCCTGTAATCCTGAGACCTAAATCCCGCATCTCTGCAATGGATTTTGGCTCTGCTGAATCTGCGATAATCCTCGCCGTCCCGGCAAGCGGGCGGATGCGCTCGACTGCCATGCTATTCCTCAGCTTCTGCTGGTAGATTTCGTCGAAAACATAAAGGTCCTCGTGCTTGGCATCGTAGTAAATGGCCACAAAGGCCAGCGGGTCCATCGAGAAGCCGAAGTCCAAACCGTAGTACAACTTGTCAAAGTTTCCGACAAGCTCATCGCTCATCCGCATGTCTTCGACGTTCTCAAAGACAGCGCCGCCCGTGCCCGTGACCTTACCGAGGTATTCATGCTCATAGGCGCGTTCATTCTTCTCCTTGAGTTTTTCCGCATCATCAAAGAACCGTTCGCCGAGCCATTCCCGCGGGACGCCGAGGTAGGTGGAGTGATGCACGAGCCTGTCAGGATCCTCAAAGAGCTTTTCCTCATTCACCCAGTTGTTCTGACTTTTTGGCGGGTTGAAGGAGCAGAACTCCCAGTATTTAGGGCCGCCGCGCAATAGCGACTGATTGAGGTTGCGGATTTCCTCCATGCCGCTGAACTGGTCAAGCTCCTCGAACCACACAACGCCGATGTAGCCGAATGGCAACTTGATGGACTTGATTTTCTGCGGATCATCAACGCCGAAAAACAGGATCTTCTGCCCGGTTTTGCGATAAGTGATTTCATGTGGGCTCGTCTTGAAGCGGAACTTGCTCGTGAGCCCCAGCGCATCGATACCCCACTGCATCTGCGGGTAAACACTTGTCTTGATGGTGTTACCGACCTTGCGCAGGACGACCGCGTGGCAATCCGGGTTCTTGATGAGGAGCTGCGGGATCTCGAGGCTTATCTCTGACGATTTCGTCGAGCCGCGGCCGCCCTCCAGCCAGTAGTATGTATGGCCATGGCGCTTGATGTCGCAGTGTAGCGCATAGAAATGCGGCGCTACCACATCACTTAGCCTTACGATTTCCATTCGTCTTCACCAGCCACCTTAGAAAAATTCGATACCATTTTCGTGAAGTTCAACCTCTGCTCCATTCAAGTCTATTTCCTGGCCATTGAAGTTCAAGATGGCCAATGTCCATTTACCTGTTCGTTTTTCCCTCACTGCAACGCCCCATGAGAACCTGATTACTTCCCATCGGAACAGGGCTGTCACTTTATTTTTCATATTCACTCCTGCTATAATCAGATATGGAAAGGAGGTGATTCTTATGCCGAATCAGCATGTTATTCCGCGTGGGTCCGAATGGGCCGTTAAAGGTGAAGGCAATTCCCGCGTGACCGTTGTAACAAACACAAAGCAGGAAGCCGTTGACCGTGCACGTGAAATCTCCAAAAATCAGGGGACTGAGCTAGTTATCCATAACCGAAATGGGCAAATCAGCCAGAAAGACTCTCATGGACATGATCCATATCCACCCAAGGGATAATTGAATACTTCCCAACAGGCTAGCCGCGCAATACCACTGCGCGGCTTTTTAATTGCCATTTTCACTATTCTCCAGATCATCCACAATCGTCACAGCATCGTCATCCACCTGCTCGGCCGCCCGAATCTCAGCCTCGAGCTTCTGGAGCTTGAGTTTTTGTTCCTTGGCGTCGAGCTGCATCGGATAGCGCTTGAGCAGGCTCTTCGCCGCCCCGAGGCGGTCTCGGGCGGATACTTGCACCGTGATGATGCGAGCATCGCTTCTTCCTTCGCCTGTCCCTTCGACGACGACGCGCTCCTCTTTGACTTCGCCGCGCAGTGTCGATGTGAGGAACTGTAGGACCTCGTCAGCCTTGGCAATGCGCTTGTCTTCAAGCTCCTTGAGCCTGGCATCGATGGCGGCCTTGACCTGAGGTTTTCTGAGGTTTTCCGAGCCCGTCCTGTATGCTGCTTTTTCAGCGTACCCGGCCCGCCTTGCCGCCTCACTGGCATTGCCCGTCTCGACATAATAATCGACGAAGCGCCTCTGCTTCTCTGTCAGCTTCATCTCACATGCTCACCACGCTCCCTAGTCTTATTTATGCATCAAAAAGAGCACCCACGTGTGAGTGCTCGGATATTCGTACAGGCCCTAGATTTCAGGCCTGTCTCTAAGGGGTAACTTTATGAAAGGAGGAACTTCTGCCGGTGTTGGCTCCGGCGTGACAAAATGCCGACGTTTGCGAGTGTTGTCTCCTCGCTTGCGCCATGATGGAGGCAGCGCAGGGACTTGAACCCCGCTTGCTGGGATTTGCGGGCCCAGCGGTTTGCCACGTAACCTAGCTGCCATGTCGGGCGGGATAGCGCAGATCAAGGATTCAAACGCCATTATGAACAATGCCCCGCCCATGATGTATAGTATTGTTTTGGAGAGTTATCGTCGTCTCATCCAGACATCCGATGCTACTATTATCTCACAGATCTGAATCAAAATCCGGCACAAAAGCGGAAGTGGTTTTGCCCTCGCACTTATCCACAGGCTCCTGTGATTTGTCAAAGCACTGCGAAGTGAAAAGCCATCTGCTCGGGGACAGCATCCTCGCCAAAAATGATAGCAGCCATTGTCTTCACGGCTCGCCCGCCGGTCTTCCTTGCCCACGTCTCAGAAAAGTTCATTTCAGAAGCCAAATCCACCCATCTCTTCTTCTCGAAGTAATACCCCTTCACAAGACGCTGCTCCCGTTCGTCAAGGCAGGCCAGCGCATGGTCGACGAGCTCCAACCTATGCTCGATGACATCTGCCTGCGCCTCGCACCACGCCGCCATCTTGGCCTTCTTCGTGCGCCGATCAGCGGCCGCTTCCACGGCATTGAGCTCTGGCGAGCCACCGCCTGCCTGGTCCCCGTACTTTGAAATCGGTGCCGCAATGTCAGAACCCTCCGAAAGCTCCTCTCGGATGGTCTTGGCCCGCATGCGCATACTCTCCGACGTCCCCTGCATCCGGCCATACTGACTCAGATAGCGCTTCACGGTTTCAACGTAGTCATTGTATTCCTTGAGCTCTTTCACAATATCTCCTCCCCACACAAAAAGCCAGAGAGACGCGTCGCCTCCCTGGCATACCATCATTTCTTTCGACTCAAATCCCTTGCCTGCTCCTCGTCTTCAATGCGCTGCAATTCCCCCAGCCACTTGCAATTTCGCCGACGCTTGTAGCCTGTGACCCTGAAAACAAACAACGCCAGCCAGACAATCAGCAAGCTCACGATGTCCATTTAATCACCTCCAAATCTTGCCCGTCTGCTTGTCGCGCAGGACGATACGCTCTTGAATCTCGAAGCCCAGCTCATCGAATGTAGTCCTGGCGATGTGGATGCCTGCCTTGATGCGGCGCAGCACTTTCTCACGCTCGGCGGCTCCTTCTTTGGCCAGCACGTGATCGGCGGTCGGGTCGTTGTATCCTTCTTCATTTCTCAGCATCATCGTCACTCCTCTCCAAGGTCCACCAGATCCAAGACGCCGCTTCTATGGCTCCGCTCCTGCAGGCGTTTCTTGTAGCTCTGGTAGGTCATCCATTTCAATGTGTTGTAGGTCTTGCCGGTCTTTCTGGCAATCTCTGCAAGCGTTCCGTCTGCGAGATTCTGCTCGCCCTTGTAGAGGGCATAGATGTGATTCACGCCAAGCCGCCTCTCTCATCGGCCTCGCCGTACTGGCGCAGCCGGTTCTTGCAGTTGACCATCTCGGCCGCCAAGCGGAACTGCTCGGGCGTCGTCGCGTTGACAAGGAGTGTCAGCGCACAGATGGCAGTATCGACCATCTCTTCGATGAAGGCCGCATGGCTCTTGGCGTCGCGGTTGCGCTGCCATCGGTCATATGCCTCCTGCACCTCGCCGCATTCTCCAATAATGTGCAGGATCTGCGCATTGTAGTCGAGCGTGTCAGCCTTCGTCACGTGCGGGCGGACGGGATGCAGAAGCCGCAGGTCGTACAGCACCGGCTCACGATCACGTGCCTGTTCCAGCTCATCCTGGAACGCATCGGGGAACTCCTTGCGCAGAGCAAGCTCGGTACGCTGGCAGATCTCCGACGCTTCGCCCAGCGGGTTGTAGTCGCCGCTCATGAAGTCGCCGCACTCAAGCCTCTTAAGCGGGCAGGTCTTGCTCTCGCATCCATGATAGTCACCCTTGGCATCGATGCCGCCGTATTTCTGGCAGCACCGCCTTGTCAGCTCGATATACTTCTCAGTGTCCATCTTTCTGCTCTCCCTTCTTCGCCTCCAGCACTTTGAATGCCCTCTCGATGGATTCGGTCATGCTCCAGCCGATCTCCTCTTTGATGGCATCATCGATGTCGGTCGACTTGACCTTTCCGTCGTGCAAGCCGTCCTGATACGCGACGAACTGCTCAACAAAGCGCTCGAGGCGTGTGGCCCCGAACGGCTTGCCGAGGCCGCCATCCCGTAGGAAGCCGATGACGGACGCGAATGCATCGGCAACGCCGGTTGCATATGCCTCCGCCGGCTTCTGGATGTCCCTCCGCAGTTTCTTGTAGATCCTGTCGGCAGTCTGCTCCTCAGCCGCCACCTGCATGGCCGTGAGTGTCTTCTGTACCGTCTCGACGTCCGCTCCCGGCAGTGCCCGGTTCAGCTTGCGCCTCATTTTCCTTGCTGTACTCATTTTTACTCCCCACCTATATCCTTGTATGCGTTTTGCTATGGATGACCGTTCTAGCGCGTCCTAGGCGCTCAGAATGGCACTTCCTCGTCTGGAATATACTGCCCGCCCGGATTGGAATTGGCGAACAGGTTCAGCTCTTGGCCGATGTCATCCGCGATCAGGCGATGCTTGTAGTATTTCTTGCCATCCTTCTCCCACTTGTCCAACGTGATATGGCCGGTCACGATGACCTTATCCTTGTCATGCAGCTGGCCATCCCATGCCCGCGCCAGACGGTCGAAAACCGTCACATCGATGCTGCCATACGCGGCTTTACCATCCTTCCCTTTGCCCTGGTAGTACGACAAGTGAAACGTCAGCACTGCCATACCGCTCTTCGCCACACGGCTCTCCGGCTGGAAGACCGTGCCTGTCAACGTCACATGATTCATGATTCCTTACTCCTTCCTGCTTCCCACTCGCGGAAAAGCTCAAACCAATCGGCTGCATCCATCGTGATCTTCCAGTGCGTGTTGTTGCGCCGGTGGGCCACGATGGGCAGGCTGCCATCCGCTTTCATTCCGGCATCGCGCCGCGCCTGATCGAGAGCATCGTCGATATTCAGGTGCTCGACGCGCTTGACCTCGATGTGAATGCCAGGCAGGCCGACACAGTCCGCCGCATCGCCCGTCTTGCCACAATACTGCGCCGTCCGACGCACTTCAAAGCCATTCGACCGGCAAAGCCTGGCAAACTCCAACTCCCCGGCCTTACCCTTGGCCCTGCTGTTGGTCATGCTCTCACCTTCCTCTGGCTGGCTCCTGTGAACACGAGGCACTGCGAGGTATTCCGCAGCCGGTCCATGATGCGGCCGGAGTAGGTGCCAGCCAGTTCTTCCTTACTGAGATTTGTCGTCACAATGATCGGCAGCATCTTGTTATACCGCTCTGTGATGATACTGTCGACTTTGCTGAGTACCCAGCCTTGGTCGATATTCTCACTGCCGAGGTCATCGAGGACGAGGAGCGGCGTTGAGCGGATGCGTCGCTCGTACCGTGCCCACTCCTCTTTGTTGAGGGCTCTCATCGTGAAGAGGTTGTCAATGAGCGAGCACATCGGCACCATGAGGCAGCCGCCTTCCTGCACGCTCATCCAGTGCCGCATTACAGCCACGGCCATCGTCGTCTTGAGCGTGCCATAGTTGCCGGCGAGGATGAGGCCATAGCCGCGCTTGACGTTCTGCTGGATGTCATCGGCGTAGGCCTTCACGGCCTTGTAGTTCTGCCGGATATCCCAATCGGGCGGCAGGCCACGGCGCTCGATGCTCTCGAACGTGATGCCCTGATAGCGCTTGCCGATGCCCGCGAACTCAAGCGCCTTGATGTGCTTCTCCTGCTCGCGTGCATCAATCCCAGCCGGACTTCTCGTTGGCCCACTTGCGCTGCTCGGCTTCTGGGTCAAAGCGGAACGCTTTCTTGCGATGTCGACCAGCAGTCTTTGCAGGTCTGGGTCCATCTGCTTTTCCATGTCCATCTTCCTCCTCTGGATCGTCATATCCATTCTGCTCCCAGCTCTTCAGGATGCCCTCGATATACCCCATGCTGCGGCGGCCTCGGTAGTCCGCCCGGTCGATGGCCTTAAGCAGGGCATCCTTGCCGTAGTGGTCCAAACAGTCGGAGAGACGTTCCAGATCTGCCGGGCTTGGTACAGGACGGATGCTCTTCTCGTAGACCTCGACCACCTGACGGAAATTCTCGTCTTGGGGTGGTGCTGTAGTAGAAGAGATATGTTTACTGTTTATACTGTTTATGTAGGGTTCAAAATTTGTACCCTTGGAGCCCTCTATGGGTTCATTTTTTGTACCCTTAGGGTTCAAATTTTGTACCCTTGCGTCAGCTATGGGTTCATTTTTTGTACCCTTGGACGGCTCTATGGGTTCGTTTTTCAACCCCTTGGCATCGTCTCCGTAGAGTTTTGGAAGATGATACCTCATCTTTTTCTTATGCCCTGGGTCGATGGATTGGATGAATCCTTTCTCCTCCAGCGACCGTCTTGTGCTGATGATGGTCACCTTGCTCTTGATGCCGGCCTCACGCATGATCTGTGAGTTGGCCACCTCGAACCAGTCCGGCCATTTGAGTTGATTCGCAATGAGGAACAGGCAAAGATACATCGCCTGCTCCCTTGCATTCAGAACGCCCACCCGCCTCACACCAAATGCGTTCAACTGCTTGACATAATTCATAGGGCGCCTCCAGGGCTTACAGATTCAGGTTGCCTTCCTCATTCAGGATCTCGCCAGTCTCTGGATCGACGTGCTTCTCTCCATCCGGCTGCTCCTTGTCATAGTCGGCGTCGATGGTTTCGTACTCCGTCTCGCTCGGAACATCGAGGATGTCGGCCGTCTTTTCGGTGTAGTGCTTGATGGACTCATCGGCTGCCACGGCGCGGACGAAGTCGGTCGCCATCGGCGCGTACTTGAGCACCTTCTTGATGACGGTCTTCTTCGCCATCTCATCGAAGTTTGTCGACCACGGCGAGAAGCCCTTGCCGGCCGCCTTGCTGAACTGGTGCATGTGCGCTTTGATGTCGTCCATGCTCATCACAGCGAAGCCGCTGCCACCGTCCTTGGTGTGGTAGACGGCGTAATAGAGGATGACCGGTCCGCGATCCGTGAGCGCTGGCACGTGGCGGAGCTTCGGCTCGAGGCCGAGCTCGTACTCGAATGTGTCGTTCTCGTGCACCTCATGAGCCTGCAGGTCCTTGCCGCCCGAGCGGTAGAAGAGTGCCAGCAGGCCCTTATAGCCGATCTGGAACTGGCACTCGAGCTGGCCGTGGTTGCGGTACGGGATGAGATAGGCCTGGCCGAGTGGCGTGTTCGGCTCGAGGCCAAGCTGGGCCGCCTGCATCATCGCGCCGAGGAATGACGGCGGTGTGCACTCCTGCAGCTGCCGGTTCGACGAGAGCGCCGTCAGTACGATGCGTGTGAAGCGTTCCGGCGTCAGTACCGTCGGCAGAGCCTTGCCGATCTGCGGACCCATGCTCATGACAAGGGACTGCAGCCCCTTCTTGCTCCCGGCCTGCTGGACCTCATTCTTCTTTGCGGCGATGATGCCGCCCTTGGTGGATGCCATAGTAATCAATCCTTTCTGACAAAAATCATGCGATGCGGAAAACGCGGATCGGCTTGCCGACCTTGCTGTAAGCGTCGAAGATGTCGGGATGGTCGGCCTTCAGGCGCTTGCTGTCGATGGACGTGCGGCCCTTCTGCGTCTTCCATGTGATGCGGCCGCCCTCATCCTCCGTGCCCCAGACGGCCGTCTCGTGGTCACCCATGAGCTCCTTCAGGCGGTTCTTGCTCGCCGCGATCTTCGCATCGAGCTCCTTTTTCTGCACCTCGAGCTGGCGGATAGCCTCGACCTCGGCCACTGCCCATGACGGCAGCTCGATACTCTCAGCCACACCGCCACGGAAGCGCTCGGCCAGTGCCTCGGTGCAGGATGCCGAGCCGTCCACCTCGGGCGGTACACGGTCGACAACGCACTTCCAGAAGGCTTTCTCCATATCGAGCAGCGTCTGGATGTCCTCCTCGTTGCGCTTGATCGGCTTGTAGACGTAGTGCTGGCCGCCCACGAGGCAGGCGATGTACCAGACCGGCAGGCCCGTCACAAGCATGTAGTGCTGGCACTGGCAGTAGTAGCTTGCCGGCACCTCGTCTCCTTCCCAGAGGGACGCCTTGAAGCCGTTGGCCGTCTTGCACTCGAGGCCCGCTTTCTCGCCCGCCACCATGCGGTCAACGTTTGCGAAGAGGAACGGATGTGCCTCATCCTGCACCATGCCGTGGCGGCGGACTTTCTTGCCCGTCTGGCGCGTAAACTCCTGCGCCACGATATCCTCGAGGCGGTTGCCCCAGTAGACCGGCTCACGATTCGAGATATCCTCCGGCACGACCTGCCCCGTCTTCTCCAGCCAGAGCTCGTACTTACTCTTCCACGGATTCACCCCCACGATCGTGCCTGCATCACTGCCACCGATGCCCTGCGCGCGCATCTTGAGCCACGCATCACGGTCCGCCATCTCAGCGACCGTCATAATCATCTTTGCCATGAAATTCACTCCAATCTGTGGTACAATGACCACAACCAATCAATTTCTTACATGTCGGCCGGACGTCTCAGCGCCCGGCTCTTTTTTGTTGCCGTTCACATCATCACCGCCACAATGGCAGCCAGCACCTCGACGGCCACAATCGTACCAAGCAGCGCGACGATGCCAGCAAAAGCCCACTCGATGCGCTCCTGCATCTTCACGCTTGGCGTCAGCGCCTTCTTGATCTTCGGATTAAGATGACGACGGCGCGCCCTGCGCGTCTCTTTCCTTGCTTCGTACTCCATCGTGTACCCCTCCTTCATGCTGACTTCTCGCCGTTCTCCGGCTTATTGACGAAGAGCGCGATGTCGATGCGCGTCTCTTCGAGTGCTTTCTGCAGCTCGGCATCCGTCGTGATGCCCATCGCCGCCAGCTTCTTCTTCATGACTTCTGCCTGTTCGTGGATTGTCATGATGCTACCTCCTTCGGGCTTTGTGACCGGCTGCAGGTTGCCGCCTGCGGATACATCTGCCAGTCTCAATCACTTGTTTTCCTTCTTGCAATACGCGCCGATGGCGCACACATGCCTGCAGTAATACTCGATGAGCTCGGGAGCATCGTACTCCTTTGCCATCACGATGACCTCATCCTCATGCGGGAGACGAATCCCCCGCTCAATCTGGTACAGGCGCGTCGACCCGATGCCAATGACGGCCCCAGCACTCTGCCGGGACTCGAAAGTCGAATCCCTCTCAGCCGCCCGCAAGCGAGCTTTATAATATGGCGTATCGTTCATGCCTCTCCCACTCTCACTGTCTGACATTGTATCCTGCTCCATTTTTTATCCGCTCGACGGTATTCGCGATCTGCCGGATGATTGCCGCAGTCGGAACTTCCTTTCGCTCTTCGATGCTGCAGATAATGAAGCTCATCATCTTGACAAGGGCGTCCGTGTCGCCACGCGTCACGCTGCCCGAGTCGTAGTCCGTACCGCCGTCTGCCGTGGGAGTTGTAATCCCGCAAGAAACGATGTAGGCATCAATGATTCCCCGCTCGGCGATGACATCCAGTGCCTCACTGGCTCCATCTACGACACCCTTGCAGGCCTGCATCTTTCTGTTGATCTTCTTCCTGTTGATCTTCTTCATGTCATTCCTCCTGTCCGCGCATCGGCGACCGTGCGCTGGTAAATACTGCTACAATGAAAGTGGTTCGCAGCATCCTATTTTTTTGTTGCGAAAAAGATGCGGCTGACGTCGTCCATCGTCAAGGGGATGTACTCCATCATCTTGTGGATCTGCGAGATGGTGAAGTCCCCGTCCTTCATATGAAGATAAAACGTAGAGCGAACCATGCCGAGAGCTCGGCTCACGTCTTCCTGCGTCCGGTTGTGGTACTTCATGCAGGCCCGGAGCATCTGCATATCGGTCTTCATGCCACTCACCTCAGTTCAGCGCCTTGCGCAGCAGCTCAAGCACGTCGGCATTCCAGACGATCCTGTAGCCATGATGCCCCGTATCGGGGTCTGTAAATGCTACGGACTCGCCGTAAGCCTTACCTTCATCTGTCAGCACCCAGTCCGTATTCTTGAGGACGGCGCCTTTTGAGTCGCGCGGCTTGTCCTGAAGGCCACAAGACTGGAGAAGCCGGTTAACCTTCTGGCTGTCGGGGTTGCCGCTCTTCTTGTAGAAGAAGCCGAGCGCCTCAGCGATGCTCGCGACCTTCATGGTGCAGGGCGAATCCTCGGCAGGGATGAGCGGCGCGATAGCCTTGGTGTCGATGCCGTAGGCTTCGCCAACCATCGAAGACGCCGTCGCCAGCGCCATGCCGTGACGGCAACCGAAGACCTGCTCGAGGGCTGCCGCCGTTTTGCCGATGTCTCGGACCGCCGTGCCGATCATCCGTGTACGGTAATGCGGGTTCGGCGTGAGCTGCGGCGTCTGGATGGCCTTCTCCATCGCGTTGAAGGCATCGATGTACTTGAGCTTCCACTCGAGGGCCTTCGCGCCGGTGAAGCCCATAACTAGCAGGCTGAAACCGTCGCGGTTCATCAGGTACATGGGGTAGACCTGTCTGTTCTGTTCATTGACGTATGTCGTTTCGTGGAACATCGAGGGGGTCTGCGAACTTTTGCGCACACCCTCTACAAGATGGCGAATTGCTTTAAGTACATCCCTGTGTTCTTTCTCAAAATGCTTTGCCACACTGCGGCTGTCCGTGACAACCTGCTGGTTGTCGATGTGAACTAATTCAGTCATGGTTATTCCTCCTATACCGCTTTAAGCGTTATTTGTAGGTAAAAAGCTGATGTCGGCGTAGTGAATCTGATAGACTCGTTCGATGCTCTTGATGACAGGGACATCGGGAAAGCATTTTCCTGACTCATAGTTCTGCAACGTACTCACACTAACCCCAATGAGCTTGGCAGCCTCTTTCTGGTTGAGGTTCCTGTTCACTCTTGCCGCTTTAAGCGTTATCGACATGTATAATACCTCCTTTCTTCAACCTCTTATGCTATTATATCACCGCTTTAAGCGGTATTCAACCCCTAAAGCGTAATTTTTTACATTTTTTATTGAGATTAAGACGTTAAAAGCGTAAAATTATAACCATAGATAGAAAAATCAGAAAGGATGTGGATATAATGAGTGCTCTAGGCAACAAGCAAGTGATGGCTCAAAACATCAAGATGTATATGGAAGACAAGGGCATCAGTCGGAAGGAGTTTTGCAAGCGACTCGGATTCGCTTACTCCACTGTCACTGACTGGCTCAACGCTGAAAAGTATCCTCGTATCGACAAGATAGAAATGATGGCCACCTTTTTCGGTGTAAGCAAAGCCGATCTTGTAGAACCTCATACTGCCACGTATTCTCCCGCCAAGCCACCCGCTCCATCACAACAGCCAAGAGATAAAGGTGTCCGCATCCCCGTCCTCGGCCGAGTTGTGGCAGGCATCCCAATCGAAGCCATCGAAGAAATCATCGACTGGGAAGAGATCCCGCAAAAGCTGGCGGCCTCCGGCAAATTCTTTGCGCTGCGCGTCTGCGGTCACTCAATGGAGCCGGGGATACTGGAAGGTGACATCGTCATCGTCCGCCAGCAAGAAGACGTCGATAACTACGATACCGCCATTGTCTTGGTCAATGGAGACGAGGCCACTGTTAAGCGCGTCAAAAAGCAGAAGGAAGGCATTACCCTGATTGCTACGAATACATCCGTCTACGAACCACATTTTTATTCTAATCAAGAAATCCATGACCTTCCTGTCAAGATACTTGGTAAGGTAGTTGAGATGCGTAGAAAGCTGTAAACAGAAAGGATGCGTAGATTCATGGAAAACAACACAATAAACGAGCCATGGTATTTAAAGGGGCGAATTGTCAAGCTAAGTGCAACACCTTTGAGAAATAGA
>UMHE01042610.1_pt1 | contig 23112 bp, 17 predicted proteins | sample 1965451 | NCBI WGS metagenome assembly UMHE01 (sample SAMEA4836090, study PRJEB28245) | human gut metagenome | biome: gut microbiome; material: fecal sample | place: Denmark | collected 2008 | reverse complement strand
GATTCTGCAATAGTTTTACATTCATTGCAAAGATAGATATATTTATTAATATAAACCGAATATTAATATTAAAATTTTATTAAACAACTAAATTTCTTTAGTATAGAGAGGAAAATCTCACCAATATATTATAAATGAAAAAAGGATAGCACATACTATGATGCACTATCCTTCTTTGCGATGATGATATAAATATAGTTTAGTATATTCTTTTCTTTATGGTCTTACCTCTTTTCTCGATTACGATACCACGAGTAGGTTTGTTTACCTTCATACCCTGAAGGTTGTAGTACTCGTTGGTGTTGTTATCGTTGTAGTCGATATCTGCGATGAGGGTAGGGTTGCTGTTGCCATTATTATAATAAGGTATACCGTCAACCTTGATTGTCTCTGGATAGTATTCGTCTACGCTCTCAAGGGCGTCGGCGTTACCAGCCTTCATCAAGTCTTCTACCAATGCGTTGCAATAAACCTCGATATTGGTATAATAGCCCTTCTTATCTATAGTGTAAGCAGCTGCGTCGTTAGCATCCTTAGGATTCAAGCCGTGCGCTGTTTCCCAGATATCTGGCATACCATCGTTATCAGAGTCGAGAAGCTTTTCTGTAGAATTCAAGGTAGGCCATCCACCAACATCATTCTGTGAGTCGATGATACCTGCAAGCTTTGTTACGCTACCCTTATAGGTGGCAGTACCATTCTTTGCTTCCTCAGCATAGCGAGCGTCTACAGCGTCGCGCTTGTATGAAGCTCCTGCATATGCAAGTACTTTCTCGAAGGTCTTCTGAGCAGAGTGGGTTGTTACTACTCCTGGGTTTACTGGCTCTTTAAGTTCGATGGTGTCTTTAACAGTAGTGTTGCCATCGTCGATGATTACGCCCTTCCAATCGTAGTTCTCACCTTTGTCTCTAACGTAGTTGCCATCGATATAGAAGTGACCATAGATATTCTTTGGAATTACCTCGCCTGATGCACCTGATGTGTGACCGCATTGGAACACGCGGTATTTATTCTTTGTAGCAGGGCCATACTTATAGTAGTTGTTTACTATGTTGTGGTAGCCACCCATACCTGCGTAGGCTCCGTTGCCTTTGCCCCAGTTGTACATCACATTGTTGCGCAAGTCTACCTGTTCAGCCTCTATGCTGCTTGCATAGTTGTCGGCAGATGATCCTCCCCATCCATAGCGAGCGCCATTGAGTCGTGGACAACGATTGGTGTGGTGTGCCAAGAGATTGTGGTGAAATGAAGCACCTTTACCGCCCCATATACCTCCATATCCATGAGCACCCTTGTCATGACCAGCGTTGTTGAGACTCTCTGCTATGGTACACCATTGCATGGTGAAGTTCTTATTGTCGTAGAATGAAGCAGTCTCGTCGATACTCCAACTCATAGAGCAATGGTCGATGATGATGTTGTTGCGATTGCGTCCCCAGAAAGAATCTGCACCATCGTTAACATCTACGGCATTGCCACGGCGAACGCGTATGAAACGAATGATTACGTTGTTTGCCTTGTTCTCCAAAGTGTAGTCGCGGAGTGTGATACCATCACCAGGGGCTGTTTGACCTTCTATCGTAACATCACCATTCTTAATAGTGAGGTTGCTCTTCAATGCTATTGTACCCGAAACATCAAATACGATAATTCTTTTACCCGATGTGTTCTGCAAAGCTTGACGGAGTGAACCTGTACCAGAGTCGTTGAGGTTAGTGACATGAATCACCTTACCTCCACGTCCACCTGTAGTAGTGTATCGTGCAAATCCTTCAGCACCAGGAAATGCAGGAGCCTGTGCCATTGCTGCTGACATAGAAAGTGTTGCAGCGGCAGCCATTATAATTCTTTTCATAGAATTCCTTTGAATGTCTAATCTATTAGATTCTTCACTCTTCACTTTTCGTTCTTCACTTTCCCTGTGGAAGCTGTTCCATCTCCAATGAAGCCCAGATGAAAGGACCAACGCCCTTCGCATCGTTGTCGCGGATAGGCTCGCTCATATAATAATTGAAGCTGCCATCACGCTTGAAGTTAGGCTTTTTTACGTATGGACCAGGAGCAGGACCAAGGCCTGATACAGAACAGCAGTTGGTGAGAGAGATAGTCTTGTCGGCGTTAACCTTGATGAAGTTGTTGATGATGCCGTTGTATGCCTTGATACCAGCTGTGCGGAATGACTCAGGAAGGTAGCCTGTTCTTGCACCCTTGAGCAATACGTAAGCAAACATAGAAGAGGCTGTTGACTCAAGATAGTTGCGGCTGTCCTTAACATCGAGCACGTCGTACCATACACCAGTCTTCTTGTCCTGATAGTCTACTACCGACTGCATAGTCTTCTGCAACAAAGCTACAACCTTGTCGCGGTTAGGATAGTCAGCAGGCAATACGTCGAGCACCTCGGTGATAGCCATAACATACCATCCCAAAGCTCTTGCCCATGTGTGCTGGCTGAGTCCTGTCTCCTTGTCTGCCCAGAAAGCTGTGTGGGTTTCGTCCCAAGCATGCTTCCAAAGGTTTGTCTTAGCATCGTATGTGCGAAGGTCGGTCTTTAGAATCTGGTCTACTGCATCTTTCCAGTATTTCTTCTGAGCCTTCTTCATACCCTTGATGCTTGGAGCAGCGAGAGTGTAGTAGGGAAGACCCATGAAGATACCGTCGAGCCATACCTGGTTTGCATAGATAGCCTTGTGCCACCACACACCTTCCTTGGTACGTGGCTGCTTCTCGAGCTGAGAGAATAATGTGGCAAGAGCCTTCTTCTGATTTTCTGCAGGGAACAACTCGTTCATACGATAGATGAACTTTGCTGTGCGTACGTTGTCGAGATTATAGTCTTCGAGCTTGTAACCAGTGATATTGCCCTGGGCATCAATCATTTTTGCAGGATATTCTTTGAGGTATTCTGCGATAGCCTCGTCCTTATATCTATAATAGGTATCGAGCATTCCTTCCATTTCGATACCCATCACGTAGCTCCACTTTGGCTTCTTGGCGAAGTCGAGCATATAGCTCTTTGGAGTGCGCTTCATCTCCGACCATGTCATCCATTGTGAATAGTTCTGATATGGCTTGTCAGCATCCTGAAGAATGAGGTTGTCGTTGATCATGAGGTTGTCGAACTTCACGTTGCGTGTCTTACCAGTCATCTTTACTGGTTGCTTAACAACACCTGTGAAGTTACAGTCTTTTACAGTAACGTCGTAAACATTCTCGATCTCGTTCAAGCCGATGATTAATACACCATAGTTGCTCTTCTGGCAGGTTACATTCTCCATGTATACCTTGCGAACAGTAGGCTGGAAGCCACGATAGCAGATTTCCTTAGCTTCGTAGTCGAGGTTAATCTTCAATACAGCCTCACGACATTGACCTACAGTAACGTTGCGCATGTTGATGTTCTCAATCAAACCACCACGGCAGTTGTTAGTCTTGATTCTCAATACACGCTCAAGGTCAGGAGAGTCCATGTGGCAGTTCTCTGCATATACATTCTGGCATCCACCAGAAATCTCAGAACCGATAACTACACCACCATGACCATCTTCCATCTTACAGTTACGGATGATGATGTTTTTGCTTGGAGTGTTCCAAAGACGTCCGTCGTTGTTGCGTCCGCTCTTGATAGCGATACAGTCGTCGCCAGTATGGAAGGTACAGTTCTGAATAAGAACGTTCTCGCATGCCTCTGGGTCGCAACCGTCACCATTAGGGCCTTCGTTCCAGATGTATACACCATCTACGGTGATGTTCTTAGAGAGCAATGGGTGGATAACCCAGAAAGGAGAGTTGGTGAGCTTTACATCCTTGATGAGGATTCCATCGCAACGATTGAAGTTTACAAGCTGTGGACGCAAGCCTTGTCCCTTACCAAAACGTCTTTCATCTTCAGGTACACCATCCTCAGCATATTTCAGCAGACGTGCACGGCTACCCAAGTTCTGTGCTTCTTTGGTAACACCTTCTTGAAAGTTGAACTTCTTAGCTCCACACCAAGGCCACCAAGTTTCACGGCTACCATTACCATCGATGGTTCCCTTGCCGGTGATAGCAAGGTCTGTCTCGCCATAGGCGTAGATACATGGAGAATAGTTCCAGCATCCTAAGCCTTCCCATGAGGTTTTTACCAAAGGATAGAGCTCTGACTGGAAAGCAAAGAGAAGAGTAGCACCTTCCTCAACCTTGAGGTTTACGTGGCTCTTCATTCTGATTGCGCCAGTGTTCCATGTACCCTTAGGCACAACGACTGTACCACCACCCTTAGCAGAGCATGTGGCAATAGCTTTGTTAATGGCCTTTTGGTTAGCGGCAGCAGAAGCCTTTACCTTAGCACCAAACTGTGTGATGGTGAAAGTACAATCTGGGAACTGTGGAGTTCTGATGTTACTTTCGATTTGTTTGTACTCGCTTTCGTTCCAACCCTGTGCAAATGAGCATAGTGGTAACGATAGCAACAAGATTAATGTTGTCAGTAAATGTTTCATTATATGATTGTTGATTAGTTTCCTGTATTGGGTGATTGTTGGAGGGTACCTTTTGAAAGGTTTCCAGTATCTTGTGATTTTGATTAGTTTCTTGTAGCTATTAGTGCTATTAGCATAATCTTTTTGCAAAGATATAAAAATAATATTTATATCCTTTAGAATTTTCATCTATTTTATGTGACTTTTTGTTAAAGAGTTGATATATAGGAAAATATGTGTTTGGTATGGTAGTGGTAAAACTTGATATTTATTAGATGGTAGAGTAAAACATATGTTAAATATTTCATTTTCTTTGGGGAAAATTTGGAAATCTCGTTAATAAGGTCTATATTTGCGAAAGTTTTTATGGATTTCGAGTTTTTTCGAAATCATCCCTCGAGGTTGGTAGCATCCTGCACCAACCTCTTTTTTTGTTTTTGGCTTAGAAGCTATAGATGAACTAGAAGTTCTAGATAAACTAGAAGCTTTAGATAGTTTAGATAATCTAGATAGTCTAGAAAATCTATCTATCTATCTTTCTTTAGCCTCTCTATTTCTGCTTGCTGCTCATAATAAGCTTTCAAAGCCCTCTGTTTGAGGTCTTCGTAAGCGGCTTGCCATTTTGCTGCTAAAGATAGAGCATCTTCAAGTTGCCCCTTTAGCTCCAATATTTGCTTTATGAGCCTTGGATTTTCTTCTTCGAGTTGCTTTAATCTTTCGTCTTGCTTTTGGCGATATCCAGTGCGGGCTTTGTACATGCGTTCTTTGATGCCACCTTCTGTGACGAACTCCCTGTCTAATTTAGCTAAGAATGACATTAGCATCTTATCGACCATATGGCACAGGGTGATGGCGCAGTTGCACATCTCTTCATCGCTCCATTTAGAGAAGAATGGCTCGTAGTCTTCAAGCTTATTGTGATAACGGCAGTAGCTGAGCATCTTCTCGTATCTGTCTTCTCCTTTGCGATAGAATAGTAAGTGGCGAGATTTTATATAGTCTTCAAAGTCTTCGCGAGTTTCTTTTAATGATGCACGGGCTACATTCAATAGCTTAAGTTGCATTTCGGTTGATGTAACTCCGTCTGCTAATCCTTCTACGATATTCTGCTTGCATGAGCGTGCTGCTTGAATCACTTGATCACGAGTGCGGTCTTTATAAAGGTGGATAAAGCGGTCACAGAAGGCAAATGTGAGCTGATATATCACATCCGACTTCTGATAAAAGAACAATGCATCCCAGTTGGCTTGCTGCTTGAGTACACTCGGAATTATATCTTGTTCAAGCTTATTATTCTCACTCTGTGCTTTATCTTGCTCAAGCTCTTTTCTATTTTGCTTTAAGCCTTTTTCTTCTTGCTCATTTTTTATTTTATCTTGTTCTGATTTATCTTCCATAGTTTTAGGTAGTTTGATTTTGTAGATTGGGCTAATAATAAATGACAACGTAGAAGTTGTTAAATTATTGCTGAATTTACATTATTTCACAGAAATATTTGTTGTTTTGGAAAATAATAACTACCTTTGCCATGTACAAAACATTAATTAATAACAAAACGACACGCCTATAGGATATACATTTACTTAATAATAAAAAGATTAAGAAATGAAGAAACTCTCAGAATTTACTGACGAGGAGTTGGCATTAGCTTATGCCAACGGAGATAACAAGGCGTTCGATTTGCTATTGTCACGCAATCAGACTAAATTGTTTTCCTATATTCTTTTCGTGGTTCGTGACCGCGAAAAGGCAGAGGATATATTCCAAGAAACCTTCGTCAAAGTAATATCAAGGTTGCAGCAGCAACGCTATGTTACAAGCGGTAAGTTTGGCGCTTGGCTGATTCGTATTGCTCACAATATTATAATGGACTCTTATCGTGAGCGAAGAATAGAGAATGTTATTGAGACTCCTGAAGATAACAATCTTACTAATATCAGTAGCGATAATTTGTTGGAGTTGAATATTGAAAACCAATATGTCAACGACCAAGTGCTTGAGGATGTGAAGAAGATTATGAATCTCTTACCCGATACACAGCGCGAAGTTGTCTACATGAGATATTATCAGCAGCTATCATTTAAGGAAATTGCTGAATGTACCAATGTTAGCATCAATACTGCTCTTGGTCGTATGCGCTATGCTATATTGAATATGCGTCGTATGGCTCGCACACAAGAACTTGACTTGGAGCTATATTAAAAAGTAGCTATATACTGAGATAATATTAAAAATAGGCTTATAATAAAAAATGGGGCTACACATTAAGAAGATATAATAATATCACATCTTAATGTATAGCCCCATAAATATTCTATAGAGTTTTTATAGATTCTTCAGCCAGCTAATAGTAGCCAATGGGTCTTCGGCTTTGAATACATAACTGCCACTTACCAGCACATCGGCTCCTGCTTCAACGAGGCGTGGTGCAGTATCTTGTTGCACTCCACCATCAATCTCTATCAAGGCTTTGCTACCACTACGAGCTATTAGCTCCTTTAGTCTACCGACTTTTTCTATAGTATGCTCGATAAACTTCTGACCACCGAAGCCTGGGTTAACGCTCATCAATAACACCATATCGACATCATTGATGATATCTTCGAGCACAGATACAGGGGTTGAAGGGTTAAGAGTTACGCCAGCTTTCATTCCTGTTTCGTGAATTTCTTGTATTGTGCGATGCAGATGTCGACAAGCCTCATAGTGTACGTTCATCATCATTGCGCCAGCCTTAGCGGTCTGTTTGATGTAACGTTCTGGCTGTTCTATCATGAAGTGAACATCCAAAGGTTTCTTGCAGACTTTAGCTACAGCCTCAATGACAGGGAATCCGAATGAGATGTTTGGGACGAACATGCCATCCATGACATCAAGGTGAAGCCAGTCGGCTTCGCTCTTGTTTATCATTTCCATCTCTCCTTGTAGGTTGAGGAAGTTAGCCGCCAACAAAGAAGGTGAAATCAAAGTTTTCATTTTGCTTATCAATTTAGACAAAAGTTTAAAGTGTTGCCGTTGTTTTTAGATACTCTATATGTATGGGCAATCTTGCGAATTATTTCTAATGTCATTTCTGATGGAGCAGATTCTTCAAGTGTAAAATATTTCATAGGCAATCATAAATTTGGTTCTGTATATTAAACGTACCACTTTCAAATTTATTACATGGAAATGAAAAAATAGTTGCACTTTTAATCTAAATCAATTTAATTATCGATTAGAGTCCAATGCTTTTTCTATTTTCTGAATATACAAACCTCATGTTGTTAAATAATAATGCGCTATTTATTCTATGATTAAACTATATATAATAAGGTAAATGATACAATTTGCTATCAACCTGAAATATTTTTGCTCAAAAAGTTTGGGGATTAAAAGAAAAAGTGTAATTTTGCAAACGGACAATAGTTCTAATCAAATATTAAAAACTAAAACAATAAAGACTATGATCAATATAGTATCTCTTACATGGTGGTGGCGTATCTCAAGATTTCAATAAAGTCGTGAGTCGAGTAAGCCGTGTGGATACTTTAATAAGATATCAATGGGCCTGTCGTTCTTACGACAGGCCTTTTTTAATAAATTTCAATCAAATACAGAGACAATAAGATATGATACCTTAGTCCTCTGCGAACAACCAAACAAATAGGAGACAAATTTATGGAGATGAAAGAAGTTTTGAACAAGATGCTGAACCACGAGGAGCTCTCGCGCACCGAAACTCGTGATATCATTGTTGGTATTACTAAAGATGAATTTCCAACCGAGCAGATAACAGCGCTACTTACTGGTTTGCAGATGCGAGGTGTTACTGTTGACGAGTTGTTGGGTTTCCGTGATGGCATTTTGGCTACAGGAGTGAAAGCCATACTGGATTGCGATAAGTATATCGATGTAGTAGGTACTGGCGGTGACAGAAAGAATACTTTCAATATCTCCACAACTTCTTGCTTCGTTATTGCTGGAGCTGGATATAAGGTTGCTAAACATGGCAACTATGCTGCAACATCTGTTAGCGGTGCATCAAACGTGATTCATCATCATGGTGTGAAGTTTACTGCCGATATCGACAAATTGAATCGCAGCATCAACGAAGCAGGTATCGTATATCTCCATGCGCAGCTCTTTGCAAGTGCAATGAAGTTTGTTGGTCCTATCCGCAAGGCTTTGCAGTTCCCTACGGTTTTCAACCTTCTTGGTCCGTTGGTAAATCCATCACAGCCAAAGGCTCAGCTCCTTGGTGTTGCCAACCTTGATCAGATGCGCCTTTATCGTCAGGTATATCAGAAGTTGGGTATCGACTATGGCATCGTTAACAGCATAGACGGATACGATGAGATTAGTCTTACTGGCGACTTCAAGGTTGCTACCAACAACTATGAGCGAGTATTCTCGCCTGCCGACCTTGGTTTTGTTCCTGCTACACCAGAAGAACTTGTTGGAGGAGCCAACGAAGATGAGGCAGCAGAAATCTTTGATGCAGTATTGGAGAATAGGGCTTTGCCTGCACAGAAGAATGTGGTATTGGCAAATGCAGCCTTCGGTATACAGGTTATGGAAAAGGGACAGAAGAGTATAGAAGAATGTGTGGAAATAGCTCGCGAATCTATAGATAGCGGTAAGGCGCTCGCCACATTCCGTAAGTTTGCAGAGATAAACTCTTAGTTATCCATAACGATTACTCTTAGTTCTCTTTAATAATCTCGCCCTACGAAATAAAATATTCACCATTCCAAATTCAATATAAAATGAAGGATATCCTTGAAGAAATAGTTGCCCATAAGCGTCAAGAACTCGAGGCTTTCAAGCAGTTCTTGCCACCACGTCAACTATACTCGTCAGTTGAGGCTGATATGGCAAAGCGTGATGCAGAAGGTGTACCATCGATGCGTGAAGCGTTGCTGGCTTCAGATACGGGCATAATAGCAGAGTTTAAACGCAAGTCGCCTTCTAAAGGATGGATAAACAAAGATGCTAAGGCTGATGTAGTGCCATTGCAATACCAAGAGAATGGAGCTGCTGCATTGAGTATACTCACAGACACAAATTATTTTGGAGGGTATGATGAATATATAATGTACGCGCGAGAGAGTGGGGTTACATTACCTATTTTATATAAGAACTTCGTTATCGACGAATATCAACTCTTGCAAGCTGTACATAGCGGTGCCTCGGCAGTATTACTCATAGCTGCATGCTTAGAGAAAGATAGATGTCTGCAACTGATACAAGCTGCCCATCAACTGAAGCTTGAAGTGCTGTTGGAGATGCACAACGACCGCGACTTCGAATATGCAGAACTTGAACCAGATATGTATGGTATCAACAATCGTAATCTTGGAACCTTTGTCACCCAAGTAGAGAATAGCTTTAGCTTGGCAGAGAGGTTGCCCGAAGGAGTATGCAAGGTTAGCGAAAGTGGCTTGTCTAATGCTGCAACAATACAGGACTTGCGAAAAGTTGGTTTCCGTGGTTTCCTTATGGGTGAACATTTCATGAAGACCGACAACCCAGGACTTGCTTTAAAGACACTCATTGATACCATCAAAACAACATAATTGCCAAAACTGCGTTATTATCTTAGATGAACTAAGCAACTAATAAAAGAAAATAAGATATGATAATAAAGGTTTGTGGCATGCGCGATGCCGACAATATTCGTGCAGTTGTAGATGCTGGTGCTGATATGATAGGATTGATTTTCTATCCAAAGAGTCCACGTTGTGTTACCATGGTAGATTCTCGTAGCGGACTAATCCCAGACCATGTAGATAGCAACTTCGAGAAGGTTGCAAGTAACGATAAAGCATCTTCTATAAATGATAGACCACAGCTGGTAGGCGTATTCGTAGATGATCTTCCACAGAATATCGTTACAAGAATATACAACTACGACTTAGACTATGTGCAGTTGCATGGCGACGAGAGTCCTATAATGATACAGAATCTCAAGGCTACTGTTGTGCCAGATATCAGAAAGGAACTAAAGGTGATAAAGGCAATAAGCATAGAGAACAAGGAAGACCTACAGAAATGCCAACAATATGAAGGCTTGGTAGATATGTTCCTCTTTGATACCAAATGCGCAAGCGTAGGCGGTAGTGGCAAGAAGTTTGATTGGCAGATGCTACAAGCTTACAATGGCAATACTCCTTTCCTACTTAGTGGTGGCATTTCACCCGATGATGCTGAAAGCATTAAAGAGTTTCATCATCCTATGTTTGCTGGTGTCGACCTCAATAGTAAGTTTGAGATAGAACCAGGCTTCAAAGATGTTGAGAAAGTGAAGACTTTCATATCTGAAATGAAATAAACAACGCAAACATCAAAAGCAACGCAAACATCAAAAGCAACGCAAACATAATAAACGACATCACAAACACCCACAACACAAACATTATCAACATAAACACCAACGATTATGAACAAGATAAACAAACTATTCTCAGAGAATAAGGAGCGCAAGCTCTTGTCGCTATATTTCTGTGCTGGCTGTCCATCACTTGAAGGTACAGCCGATGTCATCCTTACCATGCAGAAACGTGGTATTGATATGATAGAAGTTGGTATTCCTTTCAGCGACCCATTGGCAGATGGTCCTGTTATCCAAAGTGCAGGCACCGTGGCTTTGAAGAATGGAATGACATTAAAGCATCTGTTCTCTCAGTTGAAGCCTATCAAAGACCAAGTGCAGATACCACTCGTTATGATGGGTTATCTAAATGTCATCATGCACTATGGCATAGAGAAGTTCTGTCAGAGTTGTGTGGAATGCGGAGTTAGTGGAATGATAATTCCCGACCTTCCTTTCGCCGATTATATGGATGTTGTGAAACCTATTGCTGACAAATATGGTCTGAGAGTGATAATGATGATTACTCCAGAGACGAGCGAAGAGCGTATCCGCTTTATCGATGATCATACCGATGGCTTTATATATATGGTTAGTTCGGCAAGCATCACAGGAGCTCAGCAGAGTTTTGATGATGCCAAGCAAGAGTATTTCCGCAGGATAAACGCCATGAACCTAAAAAATCCGAGAATGATAGGTTTTGGCATTAGCAACAAGCAAACCCTTGAGAGTGCACAGGCTAATGCTGCTGGTGCTATCATTGGTAGTAAGTTTGTTACTTTGCTCAATCAGTATAAAGATGCCAACAAGGCGATGGATGAACTATATGCAGCATTAGAGAAATAAAAGTTTATCCATTCATTTCTCACCAACAAAAACAAACATAAACATGAATTACAAAGTAGACGAAAACGGATTTTTTGGCAAGTTTGGCGGTGCCTACGTGCCTGAGATATTATATAAATGTGTAACTGATTTGCAGAAAGCATACCTCCCAATAATGGAGAGTGAGGAGTTTAAGACTGAGTATCGTGCTCTGTTGCGCGACTATGTTGGTCGTCCTTCACCTCTATACTATGCTAAGCGAATGAGCGAGAAGTATGGTTGCCAGCTCTATCTGAAGCGTGAAGACTTGAATCATACAGGTGCACATAAGATTAACAATACCGTTGGTCAGATACTCATGGCAAAGAAGATGGGCAAGACTCGTATCATTGCCGAGACAGGTGCTGGACAGCATGGTGTTGCAACAGCTACAGTCTGCGCACTTATGAATATGGAATGTGAGATATTTATGGGTAAGACAGATGTAGAGCGCCAGCATACCAATGTGGAGCGTATGAAGATGCTTGGAGCAAAGGTTCATCCCGTTACTACAGGTAATATGACTCTTAGCGATGCATGCTCAGAAGCTATCCGCGACTGGTGTTGCCATCCTAAAGAGACTTTCTATATCGTAGGTTCTACCATGGGTCCTCACCCTTATCCTGATATCGTGGCTCGTATGCAGAGCATAATATCTGAGGAGATAAAGTGGCAGTTGGAAGAAAAGATAGGAAGAGATTATCCCGACTATCTTATTGCTTGCGTAGGTGGTGGTTCAAATGCTGCAGGCACCATATATCATTATATCGATGATGAGCGTGTGAAAATGTATCTTGCCGAGGCTGGTGGTCATGGTGTAGATACCGACTATACTGCCGCTACCATGCAATGTGGTACGGAAGGTATCATTCACGGTGCTCGCACCCTCGTTATGCAGACCGATGATGGTCAGATAAAAGAAGCCTTTACCATAAGTGCAGGTCTCGACTATCCTGGTATTGGTCCTATGCATGCGCAGTTGGCTACCGAAGGTCGTACTCACGTTCTTGCTATCAACGACGATGAAGCTATCTATGCAGGCTATGAACTTACTCGTATGGAGGGTATCATCCCAGCCATCGAGAGTGCCCATGCTATTGCTGCATTGAAGAAGATGACATTCAAGAAAGATGATGTTGTGGTGCTGACAGTAAGTGGACGTGGCGATAAGGACGTAGAAACATATCTCAGCCATAAGGAAATGGCTAAGGAGTATGGAAACTTTTAAGGGTAAAAGAGTAAAAAGGTGAAAAAGTAAAAGAGTAAAAAAATAAGGGGAGGGACAAGTAATTACTTTAAATGAAAGGCAACAATGAACAATGCAAAATACAAATATATAACCAAGGCAAAGACCATACTTGCCGACCTATATACTCCTGTTGGCGTATACATGCACTTGCGCGATATATATCCGCAGAGTGCATTGCTTGAGAGTTCCGACTATCATGGCAACGACAACAGTCGCTCGTTTATAGGTATCTGTCCGATAGCAAACATCAAGGTTGGACACGGAAAGATAGATATGACTTTCCCTGATGGTACACGTCAGCAATCAGATGTAGACATGTCGCAAAAGGGTAGGGCTAAGGTGTCGGTAGCTAAGGCTATCAACGACTTCATCCATTATTTCAATGTCGAGGGCGAAGGCTCCAACTATTGCGGACTCTATGGCTATACATCCTTCAATGCAGTCCGCTATTTCGAGGATATTCCTGTCAAGGATGCCATAATGGATAAGAACGATGCACCAGATATAATGTACATTCTGTATCGCGACATCTTAGTGTTCGACCATTTCAATAATACTTTGACTCTAATCTCATTATGCCATGATGAGGCTGCGGGCGAAGCAAATATCGATGAAATAATAAAAGCCATCAACAAGCAAAATATAAATCCTTATGGATTTCATGCTATTGGTGAGCCAACCTCTATACTCACCGACGAAGAGCACAAGGCAAACATTCGCAAATGTATAAAGCATTGTCTGCGTGGCGATGTGTTCCAGATAGTGATTAGCCGTAGGTTTGTGCAGAAATATGAAGGTGATGATTTCAGATTGTATCGTTCTCTAAGGAGCATCAATCCAAGTCCTTATCTCTTCTATTTCGACTTTGGCGGCTTCCGTATCTTTGGTTCAAGTCCGGAGACACATAACAGAATAGAAGGCGACAAAGCATATATCGACCCTATTGCTGGAACTACTAAGCGGACAGGAAATATTGAGCAAGACAAACGAAATGCAGAATTCTTGCGCAATGACCCTAAGGAGAATGCTGAACATGTGATGCTTGTAGACCTTGCACGCAATGACCTTAGTCGCAACTGCCATGATGTGCATGTAGATTTCTATAAAGATATGCAATTCTATAGCCACGTGATTCATCTTGTTAGTCGTGTGTCTGGAACCCTCGATGATAATGCTGACAAGATTAGTGCCTTTATCGATACCTTCCCTGCAGGTACTCTTAGCGGTGCGCCAAAGGTTAGGGCTATGCAGATAATAAGCGAACTCGAACCTCACAACCGTGGTGCTTATGGAGGTTGTATAGGTTTTATTGGCTTGAATGGCGACCTAAACCAAGCTATTGTCATACGAACCTTCATCAGCCGTAATGGTGAGTTGTGGTTTCAAGCTGGTAGTGGTGTTGTGGCAAAGAGCAACGATCAATATGAACTTGAAGAATGTAACAATAAACTTGGTGCATTGGTCAAAGCTATAAAGCAGACCGACGCCATTAACTCTTAATCTATAATTCTAATAAAATTAAATTCTTGGATATGATCAAGATTGTAATCATAGACAACTACGACTCGTTCACCTACAACCTTTCGCATCTTGTGAAGGAGCTTGGTGCTGATGTCACAGTATATCGCAACGACCAGTTTAAGCTCCCAGAGCTTGAGGCTTTCGATAAGATAATACTCAGTCCTGGTCCTGGTATCCCTTCTGAGGCTGGTTTGTTGCTTGATGTAATAAAGGCCTATGCAGGCAAAAAGCCTATGCTCGGTGTATGTCTTGGACATCAAGCTATAGCCGAAGCCTTTGGTGGACAGCTCGAAAACCTATCAGAAGTTTATCACGGTGTGGCTACCGACTGCATACAAACTGCCAACGACGAAGTTTTTGCTGGTTTGCCAAACCGCTTCACCATTGGTCGCTATCATAGTTGGGTGGTTTCAAAGAATGGCTTCCCTGTATGTTTGGAGGTAACAGCCGAGAGCGAAGATGGTCAGATAATGGCTCTTCGTCATCGGCAATATGATATCCATGGCATACAGTTCCATCCCGAGAGTGTGCTTACTCCTGATGGTAAGAAGATGATTGGCAACTGGCTTGCATTATAACATAAAAGACCGAACGTAAAATATATACGTTCGGTCTTTTATGTTTTTATAAGTATACGATTATTCTTATTGGAAAATAAATAATCTTATTGGCATACAAACTTATATGACTTTGTTCCTGCGCCAGTCTTTACAGAAAGGAGATAAACACCCTTTTGTAATGATGTCATAGGAATGTTTACACTCTCGCCTGCATTTCTGCTTCCAAGGTCCTTATATATAATAAGGTGTCCCGACATATTTGCTACTGATACTGCTGCACGAGTGTCGCGAGGGAAGCTGATAGCTATATTGTTGTTAGCCACCTTGATGCTTCCATCAAATGGATATTCAATGTTTTCGCATCCTGCAGTCTGCATCTCTATGCACTTCTTTAGTCCGTCCATGGCATTAATCTTGCCATATCCCCAGTTGTTATCAGCTTCTGTAGAAGTGAAGCTATCTTTGCGAGCTGTTGAGGCTACTATTTCGTGAAGCTGTTCAGGAGTAAGCTCAGGATAAGCCTGCAACCATGTTGCTACTATACCAGCTACGAAAGGTGAAGCCATAGATGTACCCTGCATATAGCCATAGATATTTGTGTGGCCATACTTGTCGTACCAACCTTGGTCTACATACATGGTGTTGCCAGATTCATCATTTGTAGAAACTGCAGAGATGATGAAACATCCAGGAGCTGTTATCTCTGGTTTCATTCGTCCATCGGCAGTAGGACCATAACTTGAGAACGAGCTTATAGCACCAATAGTCTCTTCGAGAGTTCCTGAGGCTGTATTTGTCTTATAGGTGTTTCGTGTGGTGTAGGCGCCAACGGTAAGTATGCGCTTACCTGTACCACCAATCTCAGCCAATGTTGATGATTTCTCGTCAGGACCGATAAAGCCATCAATATCTTTTGAACTTAAACCTACGTAGGTGTCATCTGCCCAAATATTCACTCTTCCGCTATTTTTGGGAGTAATGGTGATGGCTATCTCATAGTTGTTGCGCATGTTGGTGAGCGCTGAAGTCAATACAACATGAGGTTTGCCGTTTAGTGGGCTAATCTCTGAAGCCACCTTCCATGTTCCTGTAGCATATCTTCCAAATGAAGCTTCGGTTACGCCTTCTGCTGGATATACAGTTGTTGAAACCATATCCTTCTTGTTGAAAGTGTTATAGGCAGCGAGGTCTACAGTAAACTCTGAACCAACTTCGCCCCATATCTCTATGTTGCCACCGCAACTTGTCAACGATGGTCCAAGTTTGTAGTCAACAAATGTCTTCAAAGGAGCATCCTCGGCAGATGCAAAGCTGTGGTCGATATGGAACTTGTCTGTACGATGGTTTCCTGCAGCACCAACGATAAGTCGTCCTGGTCCCTGCATCTTGTCGGTCATAGTGTCGAAAGTAGTTGTTCCGTCATGAGGACCCTCGTGGTTGCCAAGACTAAGGTTTACTACACATGGCTTTCCAACTTCGTCGGCATAGTCGAAGATGTATTTCACACCATTGCAGATATCTGCATTCGTACAAGTATTAAGATCCAATGCCACCAACACAATATCTGCATCAGGAGCGTTGCCCACATAGGCTCCATCTTGGAAGCTATCGCTACCAGCAGCAATACCAGCTACGTGGGTGCCATGTGAATTTACCTTGCTATCACCTTGCGACTCCATGATAAGCTCAGGAGTGTTTAGCTCTATACCATAGCCATATTTCTCTGGTGCTTTAGCACCTTCGAGTTTTGTGGTTCCTTGTTCCCAAATCTTCTTGATGCGGAATGTGCCATCTTCAGGGTTGCGGAATGCTGCATGCAGATAGTCGAAACCTGCATCCACAACACCTACTACCACACCCTTGCCTGTATATGGCTGTGGCAACGATGTACCCTTATGAATATCATCAGTTCCTGCTTCTTTGCGAGCCACGTCAAGCATCTGCTGTACACCCGATGAGAGTTGAATATATTCCACTCCCTCTTTACCTGCTAATGCCTTTAGTTCGTTTAATGATAGTCTAACGGTAGCGGTATTGGCATCTTCAGCTATAGGCATTAAGCCAAGCTCTTGCCACGAAGTGATGTTGTCGTTTATGGTTACGTAGGCGCTAACCTTTTTATTGTCCACGCCTTGCGCTTTAGCCTTCTTCATGCCATTGCCACTTATGGTAATGGCAGCCTTTGGCGACAAAGTCCCTTGTCCCCACATAGTGGTGGGAACGAGGGACATTGCTATACCTATTATATATATATATGATTTTCTCATGTTGTTATTATCTTACCAAAATCTTCTTTGTCATTTGCTTGTTGCCAGCAACAACCTTAATGATATAAGCACCCTTGCTGAGAGTAGAGTTTGCATCTACCATACCGCCTGTTATGCTATATACATATAGCTTGTCGTATTTGCCGTCGACCATAACTTTACCATTCCTTACATATACGTTGGCAATGTTATTGTTTTCAATGGTCTCTACACCTGTTGTTGGACCGAAGCCTGCCTGAGTGTGAGTAGTGCCGAGCTTAGCCTCTGTACAGTTGTATACCACATTCTTAGCATTGTTGCTGGTGTCGTATTCTGAAACATATGCCACTACCGACATGTCGTCAATCACAGTCTTAATATTTGTCTGCTCAACCTTGTATTTACCGCTATACCAAGCCTCCTTTACAGTTTCTCCATTCACAACCTTGTCAGTATATGTTATCATATCATCTGTCCAATAGCTTGAATGTATGCTCTCAGGAATGGTGATAGTCTTTTCCCATGTACTAACCTTACCAGGAGTTAGGTCTTTGAGTAAGATACCCCAACTATTACCTGTTACTGTTCCACGGAACACATGGTGGTGAATATATTCAGAACCACCATTGCTTTGTGGACCCTGTATGTTGTCTTGTGTAAGGAATACGTTGAACAACACAGAGTCGGCAGTAATCTGCTCGTGAGGTTTAATCTGCAACTTCACCTTCAACTCACGTTTAGCATCGTCAAACTTTGTATCAAGGTTCAATGATACATAAGGCTTTGATTCTGCAGCATTAGTAATTAATGTCTTTATATTCTTACTATCAATTTCTATAACTGGAGCTGAAGAAATATCAGAGTTGGCTCTTCTGTTCACCATTACTGCAGGAGCAAATGTACTCGATGGATTTGGATAGTAGAACAAGTATGCCCCATCTTCCATCATTGTGTACATGTCAGGGTAGTAGCCTGCATGATGGCTCACTTCAACAATGTTCTCTGTAGAATTCTCGATTACAGAGTTCATAGTTAAGTGACCAGAAGGACAATTAGAGCAATCCTGACCTGTAAATCCTTCTACCAATATAGAGCGTTCCATATTATTTGGGTAGAAGAATATATTTTCTATTGTAGTATTATCAGAAGCGTCGATATCGTTATTACCACCATTCACATTGAAAATCTCTACTTCAACAGTCTTTTCACCTTCAGAGTCGGTGCTGATATCATTTAAGTTAAGATTGTGTACTGCCTTTGGTGCTATGTTTAGATTATCGAAGTGCTGAGTGGTTTCTTTACCATCAATCTTGATTCTTGCATCAAAACTTGTAATGGCTGTTGTACCTTCATTTATGAATCTTGCAGCAAAACTATATTTGTTGCCAGCCTTAAAATATCCAGCAAAGCTTGTGCGTCCCATTATTACGTCGGTATAATTAACTTCGCCATCAACATTGAAGCTAATCAAAGCACTACCTTTATTCATACCATATGTGTCTACCCATTCGCCATCTTTATATGCAAAGTTGTAGCCATTTATATCGTACGAACCATCGCTAAAGAGCAGTTTATAAGTTGTTGGAATTTCAGCAGTATATCCAATATAAAGGTTTTCCTCTTCGCCAGTAATTTTATAAGGTTTATCAAGAGTCCATTTGCATTCCTTGAATGCTCTTGTTATGTCTATAGTACCTTCGGCAATAGGAGTAGCATCAAGCGAAGTCGTGAGGAATACATGCAGTTTTTTGTCGTTGGTGTTTACAGAACTTACTACAAATTCAGCAAAGTCGATGGTCTTACCTCTCAAAGCCTGTAGCTTTGCTTTAGGAATTCTGATGGCTTGCCCCTGCTTTTCTGTGTCGCCAAGTCTAAACATGTTGGCTCTACTAATCTTTTGATTAGAATAACCAATGGTTGCTGCATTCACATTACCTGCCAATAAAAGGAAAGCAGATAGGCTAAGGAAAATCTTTCTCATACGCGCTTTTATATTTATATATGTATATTTTTATATTTAATATGTGTATTCAGTACAATTGCTGTAATTGTCAATTTGTAAGCTTAACTATCTTTCGAGTGCAAAATTACTACTTTTTATGCATATCTACAAAATAAATATGATTTTTTCGTTTATTTATGCTTACATTTTAAAATATTTGTTTACCTTTGCAGCAGATGAGATATAATTATAGTTAAACTTTAAAAAACAATTCTTATGAAAAAGTATCTACTTAGTTCATTATTGGTGTTGGGTTTAGCGCTTTATTCAACGGTTGCAGCTTGGGCTGAAAATGTAGTTTATGGTATTATGCCATCAAACACATATGGTGCTCGTACTACATCTTTTGATATTGATGCACTTGGCGCTACAGCCTTAAAAATCACCCCAGAGTTTGCGTTTGAAAATGCAGAGGAATTTAATTGTGGTACATCTGCAGGTGATAAGTATTACGCTTTCGTTGTTAATCGTGGTGTTGATGCTGCAGCTTTTGTTACTCTCAACTTTACCACAGGTAAAATGGTTGTTGTTAATGACAAGTCTTTTACTTATGGCAAACCTGGCTTTGGCGCCAATGGTATGGCTTATGATGAGGCTAATGAAAAACTTTATGTCATTGAAGGTGCATATGATGAATCTTTAGATGCTACTGCTACTAAGCTTTATTCTGTTGATACTACAAATGGTACTCTTACCGAAGTCGCAACATTGAATGATAGCTATGAAGCTATTGCTTCTGACCATAAGGGTGGTTTCTATTTGGTTAAAGTTGTAAGCAAAGACAGAAAGAATTATCCTGTTCTTTATAAGGTATCGGCAGACTACAAGGTTACTGAGGCTGTAGCTAACACTACTGTTAATTGCTCTTACACTACATTCAATAGTCTTGTAGCATCGAAGGATGGTAATACTGTTTATTATGTTGCAGGCAAGAGCATTTTTGCTTTCGACGTAACTGCTGGTACAGTAGAAAAGAAGGGCGATTTGAATTTGAATATTGCAGGTGTTACATTCGGCAAGTCTTCAGCTGATGGTGTCGCTGCAGAGAATATTCCTGATGATAAGCCTGCTGCAAAGCGCTTCTTGGTGATGAGAAGAATCTATGGTTCTGCTATGGGTGATGTTCCTGATGACGTTGACTCTAAGCGTACATATTATTATTATAATGTAGACGGTAAGGAAGTTGGTTATGCTAACTATGGTCGTTTGTATTCAGATCTTGGTACTTCTGATAACTTTAATCTTGTTGATATAGCTAAGCCTGTATTTGATGAGAATGGCAACATCGTTGCAAAAAACACTTATCAGTGGGGACCATACGATTTCTTGGATTATACATTCAAGAAGACTCCTAACTGCGAGACTTACGAATACAACGAGGCTGGTCAGCTTGTTTCTGATACCACATCTGTTTACTATCATGAATATACATACAATGAGAATGGTACTTTGGCAACATTGAATACATACAATAAGTTCACAAAGAAACTTTCTCAGTCTATTCAGTATCTAGGTTACGATAAAAAAGGCAACGTTGTCTCGTATGTTTCTGATGGAAATTGGGATAGCCAGAAATATAATGGCGAAATCGAGTATGATGACAATGGTAACAAGGTATTAGAATTCCAGTACCAGGTCGTTGACGATCCTACTATGCCTGGCGAAACCATGAATAAGCCAAAGCAACTTGAAAAATGGGAATACGTAAATAATGGTCTTGCTTTGTATCAGAGATTCAGATATAATGATAAAGGTGAAGAAGTTCCAGATTATAAGACTGTATATGAGCCTGTAGTAGAAGGTGACTATAATGATGTATATGTTCGCGACTCTTCATACTTCGACAATGGCAAGAATTCAAAATGGATGGGTGAGAGTACATATAGCCGCTACACTTATGTAGACTTCACAGATATGGAAAAGGATACATATATGAAGCTTACAGCTGAAGTAGATGCAAAAGCATATAATACTGTAAACTTGAAGTTCACTATGCCTCAGCTTGCAGGTATGCAGGATAGCAAGTACGTTATCTATCGTGATTGTGCTCCTATTGATACTCTTTCTTTCGATGATTTTGTTGCAAATGCAGATCCTGAAACTGGTATTTGTACATATCAGGACAAGCTCTTGAAGAATGGTACATACGATTACTTCATTCAGCCTTTGTTCACAGCATACAATGATGATATGATGGTTGCTGATCTTGATGAACCAGGTATCGATGATGGTGGCGTGGTTGGTCCAGAGGAGAATCCTGAAGCAGAGTGGATTGGTTACTATTCAACAACCCCTGTACAGGTAACAGTATATACTGAACTTCCTTCTGTAACAGAGCTTGCTATGACAGGTGGTGAAATTAAGACTTCTGGTACTATTGCTAACTTGCAGAAGACATACTACGCTGGTCTTTCTTGGAAGAATCCAGAGAATATTACCGACTATGGTTTCAAGAAGAATAGTGTATACCTCGGAATAGAAGGTCAGGCTTTGGCAGAAGTTACTAAGGCAGACTCTACAAACGTAATGGTAGAGCTTGCGTTCGAAGAGGATACAGAGGCTTATGTTGTTACAAGCTATGCTTTGGGTTATGCTGTTTCTGATACAATCCCTGTTAAGATTAAAGATATCGATGCTTTTACAGGAGTAGAAGGTGTTACTGTTGATGGTGCTGTAAAGGCAACATTCGCTAATAATACTATCACTCTAAGCGACAATGCAACTGTTTCTGTATTCGCAGCTAATGGTCAGAAGGTATATGAGGAGAATAATGTAACAAGCGTTTCGCTCAACAATCTTCCTGCCGCTGCATACATAGTATGTGTAGAAAAGAATGGCAACGTTAATGCTTACAAATATCGTGTTAAATAATATCTGATATATCTATAATATAAGTAGGTAGACTGTTGGACTATTCACCAATAGTCTATCTACTTATTTTCAATTTTGACTAATATTAAACTTAATGAGATATACAATGAAAATTCAAACTCTTTTAGCTTCGCTTCTTGTTAGTGGTGCTGCTATGGCACAGACTCCTACAGTGAAGCCTATCGTGATGAAGACCCCTAACGAGTTCTATATCCTTGCTGCATCAGGCAATGGTAAGTGGGCTTGCGGTACTTATTCCGACATGTCTAATGTGCAGTATGGTTTCCTATGGAATTTGGAAACAGGTGAAATCGAGATGCTCGATCCTTCGAAGCCTTCTGTTGCATGGTCAGTATCTGATGACGGTCTAGTAGTAGGTCAGTATGAAGACACTTCTTACAAGAGCAATGGTGCTGCAGTAGAGCTTGCTGGCTATTGGGCTAATGGCAAGTGGAACAGATTTGAGATGCCTTCTGATGATGTAACATCTTCTGGTGCTGCAAGCATTTCTCCAGACGGACATTATGTAACAGGTAATGTTCAAGAATCTGGAATCTATACAGGTTATATTTGGAAAGATGGCAAGATAGTAAAGGAATTGCCAAATACTAATTGTTCGATGCCTTACGCTATAGCTCCTGATGGACAATCGGCTGCGGGATGGATAGAGAGACAGAATCGTACTGCTTGTATTTGGGAAGCTGATGGCGAGGTTACATTCCTTTCAGAATATCAGTCGCCATGGAGTTCGGCTCGTAAATATACTCACGATGGCAAGCACCTTCTTTATTGGGGAGGTTGGGATGATCCGGAAGCTGAAAATGCATCAGTTTATGCTATATATAATCTTGAAACAAAGACTAAGACAGGCATCCTTCCAATTGATGAAGGTGGCAACTTTGATTTCTTTGATATGAGCGACAATCTTACTATTGTAGGTGAGAATGGCCCTCTTGGATATATATATAAAGGTGGTAAGACTTA
>UMHE01014329.1_pt1 | contig 23578 bp, 9 predicted proteins | sample 1965451 | NCBI WGS metagenome assembly UMHE01 (sample SAMEA4836090, study PRJEB28245) | human gut metagenome | biome: gut microbiome; material: fecal sample | place: Denmark | collected 2008 | reverse complement strand
TACCATATTCTTCCGCATTTCACTTTTTTGTAGTAACTTTGTAATTGAATAGTCTGTGTCCACTCCTGCTGGCAGGTGTGGCACAGGTTGTTTATGTGTTTCAACATTTTCTCCTTACAATTATAATATGCAAGATTTCGTACATCTACACGTACATACCCAATATTCAATACTTGACGGACAGGCTGCTGTGCCAAAGTTGGTCGATAAGGCCATACGCGACGGCATGCGTGGCATGGCAGTGACGGATCATGGCAACATGATGGGTATAAAAGAATTCTTTAATTACTCAAACAAGGTCATAGGTAAGGCCAAGGGGGTAGTAAAGGATATGGAGGCGAAGTTGGCTTCGTTGCAAGACGGTAGCTATGTGCCTAAGTTAGATAAGGAGGGTAAAAATCCCGATGAGGGAAAAAGTGAAGCCGAACTTATTGCCGAATGTGAGGCTGTGCTCAAGAAACAACGTCCGATAGCTAATTTCAAGCCTATTTTCGGTTGCGAAATGTATGTGTCGCGTCGTGGCGACAAATCATTAAAAGCTGAGAAAATTGACCAGTCTGGCTGGCACCTCATAGTATTGGCCAAAAATGAGCACGGCTATCACAACCTTGTAAAGTTGGTATCTCGATCGTGGGTTGATGGCTTTTATATGCGTCCTCGTACAGATCACAAGGATTTGGAGAAGTATCATGAAGATTTGATAGTTTGTTCTGCATGTCTGGGTGGTGAGGTGCCGCAAATGATTATGCAAGGTCGTATTGAGGAGGCTGAAAAGAGTGTGCAATGGTTCAAGAGCGTGTTTGGCGATGACTATTATTTGGAGCTGATGCGACACGAGGTCAAGGACCCCTCAGTCAGAGCCAATCGCGAAACGTATCCGTTACAAGTTCAGGTAAACAAAGAACTGTTACGCATAGCGCAAAAATATAATGTAAAATATATTTGCACTAATGATAGTCACTTTGTAGATGAGGAGAATGCCGAGGCACACGACCGCTTGATTTGTTTGGCTACAGGAAAGGATTTGGAAGATCCCAGACGTATGTTGTATACAAAGCAAGAGTGGTTCAAAACTCGTGCTGAGATGAATGAAGTCTTTGCCGACTTGCCAGAGGCACTTGCTACTACCTGTGAAATATGTGACAAGGTTGAAACCTACTCAATAGATCATGCTCCTATCATGCCTAACTTTGCCATTCCCGAGGAGTTTGGCACTGAGGATGAATATCGTAAGAATTTGACCGAAGAAGATCTCTTCAACGAATTCACACAAGACGAGAATGGTAATGTCGTGATGAGCCGCGAAGATGGCATGAAAAAGATCAAAAAGCTTGGCGGTTTTGACAAACTATATCGTATAAAACTTGAGGCTGATTATCTTGCCAAATTGGCTTATGAGGGAGCCAAAAAACGCTATGGTGACCCGTTGGACGATGAAACAGCAGAGCGTATAAAATTTGAGCTGCATATCATGAAGACGATGGGTTTCCCAGGTTACTTCTTAATAGTGCAGGACTACATTCGTGCGGCACGTGAGGAGCTTGATGTGAGTGTAGGGCCAGGACGTGGTTCTGCGGCGGGTAGTGCTGTTGCTTATTGCTTGGGTATCACGCAGATAGACCCTATCAAGTACGACTTGCTGTTTGAGCGTTTCCTAAATCCAGACCGTATTTCACTCCCCGATATCGATGTCGATTTTGATGACGATGGTCGTGGCCGCGTACTGAATTGGGTTACTCAAAAGTATGGCGCAGACAATGTGGCACATATCATAACCTATGGTACAATGGCCACAAAACTTGCTATCAAGGATGTGGCCCGCGTTCAGAAACTGCCTCTGTCAATATCAAATAACCTCTGCAAACTTATTCCCGATAAATTGCCAGAAGGGCCTGATGGCAAAGTGCCTAAAATGAATTTGACAAATGCTATAGCTGCCATACCCGAACTGCGTGAGGCAGAGACATCTTCGGACATTTTATTACGTGATACAATTCGTTATGCAAAAATGCTCGAAGGCAATGTGCGCAATACGGGCGTGCATGCGTGCGGCTTTATCATTTGTCGTGACAATATATCAGATTGGGTACCCGTATCTACTGCCAAGGATAAGGAAACAGGAGAGGAATTGCACTGTACCCAATATGAAGGACGTGTGATTGAGGAAACGGGCTTGATAAAAATGGACTTTTTGGGTCTGAAAACCCTGTCCATCATCAAGGAGGCTCTTGAAAATATCAAGCTGTCTTTGGGTATTGATCTCAACATTGATGAAATCAGCATTGAGGACCCTGCCACATATCAGTTATACTGCGATGGTCGTACCATAGGTACCTTCCAGTTTGAGTCGCCGGGTATGCAAAAGTATTTGCGTGAGCTACAGCCCTCAACCTTTGAGGACCTTATTGCCATGAATGCGTTGTACCGCCCGGGACCTATGCAATATATTCCGTCCTTCATAGCCCGTAAACATGGTGACGAGCCAATTACCTACGACCTTCCTTGTATGGAAAAATACTTGAAGGATACATACGGCATTACCGTCTACCAGGAGCAAGTCATGTTGCTCTCGCGTGAAATTGCTAACTTTACGCGTGGCGAGAGTGATGCACTGCGAAAGGCAATGGGTAAAAAGCTTATAGAAAAGCTTAACCACATGTACCCCAAGTTCATTGATGGTGGTAAGGCTAATGGTCACGACCCAAAGGTTCTTGAAAAAATTTGGAATGACTGGCGCGCATTCGCGTCCTATGCTTTCAATAAGAGTCATGCCACATGCTATTCGTGGGTAGCCTATCAAACGGCTTATCTTAAGGCAAATTATCCGTCACAATATATGGCTGGTGTGATGAGCCGCAGTTTGGCCGATATTAACACGGTGGCTAAGTTGATGGACGAGTGCAAATCTATGGGTATCAGCACGCTTGGTCCTGACATTAACGAGAGCTATCTCAAGTTTAGTGTTAATCATAGTGGTGACATTCGCTTTGGCATGGGTGCAGTAAAGGGCGTAGGTGAAAGTGCTGTGTTGCAGATACTTGCCGAACGTAAGAAAAACGGTGTATATAAGTCCGTATACGATTTGGTCGAACGTGTCAATCTGTCAACCTGCAACAAAAAATCTCTTGAAAGTTTGGCTCTTGCAGGAGCGTTTGACAGTTTTGGCACCATAACACGTGAGCAATTTGTAACGCCATGCGAAAATGGTGAGACATTCCTCGATGCCCTGGTTCGTTATGGCAATACATTTCAGGCCGATCAAGCTCAAAACAGTTTCTCACTATTTGGGCCGAGTGAGGTGCTTGAGATAGCAAAGCCCGAGCCGCCCAAGAATGTTGAGCGTTGGAGTGACCTCGAACGCTTGAACCGTGAGCGTGACCTAATAGGTATCTATATATCAGGTCACCCGCTCGATTCATACCGCATCATAGTGGAAGATGTGTGCAATATGCGCATGACCCAACTTGAGGATAAAGTGGCATTCGCCAATCAAGATGTCTTTCTTGGTGGCATTGTGACAGATGTCAGAATGGGGCAGACCCGCACTGGCAAACCTTACGGTATCGCCAAGTTGGAGGATTACAGTGGAGCTGGGGAAATTGCACTCTTTGGCGAAGACTGGGCCAAGTTCAGTGGCTATTTTCACGTAGGTAACTCTTTGTTTATTACTGCCCGAGTGGAGGAAAGACAGTGGCAACAAGGTGCTTATGAATTAAAGATAGGCCGCATAGAATTTCTGAGCGATGTGAAGGATCAGAAAATCAAGTCGATAACCATCAATGTGGCTACTGAGAAACTCACGCTTGAGGTCGTCAACGAACTTGCCTCTATCATTCGCAAATCACCAGGTCCGACAGACGTGTTCTTTAATATACTTGACAATGACGAGCATTCGCAAGTGATGTTACAAAGTAAGTTGTGTCATGTGTCTGTTGACAGCTTATTGATAAACTACTTAAAAAAGGTTGACTTCACATATCAGATTAACTGATGGCATAATATTTGCTTCAATATAAAACTTAAACCAATTATACATTAGAAAATGGAAAAGATCATTACAGACTCAAACTTCGAAAGTGTTTTAGCAGAGGGACTCCCCATTGTGTTAGACTTCTCTGCCACATGGTGTGGACCTTGCAAAAAAATTGCGCCTTATATTGCCGAATTGGCTGAAGAGTACGCAGGCCGTGTAAACGTAGGTAAGTGTGACGTAGACGATAACGAAGAACTGACGTCAAAGTTCGGCATTCGCAATGTGCCCACTGTGCTTTTTATTAAGAATGGTGAGGTAGTTGACAAGCATGTCGGTGCAGGACCCAAGTCAGAGTTCGCTGAGAAAATTGAAAACTTGTTGAAATGAATCTCGACGAAGAATTAATGCTTGATGCGCAGCAGGACGCTGCAGCTGTGGCCTACATCAAGCAGCATTTGCCACAAGAGCTAAAAGATGTATTTACTGAGGAGTTGCTCTATTACTTTATAGACGTAATTGTTGAGTATTACACCGAGAGTGGAATACTTGATGCAACCCCCGACAAAGAAGGCTACATCGAAATAGACGAAGAGGCAATAGCTGCCCATTTGGCTAAAAAAGCCAAGAAAGAGGGCATGGGCAATTTCTCAGTAGAGGATTTACTATTTGTGGTACAAGCCCACATGGATTTTGAGGAGGAACAGAATTGATGGAATCCCCATCAAGCGTGGGTACATCATATAGGTAAATGTCCCTGTGCTTCTGTAACGACTCTTAATCAACACAAGAAATGAGCAAAAGTTGAGGCTTCTACAAGGCTAAATAATAGTCTTGTGGAAGCCTCTACTGTTTGATAATTGGTTGTTTGGCGAGGGGACGCCAAAGAATGGTTGGTGTGTGGTAGGATCTAAAGTGTACACATTCAGACGCTGTCAATGCGCCGTCCATATCAATAACTGCAGATTGAAAGGCTTAGGAAGTGACTTTATGGAGAGGTGATCCCCCGTCATAAAGTCATTGGATTTTACAATTCAGTCAAATCACGTTTAACAGATCCTTTGTAATAATGAGTCAATATTTCGTCATAACTACTCCCTTTGTCCGCCATAACCGCAGCGCCTATTTGGCATAGGCCTACACCATGTCCCCAACCGGCACCGGTAAGCACAAATTTTGTAGGTACGGTTTTGTCAGCACCATATATTGTATCCACGACAAAAGCCGAACTGTACAGGTGGGTGTCGGAAAGCATTCTTCTGATTTCTAATTCCTTGCCTACAATGAGCTCGTTTTCTGTGCCAACAATTCTAAGTTTGATAATTCTACCGCCAGGGCCGCGCTGAACAGGCTCCAGAGCAATAATATGACCAAAGGTCTGTTCGGTCTTTCCCTCAATGAGTGAACGAATTTTGTCTTGTGATAATTCTACTCGCCAACGATAAAAGTCTGTAGTTTCCTGGTCATAGTTGTTCAGCACCTGGCTCAGCAAACGCTTGTCGTGGGTGTTGCAGTAGCTGACGGGGGCACTCCTAATCCATTTTTCGGCAGTTTGTTCGTCTGTCAAATCGGGTATATCACCGTCTGCAGCATCGCGTACGACTGCCAGGTAAGGCTTATCGTCATTGTCCCAGCATGAGCTGTATAATTCGCTCACACCACCGCAACATTTTGAAAAGCGTGCATCACACAAACTCCCGTTGTACATCAGCACTTCATGTTTTGTAGCGCTAACAGCTTTCTTCACTTGTGGCAGGGCTGACTTGGTTATGCCCTGATACCGCTGGCAGTGGTCGTCAGCACACACATCGTATAGTGCGTGGTCAGAGCGGTCATGCCATTTAAGTATCTCACCGTGTTTATGCACAAAGTTGAAGTAGTTGGTGGTACCACCTTCACCCATCATGCGATGCAACATCTGACTATACACCCAACTGCGTGACACCACAGCATGCGTTTTAAGCAGTTCGAGCGAAGATGTTGCATTCATTTCAGATGAAATAACACTTTCGAGATAAGCCTCAACTGGCAGTTCGTTAATCACGACGAGTTTGCCTTCGTCAACTATAAGTCGCAATTTGCCCTTAAAACTCTGCTCTTCTTGTCTTTGCCAATGAAACCCAATGCCTATTGTCACGCCTTGCAGGGTAAAAAAGCACGTGTCGTCGTTCTCAGGTATAAAGTTGAGTTCGCTATAAATGTTGTCTTTCCATTTAATAGCGCCCTCGGTACACTGCACGTGTTGCATACCGCTGACAGTCTCGCCCTTGGCTTGGAAGTTGCCGTTTAATGCAAAGTCAATTTCCTCGGCGTGTAAAATTCCCACACAGATGTCACGGTTTGCCAATGATTTCAAAGCCTTGGTTTCATTTGTCATGCAACCTTTGCTCTTGTGGTCAGCACGTTTGTTATGCAGCAATTTGGCAATGTTGTTAATTTCGCTATTGCTAATGGCCACTTCACGCAGAATGCTTGTGGCAATATGGGCTGTCATCTTTTCAAAGTCCTCCTCACGTGGCGTAATGATGAGGCCTCCCATGTCAATAGCTCCCGGACTTACTAATATTTGCGCATCGCCATCTGCAAAATAACAGTTTGGACGATGTTTTTTGCGCACAAACACAACCATTACAATGTGATCAGGCGTGTTTGGCGTGCCCTCTTGTCGCCAGCTCAGTATGTTTATGTCAGGTTCCGACGTACCCGATGCAACTGGTAAAACGCTCATCAACTTTTGCAAAAGTAAGGGTACATCGTTGCTTGCCGGACCTTGTATAACAAAGGCCGGGCAGGCATAATTTTTAAGCAAGTATATGCCGCTTGTCTTAGGATCATACCCAAGATCCTCAAGGGCTGCCTCTTCTTTTTTAAGTGACGGGTATACGCGTTGCAGATTGTTTTCGTACAACTTCCAATCCCTTTCGATAGGTACCAATCCTCGTTGGCCTGCTTGCAGATGGGCGTGGTCAGGAGCAGAGGCACCACATCTCGCGCCATTGTAGAACACAAACATTCCAGGCAAGTTCCATGTAATTGTGTCAAGCATTTTGCTGAAATGTGACAATCTTTGTGCAGTGTGCCGGCGCGTTGGTATTGTAAGGTGCAATGGCAGAATGGGGTAGGGGTTTACTAATAATTGAAACTTACCAAGTACAGGCATAGATGTTTGGCATGAGGGACGGTTGGTGTCGCACAAAAAGCAAGGTCTTTTCTTTAGGGCAGCCTTATCTATTTTTGCAGCAGTGCTTACTATGCGTGCCGGGTTGTATTGTACATTGAGTGTGCCATATTCAAGCGGCAACTCTTTCACTTTTACGCAAGTTTTGAGTTGCTCACACCTTTCTGCCACGTCGTGCCATTGGTCCATCTGTTTTTTGAAGAAATCTTCAACGTCGCATTTTCTGACGGGCGAATTCCAGCGTTCGATCATGGCTCGTCTGGTCCTGAGTTCAATAGTTCTTAGCGCGTCCTTATATGCGTTATTTTTGTTTTGCTTGTCAATGCTCAGTGCAGCGTCAGAATTTCCCTCCCATCGGCGGCACAAGTACAGCTCGTCAAAAATGCGCGCTATGCGGTAATGTCTTGAAAAGGCCAGTCCGAGAGCATAGTCTTCGCCATAGCTCGTGTTGGGAAATCCGATCTTGCGCAAAATGTCGGTGCGGAAAGCGCGTGGCGCACCTAATCCGTTAATTCGGAGTGCGTTATTGCGTCCATTGTCAGCAGTCCATTCTGTGTGTGCAATCAATCCTGGTGGCAGCGTCTCGAGTGCAAAGTTTACCATGCGGTAACTGCCAATGACCATGGCTGCATTTTGCTCTTCAAAGGCAGCCACAATGCGTGTCAAGGTGTCATCAGACGAGTATAAGTCATCTGAATCTAATTGTATGGCATACTTTCCGCACCATTTGCTGCGAATGGCCATATCCCAGCACCCTCCGATGCCCAGATCAGTGCGTTCTGGTTGGAGTAGCACCACGTGGTTGTTGTCGTGATACTTATTAACGACTTCGGCCGTTCCATCGTCAGAATGGTTGTCCACGACAATCACATTAAAGTCAAAATCGGCCTTTTGTCCTAATACACTGTCAATGGCGTCGCCAATGGTTCGTGCCCTGTTGCGCACAGGTATGATGACACTTGCCTCAACTGGGTAGCAAGTGTTGTCATTCGGCAATTCGTCGTATTCGTCGGGAGCCAGCCAAGCACCAATTTCCTTAAGATGCTCTGTGCAAGCACGTTCCATTTCGGTTTGCACCATCTTGTTGCGTGGATTGACGTAGTCAAATTGCTTTTGCCCAGATGTACGCAAGTCAGTTTCCAACTCTGTGTACAAGGGCTCCTTTAGGTGTATTATTTCGCCATGGGCGCTTACGTATAGTCGTAAGGCATACATTGCGGCATAAGTGTATTGCATGCCACGTCGGTGCTTCAAAAAGTCTTTCACGTCCGCTGAACGGAAAAGCACCAATGAACCAAAGTCGAAATCATCTCTCAGAGCACCTTCCTGGTAGTCGATAGTAGGGTGCAGACCTTGTTCATCGTATCGGTCACTGTACACCATGAGGGCTTTTTCGCTATCCGTATCATACGCAGCTGCAATTTGCAACATTCTGTCGAATGCCCGGTAGCCTATGCGTAAGGTATGGTTGCTTAGGTAGAATGCCACATACTGTGCCGTTACGCGTTGTGCGGCTGTACGTAAAAACTTAGCACTTGTCACACTGTCTGTAACAAGCAGTTCGCATTTGTCGTCTGCTATTTTCTCTGCGTCAGCCTTTTGCTCGTCGGTGCAAGCCAAAAGCAGTTTGTTAACGCAATCGCTGCTCTTAATATCTTCAACCACCTGCGGCAGGTGAGGGGTACCGGGTGTGTATGCCAGTACAACATCTAACATTATCTTCATCAGTTCGTTATGCTTAGAGTTCAAGACTGTAACTATCCCTGCTTGAGCGAGGGGGCGCACACTTCTATTATAAAAAAGGAACTCCATTCCGGACGGTGCAGAAAAGTATCATGACTCGCCAAACTTCTGTGTTTGACAAAATATTGTCGTGTATATACCTCTAACACCTCACAACTCGTAGTTCATTAGTTCAAGACCTGTTGATAATCAAACTGTTATCAAGGTCTTGACATGGATATAATGTGCATTCAATGTTACAACTATACAAACTTACGCAAAAAAAACTATGCACGGGCATTTATACGAATGTTTTTATAAGTAGGTGTTCTAAATTAAAAAGTGTCTGTGGTAAGTGTAAACTAAGTGATGCACCGGTTCTGTTCAAGAATTGATATCAGCAGATCTTAATATAAATAGCTCAACTTTCGGATTTAGCAAGTGTGGTACGAATAACGGCGGCGATTGTCCGTTATCAAACGAAAAAGTGATGCACGCGTGGGAGTGATGAGAACACAAAACCAAGCCTAAGTCATGCCATATCGACCGTAGAAAACATGTGGAACGACAGAAATATATGCTTACTTCGAACGTAGTAGGTATTTACTCCGAACGTAGTAAGCATTTACTTCGAACGTAGTAAGCATGTTGAACGAACGTAGTAAGATAACTCAAGTTTCGTATTTAACTCAAACTTGAGTAAATAATCACATCAGTAAGTTAGTGATACTATTGTTGTGCTTTTCGGGGAAATGTTGCATATTTGCAGAAAAGAATTTTGTTTCAACTAAGTTTAATATTAAAAACGGTATTTATATGAGCGTTAGTGTAAAGATCAGAACTAATGATGTTCCAGAACCAGATGCTATTTTGCGTCGTGTGGCAGATAAGGGAACTGAAATTGTAGCCACCTCGAATGAATACCCATCTCTAAAATTCGGCTTCCTCAATAAGGCACTTCGTGGTATAGAGGTGAATGAGGAAGAAGATGGACTGGAGGTGCGAGTTCGCTCATTCTCGACCAAGGCAGATTATCAGTTGTTTGTCAAAGCCATAGATGCTATAATGCAGCTGACTGGTGCCAAAGCATACCTTGAAGATGAAGTGGAGGTAATTGCCCCCTTGTCTGCATTTAATGACGAATGGATTGAACGTGAGCAAGAGGCCGGGCTTGATGCAGCCCGAGCGTTAGTAAAACATACTGGGCAGCATATTGTTATGTATGGTCTTTTCTGCAAATTCTGCTTGGGAGCGCATTTGTTTGAATCTTTTGATATCCCATTGTCCGATGATGTGGATAAGGAGGACGTAGACAGCCTTTTTGAAAACCTTTGTTCAATGCAATGGGATAGTGTAAATTGGAAAGACACAAGCACTCGCATGGTTATGCCTTCGTCTGATGGAGATGTTGAAAATGGGCTCACTATCTCTGCAATTTGTATCAGAAATGGCCATGTGGACGAGTTTAATTACATATCAGAGGCCGATTTGTTGGGAATTATAGATATGGATGATGATGCTATCCCCCCGGTATTTATTCCTTTTAGGGAAATCTGGAAAATTTTGCCGAATGACGCGTTTGAACGTTTGGACGAAATGCAATTTAGATGTACGGAAGCGTTAACGGTGGATATGGTGCATGATATGATGGACGCTGCCCGCCATTTACAACCCGACGACTTGCATTATAAACCTACTTATCCTGGAGAGGGTTTTGATGAGAAGCAGCGCACGTTTATTTTGATGTGGAATCCCGACATATCAAGCGTATCGCTTGAGGATCATTGCTTTGGCGTAGAGTACAACTTGACAGAATATTTTAATTGGAGTGTTTGGGATTATGATAAGGCCAGATGTGGTGACAGATTCTTCCTCGTTAGGGTTGGCAAAGGAAATACAGGGATTGTGATGAGTGGCGTTTTTGACTCTCAACCGTACGAGGGTGAAGATTGGAGCGGCAAAGGCAGAAGTGTGTACTATATGGATATGCTTCCAAATGTTATTCTTGACCCGGAAGAAGTTCCCATGTTAACAACAGAGGTTTTGCAAGAAGCAATGCCTTCTTTTGATTGGACTGGTGCCCATTCTGGTCGTCTGCTAGGTAATGAGGACGCCATAAAATTGGAAACATTGTGGCAGCGTTTCCTTGCAGAACATTCAAAGGACGCTGATGGCATAACAATGAGCATGATCCATACCATTCGTTAGGTATGTTGAATGTAAGGGTGTAGATAATAGCTCTTACAGAAAGCTCCTCAAAGATTTCGACACCGCAATTTTTCATTAGACGTGCATATAAAGTAAGATAAAATGAACGACGACACAATATTTTGGCCCGTGAGGCTTCCGAGCGGAGCAGTAAGACGATTGAGGGTTCCGAAGCAAATAGCGGAAATGGCCAATCAGTTGCAGAAGGAGAATCCGGACTTGGACGATACGGACGCTCTGCACGAAGCGAAGCTGAGACTGGAGAACAGTCGGGCAATGGACTCTCAGCAGTAAGTGATGGCAAGGAAGTAGCGGCTCCTTCGTTGGAGGGTGCTAAAGTTGGTGTGACCGATGGTGAGAAGTCGTCGGCCACTGGAGATGCTGTGCCTTCGGAGGAAGGTGTGACAGATAATCCGCGTCAACAGAAGACTGTCGGAAAGTCTGCACAACCCCCTACGCGTGAGGAGTCTATACTTCGTGATGTGGTGATAGAGCACATGAATGGTAGTGGCCTTGATGTGATTGGTACGGAAGATGGCCAGCGTGTGCTTGACATGGCGAACGATGATGGTACGAAGGAGCACCGCGTGTACCACGGCAGTGGTGCGGAGTTTGCCCACTTTGACCACTCGCACATGGGCGAGGGCGAAGGTACGCAGGCTTATGGCTGGGGTACTTATGTGACCGAGGGCGCATACATTGACGCCATACATGAATACGAGGAAGCGCAGAGAAAATAAAAGCGTGACGGGGTGTCACGCTTTTATTCATAATCCGAGTTGCTTGATTAAGTATGAGCCTACTTCAAGCTTCTCTTTTTTTGCAGCGTTTTTTATTGCGTCTAATGCCACTTGCGGCATTCGGCATTATAGTACGGCATTACCGACTTTTTTTCGCCTTGCATTGGGGCGTCTGCCGCCCCATGTGTTGCTTTTGTTCATAATTTTTACTCTTTTATCCACGATGGCATTTGTGCATTCTGCTCGTAATGCTTATGTAACTGCTCGTAGTCTATTTCATCAATGGTTGGTATGCTATGATAGTAGCCGCAGAACCTTTCTTCACCATTTTTGGTGTATAACGCTGCATAGTCAATGCATAGTCTATTGTTAGCTATATAGTTGTGCTTGACTAATCTAAGGTTTTTGTTTATTGTTGTAATTTCCATAACTGTTATTTTTAGATTATGATGTGTGTTTTTCGCACTTGTAGAAGAATTGTCCCATTTAATTACGTTGTAAAGTTGCGGCCTTTATTTTGAGAACGCAAGCGCAAATCAAGATTATTTTTGCAAAATATGCTGCAAAATATATTTTTGGAGTGGGGACTGGTGCCTATTAGTAGATGTAGAATGATTGTTACAAGGTGGAAAGCTGCTAACGGGTTTGCGGAGACTGAGGGTTACCGCACAAGGGCAGCGGACAGGTGGTGCCAGCTACGATGAAGGCTGGTGACAGAAAGGTGTATGTTATTGATGGCGATGTGGTGCAATATACGGACAAGTCGGGCATAGATGTGGCGAAGTCGGACAAGAGTATTGTTGTGTGTGATGCTGAGACGGGCAAGTATGAGTATACGAGTCCGGACCAGCTAATGAATGTTGGTGAGCCAGCGGACCCGAGCACACTGTCGGAGGCGTATATGGCGAACGAGCGTGCGAAGGAGGCTGCTGCCAATGGCGAGGGAACTGCCGAGGGTAATGCGGCTGCCGAGAGTAATGCGGCAGCCAATGGCGATGTGTCTGCTGATGGTGGCAAGGCGGAAGTTGTGGAACCTGCCTACACAGATGGCAGCCGTGTTGAGATAAATGGGCATGAGTATGACGTAAAGTCGGCAGGTGAGAAGACTGTGGTGCTTGTTGACGAGCACGGGAAGGAACTTGCTTGGACCCGTAGTGCGCTTGATGCGAAGCTGGAGAGTGGTGATGCTGAGGTGCTTGAACCCAAGGCGGAGGCTGCTCCTGATGTAGCAACGGAGGGCTTGAAGGCTGGTGACGTGTTTGAAGACAGCGATGGTAATGCGCTGACCGTTAAGCGCGTTGATGGCGACAAGGTGGTTGCTGTTGGCGCAGACGGGAAGGCGCAGACGTATGAAGATGGCACGTTTGAGCAGATGGTGGAAAGCGGTGTGCTGAAGCGTGAAACAACTGACCTGAACGCAGCTCAGACGGGTAGTCCTGAAGGTGATGGTGTTCCTGCATTTGGCGTTGGTTCTGTAATTGAACTCGAAGGGCATGAATATAAGCTGCTTCGCGTGGACAAAGAAGATGATACCGTTTACTTAGAGAATGTTGAAGGCGAAACTGAACTCTGGTCCTATTCTGGAATTTGCATTGCTTTCAATGAAGGTGATGCACGTTTGATTGATAATAAGAATTACGTTTTAACTGACAACCAGGGTAACCCTGTTAATGAAGATGGAACATTGAAGGTGGAGGAGGTGAAGTCTGTAGATGAACTGACGGACGAGGATTTCTCTGCTCCTACACGTAATGTGCAGTTGCCTGCTTTGCCTCAGAATGTGGACGCGGCATTAAATGCAAATGGTAAGCCAGTCATTATCAAGAAGAATATTTTTAAGAAAAACTGGGGAGCGCATGGATTCTATTCTGATGAGAGCAGGGCTATACTTAAAGCTGCATTGTATAATACAGACTTGGTGGGTCAGAGACAATCCAACGACAAACCTTTGCATTGGGTTGCTATTAGAATTGACGATGAAAGTCCTACCGTGGTACTTGAAGTAAACGAGAATAAGGATAATATAGAAATTGTCGACTGGTTTACGGTTGATGAACGAGAATCAAACAGAATATACAGAATAAAAAAACAAGCCGAGAAGAACGGCGGCGAACTCGTTATGTTATCCCCGAAGGATAAGGTGGAAAGCCTTTCCACTCCTCAAACCGACTTGTCTTCTGAGAGCAAAGGTACGGAACAATCTTCAAGTGTGCAAGTTGATGTGCCTGAAAATGCTCCTATGCCGATGCGTGTTGTTGGCAAGGGGAAGAATGCGGCGCAGGAGGAGGACTGGCTTGCGACGACTCCGAAGCGTGGTCATGACTATGTGTTCAAGGAGAGTGGTCTTGATGCTGAGGAGGCGAATGCTTTTGTGGAGAACAAGGTGGCTGAGGCTGAGAAGAATCTTGAAAAGGTTAAGGGCAAGGCTCCTAAGATGGGTACTAACATTGCGGCTTACAAGGAGGCTAAGGCAGACTATGAGGCTCGTGTGGCTGAGGCTCAGAAGGCTGTGGACTACTGGCATGCGGTGAAGGCTGAGCGTGATAAGGTGCTGCTTGAGGAACGGCGTGCGCGCAAGGAGAAGGACAAGGCGTTGTATGACGATGCCGTGGCGCAGGAGGAGCAGCGCAAGGCTGAGATGGTGCAGAAGGCTGCCGAGCAGGAGGCTTTGGGCAGTAACGCTGTGGCTCCTGCCATTAAGGAGAAGTGGGAGAATGCTCCGAAGGTAGATGGTGGTGCAGATGAGATTACTTTGCCTAATGGTGAGGTGGTGGCCGGTCATTATGTGCTGACGGAGAATGGTGCGGCGAGTGCTTCGCACCAGGCTACTAACGGGTTTGCGGAGACTGAGGGTTACCCTGTGGACGTGAATGGTGAGACGGTGAATGACCGTGACTATAAGCGTGATGCTGAGGCCCAGCAGGTGACGCGTGGCATGGCGGCTGATTATGACAGCCGTGCGCTGCAAAGCCCTGTGGTGGTGAGTGGTGATGGTGTGGTGCTGTCGGGTAACGGCCGTACCATGGCAGGTGAAATTGCTGCTTTGAATGGTAGTGATGCGAAATATAATGCGTATCTTCGCGGGCATGCCGGCAAGTTTGGTTTTACGACGGAGCAGGTGGAAGGGTTTAAGCACCCTCGTGTGGTGTTTGTGCCTGATGGTGAGATGCCTTACACGTCGGAGACCTTTGCGAAGTTCAACCAGCGTGAGCAGAAGAGCCAGAGCCGTACTGAGATGGCTGTGAAGCTTGGCAAGGTGGTGGACGATGCTTTGTTTGGCCGTGTGATGGACGTGATAGGGCGTCATGAGTCGTTGGCTGAGTTTTATGCTGATGATGCTGCTACTGCTGCTGTGGTGAAGGAGTTGGCTGATGCTGGCGTGATACCTCAGACAGAGATGGCGCAGCTGTTTGACGGTGGCCGTTTGAGCGAGAGCGGGCAGGCTATGGTTGAGGGTGTGCTTGTGGGGAAGGTGTTCCAGGGCAGCCCTGATGCTGTGCGTCAGATTACTGAGGTGAAGAGCATGCGCAAGGCTGTGATGGCTGCTTTGCCAGAGGTGGTGGCTTGTCACCGCCTTGGTGGTGGCTATGACTTGTCGAAGGAGTTGGCTGCTGCTGTAGACTTGGTGTATAAGGCCCGCAAGGCTGGTTTTAAGCTTGGTCAGCATGTGAGCCAGCATGCGCGCCAGGGTAACTTGTTCCAGCTGGACGATGGTGCGACGGTGGCAGACTACAACAATGCTGCTGTGATGATGCTGGCAGACGTGATGAACGATGGGCGTGTGACGCAGCTGAAGAAGGTGCTGTCGTTTTATAACACGCAGGCGGCAGACTCTGCCCAGGGCATTGGTGACATGTTTGCCGGTGGCGTGAAGAGTAAGGGACAGATTATTAACGAGGTAAATGAGTTATTAAACAATGGACAAGAATACGATAGAAGAACCCCGTCCGTTGCAGACGGACAAGGCGTCGGAGGCGAAGGCGGCGAACAAGGCGATGTTGCTGGCCCGAGCCATCAAGGCGGCGCGGGCAGCGAGCGAGGATTAAGTGAAGCTTTTGACGGCCTTGCAGCACAGCTGAAGACTGCCGAGGGTGAGGAACGGGCGCGTGTGCTTGGTGAGATGCGTGATGGCATTGCGCGTTTTGCTGAGGAGAATGGTTACCCTGTGCCGGAGTTCTTGCTGACGCGTGAGGACTTTTTGGCGGCTGTGCCTGAGAAGGACAGGGCGAAGTATGTGGAGTGGCTTGATGATGGTGCGCACATGCCTGCCTATTATACTAAGGGCAAGGTGTATGTTTACGTGGAGGGTTGTGAGACCTTTGACAAAGATGTGAATGAGACACTTGCCCATGAGTATACTCATGCTGATAATGCGGAGTTTCCCGAGAATGTGAATGCGTTGACGTATGCGTTGGAAGATACGCATGAAGTGACGCGTGACGAGCTTCGTGAAATATTGCGTGAAATGTCGCAAGGCGAGCATTACGACAGGGAGGCCGAGAGATTGGAGGCAGAGGGCAAGGACGTGAACAAGATGCTCGCCGATGAGGTTATAGCTCATGCAGTGGCACGCATGGTGCGTGATGGTGAGCAAGTGCTTGACGGCATCACAAAGAATCCTACGCTGCAATTTATAATTAAACGTGCATATAAAGCAAGAGAAAATGAACGACAATACAATATTCGTGCCCGTGAGAATGCCGAGCGGCATGACAATGCGAGTGAGGGTTACAACAGAGGTGGCTCAAATAATGGAGCGAATGTTGAAGGAGAATCCGCAAATGGAGGAGTCGGACGCCCTGTCAATGGCTCTGAAGGAGGTGAAGTCTCGTCAGAGCGGGGACGCTCAACAGTAAATGAAGGCAAGGAAGTAGCGGCTCCTTCGGAAGATGGTGCTAAAGTTGGTGTGACCGATGGTGAGAAATCGTCGGCCATAGGAGATGTTGTGCCTTCGGGTAAGGGAAACACCCCGTTGAGTGAGAAGATAGCCACCGCCTCAGCCGAAGTGAACACTGAACCGACAGAGGCGCAGAAAGAAGCCGGCAACTATAAGAAGGGGCATGTTCAAGTTGGTACGTTCGACATCACCATTGAGCAGCCGCAGGGCAGTGTTCGTAAAGGCACTGATGCTGACGGCAAGCAGTGGGAAAGCAAGATGAACAACACTTACGGTTACATTCGTGGTGCAGTGGGTGTTGATGGTGACCATATAGACGTGTTCCTCTCTAATGACATTGATGGTTGGAACGGACGCAGGGTGTTTGTAGTGGACCAGTACAACCCAGATGGCAGTTTTGACGAGCATAAGGTGATGCTTGGTTTCAACGATGCTGACGAAGCAAAGAGCGACTATCTTGCTAACTATGAGAATGGTTGGGAAAATGGTCGTAGAATTGACGTGACTGCTGTGAGCCTCGAAGACTTTGAGAAGTGGATTGCATCAAGCAAGCGCAAGACAAAGCCTTTTGGTGATTACTCGTCGGTGAAGAATGGTGTTGTGCCTTCGGGTGAGGGTAAGAGTGTGGAGCGGAATGAAGTCCTTGAATATGAAAAGGCTTTAGACCATCTGGAAGACGTGGAACAGAAATGGGGGGATAAAATACAGGACTATGTATATGAGCATTATCCTACTCAGGCTACGACATCGGCAGAAAGCACTTCAGAAAAAGGATTGCAGGAGCGCAAAGCAATGAAGGCTGACCCCGTGCTAAAGCAGATGTATGCAGAGGCAAAGAAGGAAATAGATGCCGCAGATGAAATGGTAACGCAGAAGTATAGTGCTTTGCCAGAAGATTTGCGTCAACAAAAGGCTGTCGGAAAGTCTGCACAACCTCCTACGCGTGAGGAGTCTATACTTCGTGATGTGGTGATAGAGCACATGAAAGGCAGTGGCCTTGATGTGATTGGCACGGAAGATGGCCAGCGTGTGCTTGACATGGCGAATGATGACGGTGCGAAGGAGCACCGCGTGTACCATGGCAGCGGTGCTGAGTTTGACCACTTTGACCATAGCCACATGGGCGAGGGCGAAGGTGCGCAGGCTTATGGTTGGGGCACTTATGTGACCGAGGTAGAAGGTATTGGCAGAACGTATGCCGAAAGTGCCCGCAAAAAGCCAACATATTTATATGGTGGTAAAGAAATGCCTTCTGATGAATTTCATGATTATGTACTGGGCAAGATAGGAGACAGGAACGAGAATATGCTTAATGACTTCATGTACAATCTTGAACGGCATGGTGTAACAAGAGCTAAAGACATATTGAAGAAAGGCGATTTGGCTCAATATAAAAATCTGTTTTATCAAAGCATAGGCGATACAAGAAACTATGCGGAGGGGAAAATTAAGGCGGCACGAACCTTACTCTCATTAAAAGGCATTCGTATCAGAAAGCCTAAAAGTCACCTCTACGCCATAGAAATTCCCGAAGACAATGGTAAGAATTATCTGGATTGGAATTCAGAGACTGGTAAGGATTTGGTGTCACGCTTGGTAAGTACTTTACGTGCTGATAAGGAACTAAAAGAAGCGTATGAAGGAAGGCTAAGCGAGCTGAATAAAGAACTTGATAAATTTGCTCCAAGAACTTTGTTCTCTGATACTTACGTACAACTTGCGGAGTTGCTTGGAAGTGACAAGAAGGCATCGCAATTACTATCGTCGTTGGGTTATGTCGGCATTAAATATCCGGCAGAATTTCGCAGTGGCGGCCGTAAGGACGATGCGAAGAACTATGTTATCTTCAACGAGAATGATGCGGAGATAACTGACCATGTGCGCTTTTTCAAGACCAAGAATGGTGAGGCTTATGGCTTTACTGTTGGCGGAAAGATTTACTATGACCCGCGGATTGCGAATGCTGAGACTCCTGTGCATGAGTATGCCCACTTGTGGGCGAGTGCGCTGAAGGCGAACAATGCGAAGGAGTGGAAGAATGTGGTTGACTTGATGAAGGGCACCAAGGTTTGGGAGGAGGTGAAGAAGGCCTATCCCGAACTTGAAACGGACGATGAGATTGCTGACGAGGTGCTTGCCACGTATTCGGGCCGACGGGGTGCTGAGCGACTTCGTGAGGAGATGCGCAAGGCTGCTGCCGAGGGTGATGGCGTGATGGGCAAGGCTGAGGCGGTGAGCGCGTTGCAGCGTGTGAAGCGTGCCATTGACAAGTTTTGGAAGGCTGTGGCAGACTTCCTTCACATTCACTACACGAGTGCTGAGGAGGTGGCTGACAGAGTGATGAAGGACTTGCTTGACGGTGTGGACCTGAGAAAGTTCATGGGGGATAAGGCGCAGAAGGAGAAGATGCGCTATCAATTCATGGGCGAGAAGGGTGCTGGCGAGAATGTGCGTGACGCGGAGGACTACACGGCATTTGCCAGCCGGTATGGTGTCAGCGAGGATATGGTGAAGGATTATGCGTTGGGCATGGAGACTGGCAACTTGCAACAGGCTAATTTTGCCTTGGCTGAAATACGCCGTACGATGCGTGTGGCAAACCGTGGCATGAAGCTTTCGGAGTTTGGCAAGTTGTTCCGCCCTGTGCAAAAGGAGTTGGCTGAACGTTATGGTGACATAGAGAAGTTGCGTCAGGAGTATATTGATGCTGAGATGCGTGAACGTGGCGTTATGGAGGCTGCCCGAAAGCGTGCTGAGGAGGAGGCGGCAAAACGTAAGGCTCGTGCTGATGAGTTGCGTTTGTTGCCGGAAGAGGAACTTGACAAACGTTATTTTGATGCGATTGAGCGTGGTGACGATGCTGCTGCCCGCGAGATGCTTGATGAGGCTGCCCGCCGCAAGGGGTATGACGATACTGAAAGTGAGTACCAGGGTGTGGGTGCATGGGTGGCACCTTCTAACCCTGGTTATGAGACGGACGAAGCGAGACGTGACGCCGTTGGCGAAGACTCGCCTGACCTCAATGTGGAGGACATGGCGGCAGGCTATAGCAACCAACCAGAAGACATTTTTGTGCATCCTGATAAATACTCGCAAGGCTTGCCAACAAGCAAGGAGAGCGGCAAGGCGATACAGACGGCCATTGACGACATACGGAACGGTAAAAAGGAGGTAAAAATAAAGGTGTATCGCGCTGTGCCTACCTCAGTAAAGGAGAGCAAATTGCGCAATGGTGACTGGGTGACCCCCTCGAAGGAGTATGCAGAGATGCATGGCAACAACCGTTTGGAAGGTAAGTACCGCATCATTGAAGATGAGGTGCCAGCTGGTGAGCTTTGGTGGGACGGCAACGATGTCAACGAATGGGGCTTTGACGATGGCAAGGGCTACAAGTATAAGAATGTGGAGAACAGCCGCAAGTTGAATGACCTTGTGACGCGTGATGATAATGGCGAGATTATTGCTCCTTCGAAGCGTTTTGACGAGAATGTGGAAGATGTGAGGTTCAGAGAGGGCAATGTGAAAAATCCGGCTGAAATGTCTGATGACGAGAAATCAAGTCGTGGTAATCAGCTTTTGAGTGTTCCAGCGGTGAATGTAGAAAGCAACCAAATTGTGAAGACGGAAGAAATGTCTGCACGAAAGGCTGCTGAAAAGTGGTGGAGAGATAACATAGGTGAACCTTTGTTCTATGATACAGAGGTCGGGCAGGTTGAAATCAATGAGAATTCTATTGGTTCTTCATTGGCTCATCGCTATGGTCAAGCCAAACTTGATGCTATCACTTCGCTGAAAGATGGTTTTAAGAATGCGGTTTATCTTGGAACGATGCCTGACTTTGTGCGACAAGAAGGTGTGCAAAATCATTATTTTGCTTACCCTATCATGTATAATGGGAAACGAAATTACGTGTTTTGCAGAGCTATGCAGGACAATAACAAGAATAGATTGTACGTGCACGAGGTCTTTGTTGCGGACAGTATACAAAATGAGGGCAATACCCTTCAAACCGCAGCGTCTCAGCCTCACGGAGGTATTGCCCTCTACAAAGCAATCCTTTCGGACGTTTTGTCTGCTGCAAAGGTAGGGAATAATTTTGAAACCCTGCAACTTTCTGCCTCAGAAAAAGCCAAGCACCAGGCTGCCAATGACCTTGCCCGGCAGATGCACGTGGAGGGTGAAGTAGAGGTGGTGACAAGCACTGATGGCTTGACCGACAGACAGGCTAAGGCGAAGGGCTGGTATGATGTGAGGACCGGCAAGGTGACGATTGTGCTGCCCAACAACAAGAATGCGGCTGATGTGCGTGAGACGGTGTTCCACGAGGTGGTGGCGCACAAGGGCTTGCGTAACCTTGTGGGTGAAGAGCACTTTAATACCTTCCTTGACAATGTGTACAACAATGCTGAGGAGGGCATCAAGCAGACCATTGACGAGATGGCTGAGACGCGGTATAAGGGTGACAAGCGCAAGGCTACTGAGGAGTATATGGCGCACTTGGCCGAGGACGGTGAGTATGTGAAGCCGGAGAACCAGGGTTTCTTTGCGAAGGTGAGGGACTTTTTGACGGATTTGCTTCGGAAGGTTGGCATCAAGCTTGGCTTTAAGTTGACGGACAATGATTTGCGCTATATATTGTGGCGTAGCTGGAAGAGGCTTGCTGAGCGTGATGGCGGTTCGGTGTTTGAGAAGGCTGAAGATGTGAAGATGCAGCATGAGCTTGGTCAGACTGACGAGGCTCGTTCGGCGAGTGGTGAGAATGGTATCATGTTCCGTGAGGGGAGTGATGAGCTGAAGGACGTTGTGGAGAAGATGAAGGCTGACATTGAGCGGTTGCATGAGGGTGAACTTGATGATTTGCGCTCGGGTGCTCGGGCCATTGGCGGGCGGCTGAGTGAGCTGAACAAGGCGATGCGCCTGCAGCGTGCTTATGACATGAGCACTGTGGCGAGTGTGACGGAGCTGGCGAAGACGATGCTCAAGAATGGCTTGCTGAGTGAGATGAGTGATTATGATGTGCGCCGTTTGCTGTCGGTGGTGAATAATGTGCATGGCAAGGGTGACATCAGACCTTATGTGCAGAAGGTTGTGGACATGATGGTTGGCAACCGGCTGCGTAATGTGTCGAAGGCGTTTGACAAGTTGCTTGCTATGCGTGGCAAGAAGGTTGATGCACGTGGCGTGGAGGTGCAAGGTGAGCTTGACTTGGCAGGCCAGCGCATGGCAGATGTGGTGTGGAAGGGCATTGGCATGTCGGACGACGATGTGAAGAATATGTGTGCTGATGCCCAGGACCGCATGATGAGTGCGAATGGTGCGGAGGCTGCTGCTGCTGCGACGGACTATGCCGGGTGGCAGATTGTGATGCACTTGGGGCTTTTACCATACTACAATAACTTACTCGCCGAGTATCTTGCATCTTACACTAACACATTGCAACTCATTGATTGTCAATACTTTACTCAGTGTAAGATATTACAAATTTCACTTGCACACAACCTACACACCCCACATGCTGCCACACGGTACAAGCACGGGAGGAGAATATTACGGCATAGGGGAGCAGAAAAGTCTGTTGCTCCGACAGATTGTTCTACGTCCCTATGGCGTATAATTCACCGCATACGTCCAAACCGGCTGCGAGGTAGCGGGGTGGGGTGTGTAAGATGTATGTAGGGGAGTGTATGATACTTTGAAATCATCTTACACACTTGAAACCTCTGTATATCAACTTGTTACGTATAAAAAGTGTAAGATGGCAGTAAAAACACACGCACTCTTTTACAAGTGGGACGAGGGCGAGGAACCAAATATTTGTGTACAAATTGTACACTTTTTTTGTTGAGTACAATGTCTTGGTGTTATCTTTGCAGCACTTCACTTTTGTACAAAACCAAATTGTATTGACTACCATGAAACGAATGCTTAACAGAATGCTGTGCTATGCTGATGCCATTGTGAAACGTGGCGTTGACAAACTGATAGATGCTATCGGACATAGTCCGGAACCACAAACTAAAAACACTGAAACACCCCAGCAGCAAAAACGCGTGGGCAACGACACTGACTGCGCACCACAAACAGCAGAAAACACTGCGAACTGCGGTCTGACCGAACAAGCCATCACACTGATGGACGAACAGTGCGACATTCGCTTTAATGTGCTTGACCGCACGTCCGAAGTGCAACAGTGCGACCAGGTGGACAAAGGGCTTGTGCCCGTGAGCACTGACGCGCTGTGGCGCATGGTGTTCGGGCGCTGGTTGCGCTGCATGGTGGCGCAAGCAAAAAAGCAAGTCTTGTTTTGCTCTTTTAAGGGCTGTTTCCCCTTGTGCCACTTACCGCGGGATACATAAGGACATAAGCTATATAAGAACATAAGCTACATAAGTAACATAAGGCTGATGCCGTGTCTTTTCACATAAGTTGAGGCAAGGCTGGCCGCCTTGCTTATAAGATACATAAGGGTTGACGCAGTGTCGTTGGCTCTAATGTGATTTCCAGACTTCGTCATTGCGTCACCCAAAATTCTTCGTCAAAGAGTTTAGCTATTTTCTGATGTCTTGCCATCAGCATTGTTTGGGTGTAAACCTCCTTGTTCAGAGGCAGCTTAATTTGTATGGTTGTAGTTCCGCTATATTTGCATTGTTCATCAGACCGGAGTCAGCCACCACAACGAAGTTCTCCAAACCGTATTTGCTTACAAACTCGTTTATCGTCGGCAGCATCGTGTGGACTTCATATTCGTTGCCCTCATGGATACAATAGGCAAGCGGATACCGCCCAAACTTACAAGCAAGCCGAGTATGATCTGAGGATTGCTGTGACGTCCTTCTTTCGAGAAACCAGTCTTACGTAATTCA
>UMHE01044866.1_pt1 | contig 23645 bp, 25 predicted proteins | sample 1965451 | NCBI WGS metagenome assembly UMHE01 (sample SAMEA4836090, study PRJEB28245) | human gut metagenome | biome: gut microbiome; material: fecal sample | place: Denmark | collected 2008 | reverse complement strand
ATACGCTCAATACCGTCTTACAGATCGACAGAAATAACGTCGTTTTTATGGATTTATGCAATTAAAAAGCGGGGCGATTTTGCCCCGCTTTTTTAGATAAAATCCAAAGGAATTAACGTGCATCGTTGGTGGTCGTGCCCGATGCGTATGCTTGACCAAGGCAAAACGCCCTTAATCCCGCGCAGAGCATGACGGTATTTCCCCGCCGCAAATGCCGTCGTCCTGAACACCTTGTCCAAAAATGAATGCCCGTTTAAAACAGCCAGATATTTCTGTCCGTCAAGATAAAAAAAAACGCATGCCGTAACGCTTTAACGTTTCATCATCGTTTCGGCGTACCAAATCGCGGACAGTGCTTCCGTCCGATACGGCGGCATCCGTTAAAATTGCCAAACATCGGCGCCCCGTTTCTTCTGATAATGTTTGCGAAATGCAATCGGGCGTCTCAAAGCCGATTTTCGGCAACGGAGAACGCGTCCACATTTCCCGTGCGGCATTCCGACCGTATAATAACCGCGTCTCACGTATCATTTTCAGCCATTGAGACGTTGAACGGTCGGGCAAAACGTCCGTACGATCGCCGTTGTCTCCTTCGCCGTCATCAGACGGCAGAACGTAACTGCCGGTTTTGCGGATTGCCGGTAATACTTCGCCCGTTACCCACTTGCGAAAACGTTTCGCTTCGGGTTTGCGGCTGACAATAATCAGATGATACAGCCCGCTCTCGTTAATGACTGTCATTTCTTGGCTACCGCCAAGGGTGTCCACTTTATGGACACCCTTTTCATCGTCATCTAACAGGCGTGTCGCGTGCGGCGTATGTTCAAATTCCAACACCCGCGCAACATCGGCGGCGACGAACCACGGGGTGCCGTCCTTTTCAATGACGCGAACGGGGTTTTCGTCAAAATCAAACGTTTGCAGGTTATTTCCCATTTTTCAATTCCTTTATTGCGTATTTCAAAACTTTGACGGCATACTCCAGCGCCGCCAGTTCAAACGTTTTTAAAAGAATTTCATCCTTTTTTGCTTTGGGCATATGCCTGAACAACAGGATGACTTCGCGTTCGCGGTCGGTTAAATCGTCTAATGTGGATTTGTATGTCATGATTTATTGCCCCTTTTTTGAAAGGTACCCCTTGAACCGCAAGGTGTCGGGAGGTCAAAACGTGGCAATAACACGTGGGCTTATTCAATATATTCGCCGCCCTCCCGACATATATTTCGGGCATAAAAAAGGCGCATCCCTTTATTTTTTCTTTGTTTTGGCGTCAGCTATGAATGCATATATAGACGCCGTGCAAAAAAGTATTATAAAAACATAAAATGAAAAAACGCCGAATTTATAGGAAAAACGTTCTTTTCGTTCCGGAGAAAATCTGGCAAAAAGCCGGCGGTCTATTTCTTCGCGTTTTTTTTCATAGTCTTTGTCTTTCGGGTCAAGAAGAAATCCCCCCTTGAACAGCTCTACGCCGCCGTCGTGAAAACCCTGATAAAAATTTCCGACAGCTGAAGTGTTGTCAGAAAATGCTTCTTCTATATTCCGAAGAATCGCGGCTCTGTCCAAATCGTCATTCTTTTTTTGTGGTTTTTGTTCCTGTTTTTTCGGCGTTTCTTCAAAAAAACGGTCCCAGACTTTCGCAATTTCCTCGCTATGTCTTTTTTCGTCTTCTTCCTTTTTTGCCTGTTTTTCCAAAATGTCGGTAATCAGCTCTGCGGGACAGTAATTGTTTATATATTCTTCCGTCTTTTGTTTCTTTTTGATGTTCGCGGCAATAAGGCGCGCAAGTGTCTCACATTCCTCTAACGGTATTTTCGGCGTCGGACGGCGGAGCGGTTCTTTCTCTAAAAAAACGGAATGAAGCCCGTGCTTTTTTATGGGCGATCCTTTCGTATATTTCGATAAAAGAGACCGCTGACTGCAATATATTGCCAGATTTAACATTTTTTCTTTCGGGAAGTCTTTCGGGTTGGCTTTCGGATTTATAACGGCGCGCATATCTTGCAACGTAAAATAATCCGGCATGTTTTCGCATGAACACATACAAAATTTTTCTTTGTCAACGTATGCGCCGATGTCGTATTTACCGGGGTTTTCCATGCATCCCATAAAACAGATTCTGGCGTCCCATTCGATGTTCGCTCCAAACGCCGAAGGGCATAACATCATAACGGCAATAAAGGTTTTGAGTATGTTCATTCTGCTCCCCTTTGAAAAATCCATTTTATCCTTTGATGGAAAAAGAGTCAACATTCAACGATTTTTTAAGGGAATGTTAAAGTTTAACTTGTATTAATTTTTGTTTATAAGGGTTTGATTCGTTTCGTTTCCTCATCGACTCTTAATCAGCGGGTCCAGAGTTCGAGCCTCTGTTCGCCCACCATTCAAACCCTTGAAAAACCTCGCGTTTTCTCAAGGGTTTTTGTTTGTCGGAACGTCTGACTTTTAATGTCCGATATGCTGTTTCTCTTCGAGGTCTTATGCACGTTACGGTCTTTGATAAAATGCAACACGGATACGAATATGACAGAACCGAAGAAGAAGGCAAAAATTTCACCTTCGGTTTTGAACCCGAACTGTCGCCTGCCGAAATGCTTGAACTCGGCGTGTTCGAAGGCAAGTATTTGACCGATTGCTTGAACGAATTTCCGAAACGCTGGTTCGAAAAAGCAAAGATGTCTTTTTCGGTTCCCGACGTCAGCTTGAACTGTTTCGGGGTAAAGTCCAGAATGGGGTTAAGCGAATGGCGGGCAAAAGGTTGGATTATCGAACCCGATCCGCGCGGTTGGTTTCAATGGTACTGCCGTTATTATTCGGGGCGGCGGATTCCCGGTGTCGACGAAATCCAAATAAAACGGTGGAAAGCTTTTAAGCGTCACAAGGCTCAGGTCGAACGCAACTGTATGCCCGCCGACGCGACCTGCCGTCCCCGACAACGTCAAGCGTTACTGCAATGGGCGTATGATCCGTTTGTTTAAAAAAAAGCCTTGACTTAGAGTCCGCTCTAAAAACTACCCTGTTAAAAAATGATAGGGGGACTAAATGAAACGGCTGATATTTTTTACGTTTTTTTTCTTTTTTCTCATTGCAATCCGAAGTGTTTCGGCGGAAGTGTCAACGGAGCGCAACACAATGCAAAAACCTGAAATTTTAACGGTATATTATTCGTATTCTGGAAATACGCGAACGGTGGCAGAGGCGATACACTCTTACGTCGGAGGAGACATTTTTGAAATCAAGGCAAAAGGATCGTATCCTGCCGAATATCGTGCGATGGTAAATCAGGCAAAACAGGAAATTCAATCTGGCTATCGTCCGGAATTGGTTTCTTTTGTTCTGGATATTTCCAAATACGAAGTGATTTTCATCGGCTCTCCGAACTGGTGGGGGACAATCACGCCTCAGGTCAGCAGTTTTTTGGAAAAACACGATCTTGCGGGCAAGACGGTCATACCTTTTGTTACGCACGGCGGCGGCGGAGCTCAACGGACGTTTTCCGATTTGACGGTTCAATGCAAAGGGTGTCAAGTCATTCAAAACGGATGGGCAGGATACGGCGACGAAACGTCCGGTCTGGCGGAATGGTTGGATACGACGGGATACGGCAAATAAAATCTGACGGCAAGGTCAAACGTCGCAAAGCTTAAAACACGGATTATTTTTGTGTTTTTATTGCCTTCGTCTTCGGCTTTGTCCGTTGAGCCCTCATTTTATCCATGGTATCGGCATTGGCGACGGCGGTTTTGATTTTTTTTTGCATTTCCTCAATCATTTTGTCGGGGGAATATTCGCAAGACGTATATTCTTTTTCCATTTTTCCCCGCAAAAACAACAGGACGCTTTTTCCTTCCATTTGAAAATCGCGGATGTAGTAGCCGTCATTTGTTTTGCGCAGGGCAAAAACCAAATCGATGGCTGTTTTCCCGTTGTTTTGAGGAGCCTCTGCCTGCATATCTTTTTGCAAAGCGTTTTCTTCCGTATTCCATGCGACGGTCGTTCTGACCAGAATGTCTTTTCCGGAAGGGACGGACTTGCCTATTTTAAACGAAACGGAATCCAGCGGTAACGGCGAAGAGGCATAGGTTACGACGAAATATTTTAAGAAAATGTCGGAATATTTAGCCTTTTGCTCGTCGGAAAATTCGATCCAGAACCGTCCCAAAGCCAGTCTGGACAATTCTTTGGAATTAAAGACGTTGTCCGCTAACCGAAGCGTTTTTGCAAAGCGTTGTTTCGTGTTTTTTTCCGAAAGAACTTTTAACAGCTCTTTTCCCCGCACGTCCAGCCATTCCTGAGGCGAAGGCTGTGCCGCTTGCAGACACGGGGCAACCAATAAAAAGAACATCAAAAACAACGGGCGCAGACGCATTTTTATTTTCCTTTCGGATCAGAGCCTATAACAAAAATACCAGAAAACAAGAATCGCGGTACACTCTTTTTTATAATTCGGGTATATTAAGACGAATTTTTGGAACATACGGGATTTTCAATGACGGACAAACGGAAATTTTTCTTGGCTTTTTTGCTGTTGTGTTTTTTGTGTCCGCGCGCATTTGCGGGGGCGGACATGGAACGCATCAAACGTTCGGGGGTTTTGCGTTGCGGCGTGCGCACGACGGCAAACGCGTATGCGTATCAGGATGAAAACAAAGAATGGCAGGGCATTGACATTGAAATATGTCGGGCGATAGCCACTGCCGTTATCGGACGAAGCGACGCCGTTGTTCCCGTTGCCGTCAATCACGAAGAAGGCTTTAAGCTTTTAAACGAAGGAAAAATCGACGTTTTAACGGCGGCAACGCCATGGACGTATAAAACGGATACGACGCAACAGGCCATGTTCCCCGCGGTATTTTATTATTCCGCACTGACGTTTTTAGGGCACTATAATCCCGAGGCGACGTCCATGAAAGATTATGCGGGCAAAAAGGTTTGCGTTGAACGATCGTCTTTTTTGTTGCAGGAACTGGATTACTATAACAAAAAGTACGAGCTTGATTTAAATGTAATGAGTCTGCCTGATTTGGGACGGGCGAAAGAACTGCTGTACTTAAAACGTTGCGATTTGATTTTTGATCGTTTGGAAACATTTCATTCGGACTATTTCAAAAAAGCGCCGCCAAGCATAGATTTGGTCGTTTTGCCCGAAATCGTCAGGACTTATCCGACGGGAGCCTTTATTCGCAAAGGCGATGACGAATTTTATAAAACGGTGTTTTGGCTGTTCCATTCTTTGGTCAAAGCGGAAGCAAAAGGCATTTCGTCCCAGACGGTAGAGGATTACCAAAATACGCGTGACAGGGAAATCATCAACCTTGTCGGGGCGGATTCCACAATATCAAAAGGCTTGGGGCTGGATCCCGACTGGCTGAAACGGACAATTGCCGAACGGGGAAATTACGGAGAAATTTACCGCCGTGCTTTGGGGGACAAATCTCCGTTAAAAATCAGACGTTCCGCAAACCGCTTAAAAGAGCAGGGCGGGATGCTTGTTCCTTTTGAGTATAACGAATAAAATCCGAAAAAAAGGGGGCTTAATGCTGAAACATTTTTTATTTTTATCTGTGCTTATTGCACCGTTTCCGTCGTTTGCGGCCGATATTGCCGCCGTTTCGGACATTACGGCGGTTACCGTTTTCCCCGATCGCGCCAATGTCGAACGCAAGGCAAAGTTTGATTTGCCCGCGGGAAAAAACACAATAGTTTTTGACAATCTGCCTTCGGGATTGATTACGGATTCCGTGCGCGTTTCGGGAAAAGGGCAAAAATCTTTTACGATAGGCTCTGTTGAAACAAAACATGTTTTTCAATCAAATCCTGCCGTTAAAGAAGAAGAAAAACTTCAAAACGAACTGACCCGTCTGAGGGATAAAAGGAAATATTTGGAAGCCGATATCAAAGCCGCGCAGACGGGAACGTCGTTTTTGGAAGCGTTAAGCCGATCGCCGGCAATGCCTTTGCCCGCCGCGAAATCTTCGGAAACCAAAAACGGAATGCAAACGCCCGCCCTTTGGAAACAAGGTTGGGAAACTTTGCAAAGCGGCATGAAAACGCTTAGCCGTGAAATCATTTCCAAACAAATCGAACTCAGGACGTTGGATTCCGAAATTTCGGCATTGCAACAAAAGCTGAATATGATTGCCACGGGGCGCAAAAGCTATAAACAAGTCCGCGTGAACGTCGAATCCGATTTTGCGGGCGAAGCGTTGCTGACGCTTCAGTATCAGATTTTCGGTGCGTCGTGGACGCCGTTGTATGAAGCCAGATTGGATTCCGATGCACAAAAAGTGTCGATTACTCAATTCGGCAACATATCGCAAAGGACGGGTGAAGATTGGAAAGATGTCGCATTGACGCTTTCAACCGCGGTGCCGACGGTTCAAATGACGCCGCCCGATTTATCGCCGAAATGGCTGAGTCTGGTTCCGGATCATCCTGTTGTTTCGGCACGTTCGGGGCTTGTTCGTGCCCGTATGAAATCTGCCGCAATGTCTAATTTCGCCGCGACGGATTCTTTGGCGGTTATGGCGGAATCTGAGGAAGCGGCGGATTATGAAGCGGCGCAAACGGCGACGGCAAATGTCGAAGCCGGCGAGTTTTCAGGTGTCTTTGCCGTCAAAGGACGTTCAAACGTTCCTGCAGACGGTGCCGAATACCGCTTTACGATCGGCGATTACGTTTCCGATGCGCAAATCAGAGCTCAATCCGTCCCTTCAAAAGACCCGTCGGCATATTTAATCGCAACGACATCTTATAACGGCGAGCTTCCTCTGTTACCGGGGGCGATGTCGCTTTATCGCGACGGCGCGTTTATAGGCGTTTCGCAAATGGAACTGTTGCGCCCGAACGAAAAGCTTCATCTGTCTTTCGGTCAGGATGACAAAATCCGCGTTAAATTTACCGTTCTGGGCGGCGAAAAAACGCAGGGAGGCATGATCGCCAAAGAAACAAAGATAGATTCTTTGGAACGCACGGAAATTCAAAACCTGCACGGTCGCCCCATTTCGATTGCCGTTTACGAACTTTTGCCCGTTTCGAAAGATGCGGACATAACGGTTTCGATCATCAAAGACAAAACAACGAAAGGATACGTTAAAGATTCCGATAACAAAGTCGGAACGCTGAAATGGGAAAGCGTTTATGCCCCCAAAGAGAAAAAGACCATAGATTTCGGTTATTCGGTCTCGTATCCGAAAGATGCGATTTTAAGCGGAATGTAACAATATAACAATTCAACGCATCGAAAAAAAGCCCGCGTAAAAAGCGGGCTTTTTTTAACACAGCCAGACCGTTGCGGCATCTGCAAAGGCCAGAGTTACGTTTTGTTCGTTTGCTTTAAAAGAAAATTCGTTTTTATCTTCGTCAAAGCGGATGTTTTTAAGAAGATCCCCCGTCTTTATGCCGAGCTCTTCCAAACGGTCGCACAAATCTGCCGAACCGCTTAAACGGCAGATTTTTCCGCTTTTTTCGTTCCAAAGCGTCATGGGGCGCGGCAAAGTTTGGGGTTTGTCCAACGCATTAAGCAATCCGTTCATCCATTCTTCTTTGGCGATACGGGCTTCGTAGAGAAAATCAATCATGTTAAAGAATCTGCTTGCGGCTTTTCCCTCAAGGTAATGCTCAGTCAGACAAGCGATTTCTTCGGCTTTTTCGGGGTCAATGTTCAGGATGCCGCAAAAAAAGTTTGTCAAAGCGTCGTGTTTGATTAAGACTTTCCATCCGATTTCGCGACCTTTCGGCGTTAAAAAAACATCGCCGTAAGCGGCATGGGAAACCAACCCCGCTTCTTCCATCTTTTTAACGCCTGTGGCGACGGTTCCTTTTGTCAGGGCAAGTTTGTCCGCCAATGCCGTTACGGTCAGACGTTTTCCTGCCGATTCCAGTTGGAACAAAGCTTCCAGATAATCTTCAATTCTGGAGGATACGGGCATAAGGATTATTCCTTTCGTGCTAAGCTCGCAGCGGCATTTGCGAACAGAGAAGGCTGAGGATTTTTATCAATCAAATCGGCGACGGCACGGTCATTCAAGCCCGTCATCGAATGAAAAGCCTTGAGGTATTCTGGTTTTCGGGCGGCGATTTCCGGAAAATTTTTTAATGCGAACAGTTTGATTTCGCGTTGTTTTAACACATTTGCCGAAGCATGCTTTGCATCATTCGGTTCCAGCTCCACATAATACGCGTTCGGCATATATTCGACCCAAAAGCCGAAAGTCGTTCCCGACATATCCGTAACGGCGGGCAACCCCAGCCCTGTTACGTAAAAGGAAGAGGCTGCCAAAGCGTGTTCGGTTCCCGTCAGATTGAAAATTTTGCGTTGCATTCTTCGTTTTAGGGGGACTTTTACGGTTTTATAGCCTGTTTTTTGCAATGTGATTTCCGTCCACCAAGAACGTTCGATTTCGCCGTAAAAGGGTGTTTCGCCCAAACGTTTGTCACCGTCATAAACCCAAGCCGTCACATTTGAATCAATAAAGACGGTTTGCGGTTTTGTGTCCATCTTCAAAGAAGAACAACCGCACAGGCAAAACAGGGAAAAAAAGAAGAAAAAGCGTTTCATTTTTATCAATCCGTCAAAATTTTAACGGTAATTTTCCCGACGGTTTCTTCGGGAGGCGTTTCGAAATCCAAGTCTGTCGCCAAAAGAAGCTCTTGAGATCCGTTTCCGTCGCCGGCTTCCGTGTACAGGACGGGAAGGAAGAGAATATTTCTGTTTTTTTCCAAGGTGAAGCGTCGAATTCTGAAGGGGATGTCTTCCATATAAGCTTCCTGACCGTTTTTATCAAAGAAGCGCAAACGTACCTTATATGACGAAGCGTTGGCAATGCGGCGTTCTTTCCAATCGGATCGCGTAAAGACCTTAAAGATTTTATAAGGGGCGGTATCAAACATAAAGCCGATATCGGTTTTTCCCGCTTTGATAAATATATTGTCGTGACCGGCCGCCTTATCCGGAGTACAGCTGATGTTTTTAATTTTTGCGTTATATTTGCAGGTTTCGGAAAGGGTATCTTCTTCTTGTTCTTCGGCGAACTGAGATAAAATTTCGGATGCTCTGGTCACGAAGTTGCGTTTATATGCTTTTTCGTCAAAGCTCAGGCGAATGTAGTATCTGTAAGTTTTTTCGTTGATTTTGTTCGTGCGACTGAGTGAAACGCGCAGGAACGACAAAGGATAGTTCCAGCGCAACAATGCCGCGACGGCATCGTCGGCGGACGCGTTTCTGCGTAACCTGACGGCCTTTGCACGGGGAAGAATTTCTTCAAAATCCCTGTGCCCGTCGGTTTTGGGAGCGGCGGGCTTAAAGGAAACGAGTTCGTTTTGTTTGACGGGGATTAAAGAAAATGTTTCGTTTTTCTTTTCTCCGCCCTTAAGGTTCAGGGAACGGCGTTCGTATTCGAAGCCGTCCTTTTCAACGGCGACGGACACCAATCCCGCATCGACCTGAAAATCACGAACGGGCGTCGTGCCGATTTTTTCTCCGTCGACATAGGCGGTTGCTCCGTCGGGAAAAGAATAGATCGACAGACTTGCCGGCTTTATGATCAAATCGAACAGGAACGACTTGCTGTCGTTTTTATCGGCGCTTAAATAATGGACGGTTTCTTCCGTTTCGGGATGGCGCAGGGACAGCTTAATTTTTTCTCCGGCGGGTATTTTCGTTTTGACGGGCGTTAAGCCGATTCTGCGTCCGTTCAGGCGGACTTCGGCTTGTTCGGGTCGGGTATTGATATCAATGTCGGCAAAGGCTCTTTTTAAAGTCTTTGAAACTTTGACGGTTTTCCCCGGCACAATGATGACGGTTTCTTCAACGGCGTCGTACAGGGGGTGTTCCAACCTTAAATCGTGGCGTCCCGTTTTCAGGGCGCCGATCAGACGCAAAGGCGTTTGTCCGAAACGTTCCCCGTCGATATAAACGTCGGCGCCGTCAACGGGCTTTGTTTCGATTTCCAAAGTCCCTTTGGCGGAATCGCGGGACGAACCGACGACGGAAAGTTCTTTTTTGGCTTGTTTCGGGATTTCGGCCAACCGTTTTTTTTCGGCTTTAATGGCGTCTTTTGAAAAGCGGTAAAGAACCCATACGGTTATTTTTCCGTCTTTTTCTTCGGAAAACTGGTCGATTTGTTCAAAATCGTTAAAGCGAACCAAAGCGCTTTCTTCGACAAAGCGTTCCGTCAATCTGGCTTCGGTTTCCGTTTGGTAAGTTTCGGCGTTCATTTGCATGGCAACGCCGAAATTCATTTTCAATGCCTGTTCATAGGCGTTTCGCGTTGCGGCGTCAAAGGCGTCCGTTTCGTCTTTTGCGGATCCTCTTCCGACATAGAATTTGTATTCGGAAGTTTCTTTGGGAAAAGAGCTCACCCATTCGGGAGCGGATTTTGCCAAAGCGGCATTGACCGCGCACAGGGCAAACAGGATGAAAAAGACAAACGAACGCACGATGACGGTTTCCAAAAATCAGGGAAAATTAAGGTTGTTGAGCGTTTACCAGCTGATCCCAGTGAGCGTCAACCTGTTTTTTGAAGTCTTGGGGCAACTTGCCTCTTCCGTTTGCGCGGTCGATGGCGGCTTTGATGGCTTCGTTCAAAGTTTTTTCGTCAATGGAAACCTGAGCATAAACGCGGTAAATAACCATTTCCTGACCGTTGTCGTCCAAGGTAACGACTTTTTCCCAATAACGGGCGGTCGGACGGATGCCCGAAGCGGTTAATTTCGTTGCTTCGCCGGCGATGTACTTTGTTTGAGTGGAATCCAAATCGGTGCCGTATTCGGCGTTTTGGAAGACGGCGTTAAACTGGTTTTCGATGGTTGCGGCGATATCGCGTTTCGCGTTGCTTTCCGCAATACGGTATCCGGCTTCGGGACGGGCGTTGGCTTTCAGCGTAGCCATGCCGAGCAGATAGACTTTACCGTCTTTGGTAACGAAGGTTTCGGATTCTTTGACCCATTCGGGACGCGAAGACAAATCGTCGCTGCGTGCGATGACTTTGTCGCCGAACGTGCTTGCGCAGGCGGATAACCCCAGAACCGTCAGAACGGATAAAAAGGCAAATTTAAAAGATTTCATAACAGAACCCCTTAACTGTTTTTTTAAGAACGCCGAATTATACCTCAATGCGTTTTTTATTTCAAACGTCGGCCTGAAAAAAAACGCCCCTGCAACGGGGCGTTTTGCGATAACCGAAGCATCAGGCGGCGAATTTGACGCGTTCCAACAGCCCTTCGGAAATTTGCAGGTTGATGTTAATAAGCGTATCAATTGCCGCATGAGCCGTATTTGTGCCGATTTCGAATGTTTTTTTGATGGAAAAATCGGCAAGCCTGATCAGATTGTCTTTGATTTCCTTTGCCAGAGGATGGGTTTTGGCGCTGACCAAAGTTTTAATGCCCGTCCACAGCTCCATATTATTGTTTAAAGCTTCGACCAGGCGGCTTTGGTCGTTTTTGTCTTTGGCTTCCGCCAGCATAAGGGCGGCACGCAACAAAGCCAAAGCGTCTTCTTCCGTTCCGGACAGACATTTGCTTTCCAGGAACCCTTCTGCGATTTGCATATTGATGTTGATAAAGCCCGACAATGTTTCTTCGGAAATGTCGGGACCGCATTTAAAAGTTTTTTCGCTGACGTAATCAGCCAGCTTTGCGATGTTTCCGGCGATATCGGGAGCAACGCCCAGATGTTTCGTTTCCGCCAGAGTTTTTAAAGCGATCCACAAATGCAGATTTGTGTCCAAAGCTTCGATCAGGGCGTTTTTGTCGTTGTTTTTTGCGGCGTCTGCCAAACGCTGAGCCGTTTGAATGAGAACTGCGGCATTTTCTTTGACGGGGGGCAACCTGATGCTTTCCATCAGTCCGCGCGCGATTTGCAGGTTCATGTTTTCCAAAGTATCCAGTGTTTTATCGGAAGCTTCGCAACCTTCGGACACTGTTTTTGAAACGACGAACTTTGCCAGTTTCAACAAATTTTCTTTGGTTTGTGCGGGCAGGGGATGGTCTTTTTTTTTCCATCAGCGTTTGGATGGCCGTCCACAGCTGCAGGTTTTCGTCCAAAGCGACGGTTAATGCGGCGGCGTCATTTTGCTTTCTTGCGCGCGAGATGTTTGTTGCGGCGCGAACCAAAGCAAAGGCGTCTTCTTCCGTCGTGGACGGTGCCGGATACAGTTCGTTTATCATGTTTCGGTCTCCTCGAATTCAGAAATGAAAGGGATGCTTCAAAGCCCGCAATAAGGGAGGAGGAGAAAGAAAGGAGGGGCTTTGAAGCAAAAGGTTTAGAACGGGCTGACGATATCCAAAATCTGACGTCCGTAGCGCGGCTGTTGAACGTCGCTGATGGTTCCCTTGCCGCCGTATGCGACTCTCAGCTCGGCAATTTTATCCGACTTGATGGTGTTCAGCGTTGAAATGTCTTCGCGGCGGATGATGCCGGTCATGTGCAGCTGGCGCATTTCGTAATTGACCCGGACTTCCTGCTTTCCGGAAATGACCAGATTCCCGTTGGGCAGGACCTGAGTAACGATGGCAGCCATCGTAACGTCGATTTTTTCGTTTCTGTCAATGGAACCGTCGCCCGTAATTTCGCGGTTTGAAGTGATGTTGAACAGATTTGACACGTCGACGCCCGTAGGCAAAATTTTCTCGGCATATTTTTCTAATCCTGCCAAAGCCCCGATACTGACGGAATCTTTGTCGTTATCTCGGATTTGTTCGGATTTGTTTTCCAACAAAGCTTTGTCGGCAACGACGACGCGAACGGTCAAAATATCGCCGACCTGCGACGCGCGTTGGTCTTTAAAGAAGCCTTTTGATCCCGGACGCCACAGCGAATTGGCGTTGACGTACGGCGTTTGCGGGTCGGGCATGGGCATGTCGACCGGCTTATAGTCTTTTTGTTTGACGGGATTTTCTATTTTGCTGAATTCGGGTGCTTTTCCCACGTCGGCCAGCCTGCTGAAATAGGCGCAACCCGACGCTGACAGCGCAAACGCGCCGATAAGCCCGAATCTGACGGCTTTAAAAAGAATGTGTTTTTTCATGTTCTCCTCCCTTTAATCTTGAACATTCAAGGCGATACGGTAACGGTTTCGGGACCGGTTACGATGCCTTGGACGACAGACTTGCTCTGCATGTTTTGGACACGGACGGTGTCTCCCAAACCGCCGTTTTCCAGAGCTTTTCCTTGTGCGCTGAGCATAATTCCCCCCTTTGTAAAGCCGATGGTGACAAATTTTCCTTTTGCGACCATGACCTGCGTGCGCACGTCATCGGGGGTAACGGTTGTGCCGGCACGTATGCCGCGTTTGACTTCTTTTCCGATCAGGTCTTCGATTTTTGCGACGACTTCGGTGGCGCGCAAAGAGTCTTCCCTGACGGATTTCAGCATGACGTCGTTTTCGGTAATGACCTGTCCTGCCGTCAGAGTCCGTTTGGCGACGGGGACTTTGAGATAGGGGACGGCTTTTCCGCTTAATTCCGCGGTTCCGAAAGTCTTTCCGTCATAAATGACTTCCGCCGTTCCGGAAACAAGATATGTGTCCGGAGCATAGGATGCGTCGGAAATTTTGATTTCATACGCGGCATCTGGCGGCAAAAAGAACGTGTATCTGCCTTTGTTTAAAAAGACGGAAGCACTTTCCGGCATGCCTTTTTCCTTCAGGCTTTGAGCGAATGCTTTCAGCAAATCGTCTTTTCCGACTTCCAACGCCGCGCGCCTGACCGTGATTTTGACATTTTCGTTTTCGGGTTCCCAACGAATGCCGTGTTTCCGAGCCAGAGCCCTCAGCCAATCAGCATTAAGTTCCGCGTCTTTTCCCAACGAAGGTGCTGGTGCGGCGGCTTTGTTTTCCGTTTCTTCGTCCAACCCCGCAAACAAATCGCCCAGCAGGATATAATCGCCGTCAACCGACGCTTTTTCTCGCAAGGATACGGGCAATTCCATAAGGTCGGGGGCTTTTTTTTCGCTGTTTGCGGACAAAGCGGGTTCTTCGTCCCACAATCCGTCTCCCGCCGTTGCGTTATAAAAGGCGGGGACGCATAAAATCAGGGCAAAGAAAACACGCTTGAACATTTCGGAATGTCCTTAAAAAGTTAAGATTTCAGCTGGTTGATGGTTGACATCATCTGATCCGAAGTCGTGATGACTTTGGAATTCATTTCATAGGCGCGCTGAGCACTGACCAGTTCCGTGATTTCCGACACGACATTGACGTTTGAGTTTTCCAAGAAACCTTGCAACGTTGTGCCGAAGCCCAAAGCTCCCGGCACATCGACGTTCGGGTCGCCCGACGCGTCGGTTTCGATAAAGAGGTTGTCCCCGATGGCTTCCAAGCCCGCTTCGTTGGGGAAGTTTGCGATTTCCAGCTGACCGACGTTGACCAGTTCCGTTTGTCCGTCGACTTTGACCCAGACTTCGCCCGAACCGTTAATCGTAATGCCCGTAACGTTTTCGGGGATGTTGATGCCGGGTTGAACGGCATAGCCGTCATGAGTAACCAGATCGCCGTCGGGGCTGAGCTGGAAGGAGCCGTCGCGGGTATAAGCCATGCCGCGGTCGCCGGGCAGTTCGATTTGGAAATAGCCGTTGCCCTGAATGGCCAGATCGAGAGTATTATCGGTGCTCAGAACCGTGCCGTGTTCGGAAATGCGGTAGACGGACGCCGTTTTAACGCCCAAACCCAGCTGTACGCCGGCGGGGACGATGGTTCCCGAATCGGAAGAGCTGGCGCCGACGCGACGCATATTTTGATACAGCAAGTCGTGGAATTCGGCGCGGCGTCTGGAATAAGCCGTTGTGTTCATGTTGGCGATGTTGTTTGAAATGATTTCAACGTTGGTTTGCTGAGCCAGCATTCCCGTTGCACCGATATGAAGAGATCTCATGGGTATTCTCCTTCCTTATAAAAATTATTGTCCGCCGGCGCGCGCATAAGCCTGTATGGCGTTTTGGCGTCGCGAATGTTCCGTGTCGATCATCATTTGGACGTTTTCGTAAGCGCGTTGCAGCTTGATCATTCTTGCCATTTCGACGACGGCGTTTACGTTAGATTTTTCGATCATGCCCTGTTCGACGGAGGGGGTGACGGGGGTCATATTGTTGCCTTCGGCGTTTTGGAACAGGGTTCCGTAAGAAGCTCTGAGCTTTTGTCTGTCATCGAATTCGACGACCTGCAACGTGGCTACGGGGCCGTTTTCGGTCGAAATCGAACCGTCTCTGGCGATATTGATTTGCGTTTCCTGCGGCGCGATAAAGATGGGATTATTGTTCGTGTCCAGCACGGCGTATCCGTTTGAATTTACGATCATGCCGTCGGAATTAAGCTTGAACTGTCCGTTTCTGGAATATTGGATTCCCTGCGGTGTTTCGATGACGAAATATCCGTCACCATGGATGGCGACGTCCAAGGGGTTTCCCGTTGAAGAAAAAGCGCCTTCGGTAAAGTCGCGAACGATGCCGAAGTCATGGGTAAATGACAGCCTGTCGTCGATCAGTTTTTCGTCGGTTTTGCTTCGGGAAAGATGTTCGGTGAAATGCGCCTGAACGCCTTTATATCCGGCAGTATTAACGTTAGCGAGGTTGTTTGAAACCATATCGAGCTGGTTCCACAGGCTTGTTTGTCTGGATAAAGCGATATAAAGGGTATTTTTCATGGTTTAATCCTTGAAAATTTTTCTCTGCAAACGGATGTGCAATATATGTGCCAATTTTTTTATTGAGTGATTTCTTGAAAAAAAGACGGCATAAAAATATGCTTTGTCATAACCTGTTATTAACGAAAAAGGGTTATAAAGGGAAAATACGGTAAAAATATTCAGGGGCTTGTAATGGCGGAAGAAAATAAAAACGAAAATTCGGATGCGAACGGCGGAACGGAAAACGGGTCCGAATCGGGCAGCCACAAACGCAAGATCGTTATGCTGTTGATGCCGATTTTGCTGGTGATCGGTGCGGTTGTCGGTGTTTATTTTTCCGGCATAACGGATTCTTTGTTTGTGCCGTCGGGGGAAACCGTTTCGTCGTCGGGCGACGGGGAAGATTCTCCTGAAGTCATAGAAGAAGGGCGTGTCAGACAGGGCAGTGCGGCTTTTTACGATGTCCCCGAGATTTTGGTTAATTTATCGGGCAAGCCGGGGCAAAAGCCTGTTTATTTTAAGGTCAAGGTGTCGTTAGAGCTTGAAAATCCGCAGGATGCGCCCAAAATAGATTTATTGTTGCCCCGTGTTATAGACAGCATGCAATTTTATTTGCGCGAAATGCGGATAGAAGAGCTGCAGGGATCGATGGGGACGTACCGTTTAAAAGAAGAGCTGTTGGGGCGTTTAAACAGGGTTTTGGCGCCGACGCGAATCAACGAAGTCCTTTTAAAAGACGTATTAATTCAATAGGGTAATAGGAACCGATGGCCGAAGAAAATAAAGATAAAAAGCCCGAAGGCGAGGCTTTGTCAGGCGAATGGGACGCGGTTGCGGCTGAAGGTTTCGGCGAAACCGAAGGGGAAGATCCTTTTTCGGAGGAGGCGCCGGCTTCCAGAATGTTGAATCAGGACGAAATCGACAGCCTGTTAGGGTTTAATGAAGAAGCTGTCGAGCAATCGGCGCAAACGGGCATACAGGCGCTGTTGAATTCTTCGACGGTGTCATACGAACGTCTGCCGATGTTGGAAATTGTGTTTGACCGTTTGGTGCGCATGATGTCCACGTCGTTGAGAAATTTTACGCAAGACAACGTTGAAGTCACGTTGGACAGTATTGTTTCATTGCGTTTCGGCGATTATTTAAATTCGATACCGTTGCCTGCGATGATGACGGTGTTCAAGGCGGAAGAATGGGACAACTACGGTCTTTTGACGATAGATTCCTCTTTGATTTATTCGACGGTTGACGTTTTGTTGGGCGGTCGTCGCGGGACTGCGGCGATGAGAATAGAAGGCCGCCCCTATACGACGATTGAACGCAACCTGATCGAGCGGATGATACATGTTATTTTATCGGATTTGTCGGCGGCATTTGACCCGTTAAGTCCGGTTACGTTCCGTTTTGACCGATTGGAAACGAATCCGCGGTTTGCGACGATATCGCGTTCGTCGAATGCGGCGGTTGTGGCAAAGTTGCGCATAGACATGGAAGATCGCGGAGGGCGTTTGGAACTGTTGTTGCCGTATGCGACGTTGGAACCCGTTCGCGAACTTTTGTTACAGATGTTTATGGGTGAAAAGTTCGGGCGTGACAGTATTTGGGAAACGCACTTGGCGGAAGAATTGTGGCTGACGGAAGTTGACGTCAATGCGGTATTGGATCGCCAGATGATGCCGTTAAAGAAGGTTTTGGAATGGAAAGTCGGGTCGCGTTTATTATTGAACGCGACGCCCGAATCCGAAGTAGAGCTGTTATGCGGGGACGTACCGATGTTTTACGGCCGCATGGGGCGCAAGGCGTCGCATATCGCCATTCAGATAGAAGACAAAATCAAACGCCAGAAGGAATGAAGCCATGTCGGTTGAAGTGCTGTTGAATGTAATTGTGATTTGCCTTTTGGTTCCGACGATAATTTTTGCCGTCATATTGAACAAGCGGTTGGAAGTATTGCGCAGCAGTCGGGCGGATTTGGGGCGTTTAATCGAAGCGTTTAACGAAGCGACGACGCGTGCGGAAGCGGGGATTCCGCGTTTAAAGCAGGCGGCGGACAGCACGGGCAGCCATTTAAAGGAACAAATTCAAAAAGCACAGATATTGCGTGACGATCTGGCGTTTATGATTGATCGGGCGGAAAATGCGGCGGGACGATTGGAAACGCAGAGCCGATCCGGAAATTTTGCGTCGTCCGGCACGGCGTCGGTAAAAGAAACGGAAACAAAGCCGTCGCGCCGTTTATCTTCGGAGGATCCCGAAGAAATAATGAATTCCGCTCTTTCGGTTGCGGAAGGGATTTTACGGGACAATCCCGTTGACGGTCCGCGTTTCGGGAAACGACCGAAAGCGTCTTCGGCTTCTTTTGCGGGCAGCGAGGACGAGCGGTCCGAAGCGGAACGCGAGCTGTTAAAAGCACTGCAATCCATGCGATGAGGGAGGTCGGAATGGCACAAGCGAAGGGGGCTCCCTCACAGTCTGTAAAGAAAACGAAAAAAAACAAGAAAGCGCGTTTTCGTTTATTGCCGCTGGTTATTTTCTTTTCCGTTTTAATGTTAAGCGTACGCGTGGGCGTTTTATGGCGCAGCTTTTTTTCGTTGGAAGCTCAGGAAGAACTGGCGTCGTCTTCGGCGGTTTCCGTCAGCCGTGTCAAGGCACAGTCAGAGGATAAAGGGGAAGAGCCGGCTTCGAAGGTTTCTGCGGAAGCCAGACGTGAAGGACGTTCTCTTCGTTTGTCCGACACGTCGTTCAGCCAATCCGAGCTTGAAGTTTTGCAAAAGCTTGCGGAACGCCGCGAAGAGCTTGACAATCGCGAACGTACGATAGAGCAGCAAGCTGCGGTTTTAAAGGCGGCGGAAGCCCAGATAGATGCCAAGATTTCAAAATTAAAAGAACTCGAGACTTCAATTAAGGATTTAGTCGGCGCTTATGATAAAAAGGAGCGCGAACGTCTTGACAATTTGGTCAAGATTTATTCATCGATGAAGCCGAAGGACGCCGCCCGTTTGTTTAACGAAATGGACATGGGGCTGATGACGCGTTTGTTTGAACGGATGAAAGAATCGAAATCGGCGTTGATTTTGGCGGAAATGGATGCGGGCAAAGCTACGGCGCTGACTTCGGAGCTGGCAAGCAAAAAGAATTTGCCGGGATTTGAGCTTTCGGACATACCGGAAGCCGAGAATCCTGCGGGAAACGGAAAATGAGCTTTCATAAAGCTTAAAGATAACATACACTTGCAATACGCCGGTTCATATAAAGAGGAAAAGAAATGCCTGTAGATACGCAAATGAACGTATTGATCATTGACGATTATCAAACGATGCGGGGAGTTATCCGCAATTTATTCAAACAGCTGGGGTTTGATAATATACACGAAGCGTCAACGACGGACGAGGCTTTGGAAATTTTAAAATCGGGCGAACCGTTCGGTCTGGTTGTTTTTGATTGGCAAACCGGGCCTGCGCGCGGTGAAGATTTTATGCAATCGGTTCGCGCCGAAGAAAAGTTAAAAGGCGTTCCTTTTATTTTTGTCAGTGCGGAAAGCGGAGAAGAACAGCTTGCCGCCATGAAGAAGGCCGATGTGTCCGATTTTATGGCAAAGCCTTTTACAAAGGCTACGTTGCGTCGCAAGATGATCGGATTGTTCGGGGAATTTTAGTTTAAAAGACCTCAGGGGAAAGAAACGGACGGGCATGTTTCGCAAAGGGGCGTTTTGGTCGGTTGTTTTTTTTGTATGGTTTTTTGCCGTACAGGACGCCGTATCTGCGTCTTTAAACATTGTTCCGACGGTATCGGACGGGTTTTCACGCATTGAATTCAAATGGGCGTATCCGACCGAATACAAGATTTCAAAATCGGACGGGCGGCTGGATTTATCGTTTTCGCGCGTAATTGACGCGGATGTTTCGTTGATACGGCGTCGTTTACCGGTTTCCGTACGCTCCGTAACGGAAGGCAGGGATAAAAAAAGCCTTTCGATACTTTTGACGCGTCCCTTTGTTATTCGCGATTTCGGGACGCCGACGTCTTTGACGGTAGATTTTTTGGGAACGGAGGATCCGCGTCTTCCCGTTCCGGTTCGCGTATCTGCGGAAAGGTATGTTTCGGGCGATGCGGTAAAGAAACCTTCTTCAACCGTGCCGCCGCGCCGTTCGGCAAAGGATCGTCCGTTGTCGTTGTTCGCCGTTCAGCGGGCGGATTATGATCAGATTGTTTTTGTGTGGGACAAGCAGACTCCTTTTTCTCAGAAACGCGACGGCAAGCTTTATGAGATTTCGTTTAACACGCCCGTTTCGGCGGATTCCGTTGATTTGCGACAGGTGATGTCCGTTTTGCCGCGCGGTTTTCAAAATTGGCGTTTTTCATCATGGAACGGCAAGCTGACTTTGCAAATTCCTCTGCCCGAAGGGTATTCTGCGGCGGCGGAAGAGCGGGGGCGCCAAATTTATATTACGTTAAAGCATCCTGCGGGACAGCCGTCATTTTTCAATTTACCGGTCGTTAAGAAAAAAGAAATTGCACCGTTGAAAGAAAAAACGGAACCTGCCGTCAAGGCGCCTTTGCCCGAACCTGCGCCTGTGTCGGCACCTGTGGCATTGGTTTCGGCACCCGAAGCTCTTGATGAGGAAACGGCGCCGTACTCGGCGGAAGCAGAAAACGTTCGTTTGGTCGGTGTATCCGATCCTGCGGGATTTTCCGAACATGACGAGATTTTAAAAAATGCACCGCCTCCGGAAGAAGGATCGGGGTATCGCAGCGTTACGTTAAGCTTTTCGTGGCCTCGTATGACGGGAGCCGCGGCTTTTCGGCGAGACGGCTATTTGTGGGTTGTTTTTGACCGAAAAGAACAGTTTCGTTTTGATACGGAATTGGAATTAAACAAAGACATTATTCACGAAATGGTTCAAATTCCGCATTCTCATGCGACGATATTGCGATTTGTGACGGCGGAAGGCTATAACCCCAGTTTCAGACGCGAAGGGTTGTTGTGGATATTGGACTTGATGTATCAGCCGTTGCGTCCGCGCCAAAACGTTGAATTGGTTTTGCAACGCAAAACGCCGTTCGGTCCGCGCATATTTATTCCTTTGGACGAAATGCCGCAGGTAATTCCTTTGATTGATCCCGAAGTGGGGGATTTGATTTACATTGTTCCCGTTTTTGCTTTGGGAAAAGGCTTGCCGCAGTCCAGAACATTTGTTGATGCGTCGTTTTTAAAAACGGCGCAGGGGATTGTTATCGTTCCGAACATCGAGGATTTAAATGTGTACTCCAGCACGTCCGGGGTTGAAGTTCGCGGTCCCAAAGGGGGAATGAGATTTTCATCCGAAGATGTTTTGTCATACATGGCAAAATCAAGGGTAAGCAAAGATCCGTTGTCTCAGATTTTGGATGTCGGCGTTTGGGGGGGCGATGCTTCGAATTACGGCGAAGCGTTAAGGGTCAGACAAAATGAAGTGGAAGATGCTTCGGAAGAGGAAAAGCCCTTGGCGCGTCTGAGGTTGGCACGATATTATTTTGCGAACGGGATGTTCCCCGAAGCGTTGGGCGTTGTGCGCGTGTTGGTTCAGGATGCGCCGTCTTTCGGGAAAGAACCGGCAGTATTGGCGTTAAGGGGGGCATCTAATTTTATGATGCAGCGCTACGGGGAAGCGATGCGGGATCTGGCTTCGCCCGTTCTTGACGGCAATAATGAAGTCGAATTTTGGCGCGGCGCAACGTTGGCGGCGACGTCGGTTACGCCGGAAAAATATTTGTCTTCGATGAAGAATAACATGGGGATACTTCAAGCGTATCCGCATGCGGTCAAGACGCGGCTTGCATTGGCGGGGCTTCATTCGGCGGTTGCGGGCGGAGACGGGTTTGCGGTTCAGAATTTTATGGAAGCCGCGTTTAATCCTTTAAATACGAATGCGGAAAATTCCGAAATAACGTTCTATCATTCTTTGTGGCAGGAAAACTCGGGCATGTACAATCAGGCCGTCAAAGAAATGTCGGTTTTGGCAGGCGGAAAAGATTATTATTTCCGGGCGATGGGCGGATTGGAACAGATTCGGATGCAGACCCGTTCCGGCGATTTAAGCCCCGAAGAACGCATTACGGAGCTGGAAAAGCTGATGTATGCGTGGCGGGGAGATGCTTTTGAATATAATTTAATGACGATGCTTGTGGCGGCGTATCAGGATCAGAAGGATTATGCGAAAGTACTGCATTTATTGAAAGACATGCAGATTCGTTTTCGCGACATGCCTGAAAGCAAGGGAATTCCGCCTTTGATGGAGGATATTTTTCAAAAGCTTTATTTAAATGACGATGAAGAGCTGTTATCTCCTGTAAAAGCGATAGCGTTGTATAACGAGTTCAGCGATTTGACGCCGAAAGGCGAGAAGGGGGCTCAAATAGTGCGGCGACTGGCGGATCGTCTTGTTGCGATAGATTTACTGGAACCTGCGGCGTCGCTGTTGGAAAAAGAGGCGGTAAAACCTGTCGGGAACAAGGAAAAAGGATTGATATACACGCGCCTGTCCTTGGTTCGTTTGCTGAACAAGGAACCCGAAAAAGCCCTTAAGGCATTGACGGACAGCGAGAAGTTGCCTTTTTCGGATAAGGTCAGGAAACAAAGAAAATATATCAAGGCAAAAGCATTGTCGGATGCCGGTCGGACGGACGAAGCGGGCAAGCTTTTGGAGGACGACGAATCTGCGGAAGCCCGAATGTTGCGAGCGGAAATATACTGGGATGCAAAGGATTGGGGCAAGGCTGCCGATGCGATGAGATATTTGGTATCGCGTCCGACTCCGGGCGTTCCGTTAACGCCGCAGGAAGCTCAGCGGGTTTTGAATTGGGCGACGGCATTGCGCTTGGCGGGCAGAGCGAAAGTCGTCATCCGACTGCGCGAGAATTTTTTGCCGTACATGAAACAAACGCCGTTGGCAGAGCCGTTTGATTTTATTACGCAATCTCCGCAAAAAGGCTTGTTGGACTATCGAACGGTGTCGAAAGAAATCGAATCGGCAGAGAACTTCCATTCGTTTGCGAAGGAATATATAGATCTTTTGAAAAAAGAAGGGCTGAGCAAAGCAGTTCAGTAAAAGGACATGTTGGAAGAGCTTCACGAAAAGTCGCAAAATTTTATGGAATCGGTTCACGAAAAAACTCAAGCCGTATCTGATTCGTTTACGTCGCTGGGTGAAGATCTGCAAGACATTCGGGATATTTTTGTGGAAACGCGGGATACGATCGGCGGCATATTCGGCTTTATGGGCAAAGAAACGGCATTACTGCTGTTGTTCACGTTTCTTTTTTTGTTTGTTGTGAATCTGATTCCGTTTTTCTTTTTTGATAAAAAGACTCGGTACTATGTCGGGATGGCGTTTGGCGTTTTTTTGGGATTTTATTTTGATTACGCCTATTTTGCGATAGGGAAGTTCGTCTTTATCATGCTGATACCGGTTGCTTTTGAATACCTGATGGTATCGACGTTCAAAGGGGCGAAAAGCCTTATTGTGGGGACATTCAAACGTGCGGGGTCATTGGCATGGAGCCTGGTCAAATTTCCGTTTAAAGCGCTTTTTGCCAAACGGGAACATAAAGAAGAATCGGACAGAAAGGAATCGAAGCTTTCGACGGTTGAGCAAAAGTCTGTAAAAGAAGAAAGCCCGGCTCCGGAACTTGCGGATACGGACGACGACCCGTAGCAGAGTCGGATTTCAGTCATTTAAATAGAAGAGCCGCTTTGAATAAAGCGGCTTTATTTATGGGGATACGGGTCTGGAGATGTTTTTATAAGATATTGAAAATAATTGATTTTTTGCAATAAAAGAAAAAAACGAAAAATTTTTTAAAAAAGGTGTTGACGTGATTTTCATATCCCATTATAAGGGGCGTCGCTCCCTGAAACGGGACGCGAAAAAAAAGCGAAAAAGAAGTTGACACGAATAAGTCATTTTTGATAAAACGCTTTTTGCTGACTTCGGTCAGGGAGAGATATTAGAGATTAGTGAATAAGGGAAGAGAGAGGATG
>UMHE01047652.1_pt1 | contig 23685 bp, 21 predicted proteins | sample 1965451 | NCBI WGS metagenome assembly UMHE01 (sample SAMEA4836090, study PRJEB28245) | human gut metagenome | biome: gut microbiome; material: fecal sample | place: Denmark | collected 2008 | reverse complement strand
AAGGCCATCCTTGCGGATATGGGCGACGGTGCAGACCTGAAGGGTGCGAAGCTGGACGTGGCGGTAAACGCCATTGTAGGCAGCCTGGTGCGGAACGGCTATCTGAACAGCATTTCCTCCGCCATCATGATCTCGGTGGAGGACAACGACACGGCGCGGGCGGAAAAGCTCCAGCGGGAGCTGACGAGCACCGTGGACGGCGTTTTGCAGACCAGCAAAGCAAAGGCGTCCGTTCTGACGCAGACGCTTACACAGGACGCAGGGCTGGAGCAGCAGGCGCGGGAAAACAGCATTTCCACCGGTAAGGCGGCGCTGGTGAACCGCGTGCTCGCCATCAATCCGTCGCTGAAGTTTGACGCGCTGGCGAAGCTCTCGGTGGAGGAGCTGAAGGATCTGGCCGAAGCGGGTGCGCCCGCCATGCCCATCGGCACGGACAAGGCCATGGACATCGCCGCGGCAGCCTTCGGCAAGGCATCCACCGCGAAGATGGCGTACAGCGCAGTCGATCCTGAGCTGGACGAATCCCCTGCGCACTACGAGGTGGAGATCAAGAGCCAGACCGGTGAGGAATTCGAGTACAAGATCGATGCCTACACCGGTGCGATCCTGGAGAGCAAGCGTGAAGCGGCGGACGGGACGGAGGTACCTGTGGTGCAGCCCACCAAGCCTGCGGCCTCCGGCGATATCGGCTACGCCAAGGCGAAGTCCGTTGCCCTGAACCATGCGGGCGTCAGCGAGAACAAGGCGTATGATATGGACATCGAGCTGGACGATGAGGACGGAAGGCTTATCTACGAGGTCGAGTTCAAGTCCGGCAATATGGAATACAGCTACGAGATCAACGCCGCCACCGGCGCGATCCTCAAGCATGAGGCGGAGCTGGACGACTGACGCGGGAGCGGCCGTCACCGCGGCGTAAAAAAAAGCAGGACTGACACGCGAAAATGCGTGTCAGTCCTTTTTTGCAGCCAGCTGTGCCGCAGGGCAGCGCCGCTGGCGGCGGCGCGTCATGAGCAAAAAACAAGCACCCGGCGGGTGCTTGTTTTTTGCTCATATCTTGATCAGCTCGTAGTCGCGGGTGCCGAGGCCGATCTTCTCGCCGTGCTCCAGACAGCTGCGCCAGTTGGTGTCCGGGTGGAGCCGCTGGAAGTGGTCGTGGTCGCAGGGGTCGCCGTCGGCGGCGGAGCCGCGCAGGGGCGTCTGGGCGTTCACCGCGTCCACGCAGGCCATGTCCAGCGCCACCGGGTCGAAGGAGGCAAACATGCCCACGTTGGGCACGATGGCCATGTCGTTCTCGGAACGGCAGTCGCAGGTGGGGGACACGTCGATGACCAGGGAAATGTGGAAGCAGGGGCGTCCGTCCACCACTGCCTTGGTGTACTCGGCGATCTTGTAATTCAGGTTGGTGGTGCTCTCGTCCCAGTTGATCTGCACCGCGTCCTTGGGACAGACGGCGATGCAGCGGCCGCAGCCCACGCATTTGTCGTGGTCGATGTGCGCCTTGCCGTTTTCGATGATGGGCGCACCGTGGGCGCAGATCCTGCGGCACTGGCCGCAGCCGATGCAGTATTTCTCCGCCACATGGGGCTTGCCCGCGTTGTGCTGCTCCATCTTACCGGCGCGGCTGCCGCAGCCCATGCCGATGTTCTTCAGGCAGCCGCCGAAGCCCGCCGTCTCGTGCCCCTTGAAATGGGTCAGGGAGATGAACACATCCGCGTCCATGACGGCGCGGCCGATCTTGGCGTTCTTCACATACTCGCCGCCCGCCACGGGCACCTCCACCTCGTCGCTGCCCTTCAGACCGTCGGCAATGATGATCTGGCAGCCGGTGGTCATGGGGTTGAAGCCGTTGAGCATGGCGCTGTCCATGTGATCCAGCGCGTTCTTCCGCCCGCCCACATACAGGGTGTTGCAGTCCGTCAGGAACGGCTTGCCGCCCCGCTCCTTCACGAAGTCCGCCACCGTCTTGGCCCAGTTGGGACGCAGGAAGGCCAGGTTGCCCGGCTCGCCGAAATGCAGTTTGATGGCCACGAACTTGTCCTGAAAATCAATGTCGCCCATGCCGGCGGTCTTCATCAGCCGCGTCAGCTTCTGCTGTAAATTCTCGTGTACATCGGCCCGCAGGTCGGCAAAGTATACCTTGGAAGCCATAAAAAGTCCTCACTTTCACGGTTTTTGTGAGGTAAGTATACCACATCCGCGGAAAATGTGCTATACTGATTTTTGCAGGAGGTGTGCCATGCGAATTCTGACCCATACCGTCACCGAGGCCGACAGCGGGCAGACCGTCCGGCAGCTGCTGGGACGCCTGTGGCACATCTCCGGCGGCTTCCTCAGCCGGCTGAAGTTCCGGGGCGCCATCACGGTCAACGGTGCACCCGTCACCGTGCGGTTCGTGCCCCGCCCCGGCGACCTGCTGGCCGCCGATGTGTCCGACCTGCCCGGCGAGAACCCCCACATCCAGCCGGTGGACTATCCGCTGGATATCCTGTACGAAGATGAGGATCTGCTGCTGATCAACAAGCCCGCCGGCGTCGCCATGCACCCCGCCGCGCTGACGGAGGAGCCTGTCACCGTAGCCGGCGCCGTGGCGCACTATCTGTGCACCGACTGCTTCCACGCCGTCAACCGCCTTGACCGGGGCACCACCGGCGTTATGGCTGCCGCCAAGACCGGCTATATCCACGCCCTGTGCATGGCGCAGCTCCACACAGACGCCTTTCAGCGGGATTACCGCGCCGTGTGCGAGGGCGTGCCGGTGCCCGGCGAGGGCGACATCGACCTGCCGCTGGGACGGGCGGAGGGGTCGCTGCTGAAGCGCTGTCCCGACCCGCAGGGGCTGCCCGCCCACACCCATTACGAGGTGCTGGCGGCAGCCAACGGACGCGCCCTGCTGCGGCTGACTCCCACCACCGGGCGCACCCACCAGCTGCGGGTGCATCTGGCCGCCATCGGCCATCCCCTCACCGGCGACTGGCTCTACGGCACCGAGGATCGGGCGCTGATCGCCCGCCCGGCGCTGCACAGCTATCATCTGGTCATGCGCCACCCTCTTACCGGCTCAAGCATCGACGTTACCGCGCCCCTGCCGGAGGATATGCAGGCACTGCTGCGGTAATGTTCAAAAAAATGACATGACTTTTGCCCGCTCATGCGGTATACTGTTCGTAATTTCTATCACAACAGGAGGACACTCCCCTTGAAAAAGATCTATGACGGGGTGCAGCGGTTCTGCGCCGCCCATCCCCGGTTCGGCATCTCCAACCTGATGCGCGTGATCGTAGCGGGCAACGTGGCGGTGTATGTGCTGATGCTGCTGACCCAGTCCAACGATGTCAACGCGCTGAATTTCCTGACCTTCAACCTCCACGCACTGCTGCGGGGCGAGGTGTGGCGGCTGGTGACGTTCGTATTCGTTCCGGCCTATTCCTCTCCCTTCTCCCTGCTGATCAGTCTGTATTTCTACTACTGGATCGGCTCCACGCTGGAGCGGCAGTGGGGCACGGCCAAGTTCAATCTGTACTACTTCAGCGGCATGCTGCTGACGGTGCTGGGCGCGGTTCTGGCCAGCCTGATCACCGGCAACTACTATCTGACCGTGGCGAGTACGAATTATGTAAACCTGTCCATGTTCTTCGCCTTCGCCGTCCTGTTCCCCAACGCGCAGGTGCTGCTGTTCTTCATCATCCCGGTGAAGATGAAGTGGCTGGCGTATCTGGACGGCGCGCTGTTCGCCTTTGACATCATCAGCGCCGTCGGTCAGCACAACTGGGGCGGCGTGGTGCTGCCCATCGTGGCGCTGCTGAACTTCGCCGTGTTCATCTGGCCGGAGGTGCACTATCTCCGCCAGCGCACCCAGTACCAGGCCTCCCGCAAGACCGTGCAGTTCCGGCAGGCACAGCAGCAGCAAGCCCGCCAGCAGGCGCAGCAGGGCTATCACCACAAGTGCGCCGTGTGCGGCAAGACCGACACCGACTATCCCGATATGCAGTTCCGGTATTGCAGCAAGTGCGCCGGGTACCACTGCTTCTGTCAGGATCACATCTTCAACCACGTACACTTCACAGAGGAATAACGTAAGAGCCAGAGAGCCGTCCTGTCAGGGCGGCTCTCTGTATTTTAGGGCGCACAAGGAATTTACAGGAATGTGACACGGATGTGAGTTGACAACGGCGGTGTTTTTGGCTAAAATGTCCATGCAAACGCGCTGATCTGCCCAAAAATCCGGAAACGCAACCGCCGGTTGACAGATTTCCCAGCCCGGTTTATAGACCGCAGCCGCCGGAAACCGTATGATAGCGCCATACAAAACACGCGGCAATACGCCGCAGACATGAAGGAGGAGCTGTCATGATCATTGCTGACAAGATCGTATCCCTGCGCAAGAGGGCAGGCTGGAGCCAAGAGGAGCTGGCGGAGAAGCTGGGTGTCACCCGCCAGTCCGTTTCCAAGTGGGAGGGCGCTCAGTCGGTGCCCGATATGGATAAGGTGGTGTCCATGAGCCGTCTGTTCGGCGTTACCACCGACTATCTGCTGAAGGATGAGCTGGAGGAGGATGTGCCCTGCGCCGCGGCGGAGGACAACGACCCGCCCCTGCGCCGCGTCACCATGGGGCAGGCATCCGCCTACCTCGCCCTGCGCAAGGCCGCCGCGCCGAAGGTCGCCGCGGCCACGGCGCTGTGCATCGTATCGCCGGTAACGCTGCTTCTGCTGTCCGCCCTCAGCGAGAGCGGCCGCTTCGGTATCTCCGGAAACGCCGCCGCAGGCATCGGCCTGTGCGTGCTGCTGGTGCTGGTGGCCGTGGCCGTAAGCCTCTTCCTGCGCACCGCCGCACAGGTGCGGGGGTTCAAGTTTCTGGAGGAAGAACCCTTCGAGACGGAATACGGCGTAGACGGCATGGTGCGTCAGCGGCAGCAGGAGTATAAGGACACCAACACCCGCCTCACCACCGTGGGCGTGGTGCTGTGCGTGCTGGCGGCGGTGCCGCTGTTCGCCGTCATGTGCATCGACGGCGCTGACCTGCTGTATGTAGGCGCGGTGTGCGCGCTGCTGGCGCTGGTGGCTGTCGGCTGTCTGGCACTGGTCACCACCGGCGTCTATCAGGGCGCCATGGAGCAGCTGCTGGAGGAGGGCGACTACACCCGTCCCCAGAAAAAGCACCACAAGCTGCGCGGCACCGTCACCATGATCTACTGGCTGGCGGCCACAGCCGTGTTCCTGCTGTACACCTACGGCCCCAACGGCAACGGCCAGCCCCAGTACAGCTGGATCATCTGGGCGGTGGCGGGCGTGCTGTATGCCGCCGTTATGGGCATCGTTCGCATCATCAGCCGCAGCCGCGGCTGAATCACACCCCAACGGGGCATTGTTATAGAGATAGCGGAGAGAAAATAAGGAGGAACCCTCATGCTGGACATTCAACATCTGACCAAGACCTACGGCGTGAAGAAGGCCGTGGACGACCTGTCGCTGCACATCGCCCCCGGCGAGATCTACGGCTTTATCGGACACAACGGCGCAGGCAAGACCACCACCCTGAAATCCGTGGTGGGTATCCTGCAATTCGATCAGGGCGAGATCACCATCGGCGGCAAGTCCATCAAGACCGAACCGCTGGCCTGCAAGCGCCTGCTGGCCTATATTCCCGACAACCCCGACCTGTACGACTACATGACGGGCATCAAGTACCTGCACTTCATCGCCGACGTGTTCGGCGTGGACGCCCAGACCCGGCGGGAGCGCATCCGCACCTATGCGGACACCTTCGAGCTGACCGGCGATCTGGCGCAGCCCATCGCCGCCTACTCCCACGGCATGAAGCAGAAGCTGGCCATCATCGCCGCGTGGCTCCACGACCCCCGGCTCATCGTTATGGATGAGCCCTTCGTGGGGCTTGACCCCAAGGCCGCCCACACCCTAAAGGGCATGATGCGGCAGGTGTGCGACAACGGCGGCGCTATCTTCTTCTCCACCCACGTGCTGGAGGTGGCGGAAAAGCTGTGCGACAAGGTGGCCATCATCAAGGGCGGCAGGCTCATCCGCTCCGGCACCATGGAGGAGGTCAAGGGCGACGACTCTCTGGAAGAGGTATTTCTGGAGCTGGAGGAGGATGCGTAATGGTCAATGTCCTTCTGAAAAAGCAGCTGTTTGAGATATTCCGCAGCTACTTCTACGACGCAAAAAAGAACAGACCCCGCTCCAGGGCCTCCACCATTCTGTTCTTCGTCCTGTACGCGGTGCTGATGATAGGCTTCGTCGGCGGCATGTTCGTGCTGCTGGCGTGGAGCATCTGCCAGCCGCTGGTGGCCTCCGGCATGGGGTGGCTGTATTTCACGCTGTTTGCCGGGCTTGCCATTCTGCTGGGCGTGTTCGGCAGCGTGTTCAACACCTTTTCCTCCCTGTATCAGGCCAAGGACAACGACCTGCTGCTGAGCATGCCCATCCCCATCCGGGCGATACTGGCATCCCGGCTGCTGGGCGTGTATCTCATGGGGCTGATGTTCTCCGGCGTGGTGCTGCTGCCCGCCGTGATCTTCTACTGGTGCGCCGCCGACGCCTCCCCGTCCGCCATCGCGGGCGGCGTGATGCTGGTGCTGGCGGTATCCCTGTTCGTGCTGGTGCTCTCCTGCGTGCTGGGCTGGGTGGTGGCTAAGATCTCCGCCAAGCTCAAGCGCAAGAACTTCCTGACGGTGTTCATCGCGCTGGTGTTCTTTGGCCTGTACTACATGGTCTGCTTCCGGGCGTCCGACCTGCTGAATGAGCTGCTGGCCAACCTGACGGCGGTGGGCGACGCCGTCAGGGGCGCGGCCTATCCCCTGTATCTGCTGGGACGCATGGGCGAGGGCGACTGGCTGGCCATCGCCTTTGTGATGGCCGTGACGCTGGCGCTGTGCGCGCTGACCTATCTGGTGCTCAGCCGCACGTTTATCGGCATCGCCACCGCCTCCGGCACCACCGCCAAGGCGGAGTACCGGGAAAAGGCGGTCAAGGCCGCCGGTGCGTCCTCCGCCCTGCTGCGGAAGGAGTTCGGCCGCTTCACCTCCAGCCCCAACTATATGCTCAACTGCGCTCTGGGCACGGTGATGCTGCCCATTATGGGCGTTTTGCTGCTGGTGAAGGCCGGCGAGCTTCTGCCCGTGGTGTATGAGATCGCCGGCGGCGAAGCGCCCGGCTTTCTGGCGGTGATGCTGTGCGCTGCCCTGTGTCTGATAGGCTCCATGAACGACACAGCCGCCTCCTCCGTGTCGCTGGAGGGCAAGAACCTGTGGCTGGCGCAGTCCCTGCCGGTGACGGCGTGGCAGCTGCTCCGCGCCAAGCTGCTGGTGCAGCTGCTGGTGACGGGCATCCCCATGGCGGCCACCTCCGTGCTGGTGCTGCTGGCTATCCGTCCCGCTCTGCAGGAGGCCGTGCTGCTGGTGGTGCTACCGCTGCTGTTCGTGTGGCTGTCGGCGGAGTTCGGCCTGCTGATGGATCTGAAGCGCCCCAATCTGGTCTGGACAAACGAGATCACGGTCATCAAGCAGCGCATCACGGTGCTGCTGGTGATGCTGGCCGGGTGGCTGTACGCCGCCGCCATCGCCGCGCTGTACTTCGTGGTCGGCGCCGATATGGGCGCGGCGTGGTACCTGCTGGCGTGGTCGGCGCTGACGGCGGCGCTGGCTGTCCTGCTGCGCCGGTGGCTGCGCCGCAGCGGAAGCCGACTGTTAGGCCGCCTGGCATAAGAAAACATACGCCGTAAAAGGCGCGTTTCGCCACCCTATAATTGTGGCGGATATGTTAATTTCATCCCCGTCCCGCAGAAGTGGGACGGGGATTTTTGCAGTTCCGGCGCATCTGCTTATAGACACTTTGGGCAAAATGTGGTAGGGTAACTTATTCAACAAAGTGCACAGAGGAGGCTTTTTCATGAACGAGGTCAAGTCCCCCAAGAAACCGCTTATTTACTACTATCTGGCGGCTATCCTGCTGGTGGTACTGTTCAACATGCTGGCCATGCCGTGGCTGGCGGAGCACCAGATCCAGGAGGTGGATTACAACACCTTCGTCTCCATGACCGAGAATAAGGAGATCGGCAAGGTGGAGATCCAGCAGCAGAGCAACCGTATCCTGTTCACCGACAAGGACGAAAAGACCATCTACAAGACGGCCATCGTGCCCGACGACGGCATGGTGCAGCGCCTGCTGGACGCGGGCATCTCCACCACCGGCGAGGAGATCGAGCAGACCTCCCTGCTGACGGACATTCTGGGCTGGGTGCTGCCGCTGGTGCTCTTCATCGCCATCGGGCAGCTGGTTTCCCGCAGTCTGATGAAGAAAATGGGCGGCGGAAGCAACTCCATGATGTTCAACATGGGCCGCTCCGACGCCAAGATCTATGTCAAATCCGCCGAGGGCATCAAGTTTGACGATGTGGCCGGTGAGGACGAGGCCAAGGAGAATCTGCAGGAGGTGGTCAACTACCTCCACGACCCCAGCAAGTACAAGGAGATCGGCGCCTCCATGCCCAAGGGCATCCTGCTGGTGGGCCCTCCGGGCACCGGCAAGACCATGCTGGCCAAGGCCGTGGCCGGCGAAGCCAACGTGCCCTTCTTCTCCATGTCCGGCTCGGAATTCGTAGAGATGTTCGTGGGCATGGGCGCCTCCAAGGTGCGCGACCTGTTCAGTCAGGCCAAGGAGAAGGCGCCCTGCATCGTATTCATCGACGAGATCGACGCCATCGGCCAGAAGCGCAGCGGCGGCCAGTACGGCGGCAACGACGAGCGGGAGCAGACCCTGAACCAGCTGCTCACCGAGATGGACGGCTTCGACAGCAGCAACGGCGTCATCATTCTGGCGGCCACCAACCGCCCGGAGTCCCTTGACCCGGCGCTGACCCGTCCGGGGCGCTTCGACCGCCGCGTGCCCGTGGAGCTGCCCGATCTGCTGGGGCGCGAGGCCATATTGAAGGTACACGCCAAAAAGATCAAGATCGCCGAGGACGTGGATTTCAACAAGGTGGCGCGGATGGCCTCCGGCGCTTCCGGCGCGGAGCTGGCCAACATCGTCAACGAGGCGGCGCTGCGCGCCGTCCGGGACGGCAGGCGCTTTGCGACCCAGGCCGATCTGGAGGAGAGCATCGAGGTGGTCATCGCGGGCTATCAGAAGAAGAACGCCATCATGACCGACCACGAGAAGAAGATCGTGTCCTACCACGAGATCGGCCACGCGCTGGTGGCGGCTTTGCAGAGCCATTCTGCCCCGGTGCAGAAGATCACCATTGTGCCCCGCACCTCCGGCGCACTGGGCTACACCATGCAGGTGGAGGAGGGCAACCACTACCTGATGACCCAGGAGGAGATGGAGAACAAGATCGCCACCCTCACCGGCGGCCGCGCCGCCGAGGAGACGGTGTTCGGCTCCATCACCACCGGCGCCTCCAACGACATCGAGCAGGCCACCAAGCTGGCACGCGCCATGATCACCCGCTACGGCATGAGCAAGGACTTCGACATGGTGGCGCTGGAGGCTGTCACCAACCAGTATCTGGGCGGCGACGCGTCGCTGGCCTGCTCCGCCGACACCCAGACGGAGATCGACCGGCAGGTGGTGGCGCTGGTGAAGCAGCAGCACGAGAAGGCGCTGAAGATCCTCGCCGACAACCGCGCCAAGCTGGATGAGCTTGCCAGCTTCCTGTATGAGAAGGAGACCATCACCGGCGAGCAGTTCATGGAAATACTGAAGAAATAAAAGCAGCACGCCCCCGGCATAGCCGGGGGCGCGCTTCGGAGGAATACCGCATGAAGTTCATCACTATACTGACCGTCACGTTCTTCGCCGGCATGGGCGCCGGTCTGGGCACCGGCTTTGCCGGCATGAGCGCCGCGGCGGTCATCAGCCCCATGCTCATCACCTTTCTGGGCATGGATCCCTATATGGCCGTGGGCATTGCGCTGGCATCGGACGTGCTGGCCAGTGCCGTCTCCGCCTACACCTATCATAAAAACAGGAATCTGGACGTGCGCAACGGCCTTATCATGATGGCGGCGGTGCTTCTGTTCACCGTGGTGGGCAGCTATATTGCCAGCCTTCTCCCCTCCCACACCATGGGAGGCTTCTCCGTATTCATGACCTTCCTGCTGGGCGTCAAGTTCATCGTCCGCCCCGTTATGACCACCAAGGAGGCCATGCAGGGCGTATCCGCCAAGAAGCGCGCCGTTCAGTCCGTTGTGTGCGGCGTTCTGATCGGCTTTATCTGCGGCTTTGTGGGCGCGGGCGGCGGCATGATGATGCTGCTGATCCTGACCAGCGTGCTGGGCTACGAGCTGAAAACCGCCGTGGGCACCAGTGTGTTCATCATGACCTTCACCGCGCTGACCGGCGCTATCTCCCACTTTACCATCGGCGGCGCACCGGACTGGACAGTACTTGCCCTGTGCGTGGTGTTCACGCTGATCTGGGCGCGGATCGCGGCGGTATTTGCCAACAAAGCCGCGCCGAAGACCCTGAACCGCGCCACCGGCATTGTCCTTGTGCTGCTGGGCGCCGTTATCATGGGCTTCAACCTGCTGAAATAACGCCCGGCAAGCAGCAAACGCGCCCCCGGCTATGCCGGGGGCGCACTTTTTTTACTTATTCTGTTCGTACAGCACGGCCAGACCCCGCAGGATCAGGTCGGCGGCCATGTGCATCTCATGGCGGCAGGCCGGTGCGATCACCGGCGCGATGCCGCCGGTGGCCACCACTGTGGCGCGGCAGCCCAGCTCGGATTCCATCCGGTCGATCATGCCGTCCAGCAGCAGCGCCGAGCCCAGCACGCAGCCGCTCTGCATGCAGCCCAGCGTGTCCGTGCCGATGGCCTTTTCCGGCACCGCCAGCGGTATATCCGGCAGCAGCGCCGTGCCGCCTGCCAGCGCCGACAGCGCCAGATTTGCGCCCGGCAGGATCGCTCCTCCCCGGAACGCGCCCTGCGCGTCCAGCACCGAAATGGTGGTGGCGGTGCCCATGTCGATCAGCAGCAGCGGCGGCCGGTACAGATCCAGCGCGCCCACCGCCGCCGTCAGCAGGTCGGCGCCCAGCGTCTCCGGATGGCGGATCATCACCGGGATCCGGCAGCGGACGTTCTCGCCCACCACCAGCGGCTCTCTCCCGGTCAGCAGCCGCGCCGCGCCCTGCAGGGCGCGCGTTACCGGCGGCACCACCGAGGAGATGATGACCTGCTCCACGTCCCGCCTGTCCACCTCCGCCAGCTCCAGAAGCTGGCTGAGCGCCACGGCGTAATCGCCCACGGCGCTGTCGCGCCGGGTGGCGATGCGGAAGCTGCGGCGCACCTGCCGCCCCTCCATCAGTCCTACGACCACGTGGGTGTTGCCCACGTCCAGTGCAAGCAGCATACGAACGCCCCCCGTCTTATGCGTTGGTCTTGCGGGCAGCCAGCTTGCCCCGGCTGTACATGACCGCCTTGGCGATGGCGGCGCCGGTGATCAGGCACACCGCGCCCTCCACAAGCCCGTTGACGCCCACAAAGGCGATGACGAACAGGAAGGCGTTGGAGCTGCCGAGGGCGGCCACAAAGCCCTGAATGTACTCCGTGTGATAGAAGCACAGGCACAGCATGGACATAAACAGCACCGTGTTGCACAGCGCGCCGATCAGTCCCGCCGCGCCGAAGGACCACAGATTGCTCTTGTCCAGCTTGTTCAGCCCCTTGAAAGCCAAACCGCACAGCCAGCCCGCCAGAATACGGGTGGGCACGCACACCAGGAACGTGTAAAGCGGGTTGATGCCCAGCAGCACCGCACCGAACTGGCTCTTGCCGAAGCATTCCCAGAAGCTGATGCAGCCGAACACGCCGCCCAGAATGGCGCCGGTGGCCGGCCCCATGACGATGGCGCCCACGATGACCGGCACCATCAGCAGGGTGATCTCCAGCCCCGGCATCTTGATCATGCCCAGACCCGTGACCTCCAGCAGCAGCATAATGGCCACCAGCACAGAAATGCGCACCAGGTCATGCACGGTGTATTTCCCGCGCTTCGTTTCGTTATTCATATTGTTACCTCCTGCTGCCGCCTCCGTCCAGCAGAGTGCGGCGCTCGGGGGTATAATACCACATTTCCCCGTTTTTGCAATAGGCAAAATGAAAACTACTCCGTTTCCGCCGCGCTGCTGGGCAGCAGCGGGCGGCTGATGGGCACGGAGCCAAGCATCAGCATATACTCGCCGTCCAGCATCAGCTGCACCTGCTCCACGCCCTCCAGCGAGCAGAGGGAGTCCACCAATCCCTGTATCATGCGGTTCTGCGCGTCCGCGTCCTCCGGCAGCAGCACCGTAACGCTGCTCGGCAGGTTCAGATAGCAGGTGCCGCCCTCGGTGTTGGCGCCCAGCGCCGTGAATTCCGCAGGCAGCAGCGGCTCGTCCAGGCCGCCGTAGCTGTCCATGGGACGCTCGGTCAGCGCCTTGACCACCGCCTGGGCGATGGTCTCGCCCTCGTACACCGTCAGCCGCCGCTCCTCGCCCACCAGCTGCCCGGTCTGGTCGGGGAAGTACAGAACCACCTTCACCGTGCGGACGATGTCCTCCGGGCTGGTGAGCAGCACCTCCTCGGAGGTGTACACCTCGTTGGTGCGGTCGGCGGGCAGCTCGCCCTCCACCGTCAGCCGCACCGCCAGAATACCCGTCAGCTGCATCAGCGACAGGGTGATGCAGTAGTCCGCGATGGTGCGGTCGATCCCCAGCAGCTGGTTGTACTCGCCGCTGAGATCCACCGACACCGTGCCGCCGGTAACGGTGCAGCTCAGCAGCCTTGTGCCCGTGGGCACGGGGCAGATAAAGTCCGATTTGGTGCAGCCGCCCAGAAGCAGCTCCATGATGTACTGCGCCTGCTGCTGCCGTCCCCGGTCATGGGCGGTGATCTCCTCCCACGGGATGGAGATGCCCACCACCGCGTCGCCGCCGCCGTTGCTCTTGTTCTTCTCGCTGAGGTCGGCCAGACCGTACAGCCGCAGATACAGCGACGGCTCCGCCGCGCTCTGCCCTGCCTCCTGCTCCGGCGCGCCGGCCTGATACGCCCCCAGTGCCGGTTCCTCGTCCGCTGGCTCCTTCGCCGCAGGCGCGCTGCCGCAGCCCGCAGATGTCAGCATCAGCAGCGCCAGCAGCAGGGCGATGATCCGTTTTTTCACGCCTCGTCACCCCTTTCCGCCAGCGGCAGATACACGGTGAACACCGTGCCCACGCCGTCCGCGCCGTGCCCGGCCTCGATGGTGCCGCCCCGGTTCTCGATGGTATCCTTCACGATGGACAGACCCAGTCCGGTGCCGCCCACCTCACGGGAGCGCATCTTGTCCACCCGGTAGAAGCGGTCGAATACGTGGGGCAGATCCTCGTCCGGTATGCCGATGCCGTTGTCGCTGACGGTGATGACCACCCGCTGCCCGTCCACATGCGCCTCCGCATGGACATAGCCGTTCTCCGGCGCGGAGTATTTGATGGCGTTTTCCATGAGGTTGTAGAGGATCTGATGTACATCGTCGTCGGTGGCCAGCGCCACGGCGTCCTCGTCCGCCGTGCCGGAGATGGTCACGCCCTTCTCCTGCGCCACCATGTGCAGCATCCGCTCCACCCGCTCCATCACCGGCGCCACCGCCACGGGATAGGGCTGCTGCACCACGCCGCTGTCCAGCCGCGTCAGCCGCAGCAGGTTCTCCGTGATACGGCTGAGCCGCTCCGCCTCCCGGCCGATGTCGGTAACAAACTCCTTGGTGGTCTCCTCGTCCATGTGGTCGGTCTGCAAAATGGAATCCGTCAGCAGCCGTATGCCCGCCAGGGGCGTTTTCAGCTCGTGGCTGGCGTCGGACACGAAGCGCCGCCGGGCGTTCTCCGTGGTTTGCAGCCGGTCGGTCAGGCTGTTGAACTCCGCCGCGATCTGGGCGATCTCGTCGGTGCCGCTGGCGTCCGCCCGGTGGCTGTACGCGCCCTCCCGCACATGGCGGATGGCCTGCAGAAGCCCGCTGATCTGCCGCGTCAGCATCCGGCTGAGCACGATGCTCAGCCCCGCCACCAGCAGGGCGATCAGCAGAGAGATGATCAGCAGGTTGTGGCGGAACGTCTCCAGCAGCTCCGCCTGCTCCGTGTCGTAGTCATAGGCGTACACCGCGCCCACGATCTGGTTGTGATACACCACCGGCGTGGCCACGCGACTGAGGAAGGCCGTGCCGTCGTATTTGCAGTAGCTGGCGTCCTGTCCCCGCAGCGCCACCGTCACCACGGAGTACAGGGCGTACTTCCCCACGGCGTTGCCGCCCTGCCGGGTGTCGTACAGCACCAGTCCCGCGCTGTTGGTGACCATCACGCGGGTGGCGCCGGACTCGTCCAGTCCCTCCAGCGCCGCCTGCACGTTCTCCTTCGTCAGCTTTTCCAGCCCCATCAGCGCCGATTCGATGACCTTGGTGGTGCTTTTCAGTCCGTTCTGCGTGGATGTCACCATCAGGTTCTGGCTCACCAGCAGCGGATAGGAGTTCAGCAGCACCAGCACCGCCGCGATGACCAGAATGTAGCTGAGGCTGAACTTCAGCTGCAGGGTGGCCTTGCTGCGCAGCTTCCGCGCCCCGGCGCGCAGCTGATCGCCCCGCGTCTCCTCCTGCGGGGTCGTGTCGGTATGGATGGCCTCCGTCTCACACGGTAGGCTGTTCTTCTCCCTTGAAATAGTAACCAACTCCCCACTTCGTCATAATGTATACCGGGTTGGCCGGGTCGGGCTCCAGCTTCTCCCGCAGGCGGCGGATGTGTACGTCCACCGTCCGGTAATCTCCGGCGTAGGAATAGCCCCACACCAGATCCATCAGGCTCTCCCGGCTGTACACCCGCCGGGGGTTCTTCATCAAAAGCTCGATGAGGTCGTACTCCTTGGCGGTCAGGTCGATGGTCTTTCCGTCCCGGATGGCCACCCGCTGCTCCGTGTCCAGGCTCAGCTCGCCCACGGTCAGCAGCGGCGTCCGCTGGCGGCTCTGCGCCGCCTGAGCGCCGTTCATGGAGCGCCGCAGCAGCGCCCGGATGCGCGCCTTCAGCTCCAGAATGTTGAAGGGCTTCGTCACATAGTCGTCCGCGCCGCAGGCAAAGCCCATGAGCTTGTCGCTGTCCTCGCTGCGGGCGGTGAGCATGATGATGGGCACCTCGGAAAACTCCCGTATCTTCATGCACGCGTCGCTGCCGGACAGCCCCGGCATCATCACGTCCATGACGATCAGATCCAGATCGCCCTTTTTCGCCAGCTCCACGGCGGCCGCGCCGTCGTAGGCCGTTTCCACCTCGTAGCCCTCGTTCTCCAGATTGAACTTCATGCCCTTGACCAGCAGCTTTTCGTCGTCTACCACCAGTATCTTCATTCCTGCGTATCCTCCGTCACGATGAAATCTTGTATGCTCTCCAGCACGGTCTGGCCGATGCCGTCCACCTCCAGCAGCTGCGCCGCGTCGGTGAAGGGTCCGTTGGCCGTCCGCCAGTCCACGATCCGCTGCGCCAGCACCGGGCCGATCCCCGGCAGACTGTCCAGCTCGTCCACGCCGGCGGTGTTGATATTGACCATCCGCAGCTGCGCCGCGTCCTCCGTCGGCTGCTCCGCCTCGATCTCGTAGTCGCCCCGCGCCGTCCGCGGCGTCAGCAGCCACGTCAGTGCCACCGCCAGAAGGAACAGCACCGTCAGCCCCAGCAAAAACAGATCGGTCTTTGTCAAATTTATCCTCTTTCCCACGGTTGACTACCCCGCTCCTTTTGCTTATAATAGAGTGCGGACATACCGACGCCGCGCCCTGCGCGGTGCCGTCCCCCTATATTATAGCATACATGGAGAAAAAGTCACATGAAAATACGCCGTTTGCTCTCTGTTTTTTTGCTGGCCGCCCTGCTGTGCGGCCTTTTCACCGTTCCCGCCGCCGCGCTGGAGGATCCGGACATCCGCGCCAAGGCCGCCCTGCTGGTGGAGGCCGAGACGGGCACCATACTCTATGACAAGAACGCCCACGACGAGCTGTCCATCGCCAGCACCACCAAGATCATGTCCGCCCTGCTGATATTCGAGGCCATCGAGCGCGGCGAGCTGCGGATGGATCAGTCCGTCACCGCCACCGCCAGCGCCCTGCGCGGCCTGCCGGAGGACGGCAGCACCGCCGACATCGTGGAGGGCGAAACGCTGACCGTGGAGCAGCTGCTCTACTGCATGCTGGTCATCTCCGCCAACGAGACGTGCAATATCCTGGGCGAGACGGTGGCCGGCTCCGTGGACGCCTTCGTGGAGCGCATGAACCAGCGGGCGCAGGAGCTGGGCTGCAAGAACACCCATTTTGCCAACACCACCGGCCTGACCCAGTCCGGCCACTATTCCTGCGCCTACGACCTGTATCTCATCACCAGGGAGGCCATGACCTTTGAGGATTTCATGACCATCGTCAACACCAAGTCCTATGAGATACCTCCCACCAACAAAACCGAGGAGGAGCGCGTGCTCCACAGCACCAACGCCCTGATCTCCAACTGGCGGCTGGCCGGGTATCTGTACTCCGGCGCACAGGGCATCAAGACAGGCAGCACCGACGCCGCCGGACAGTGTCTGGTGTCCTCCGCCGTCCGCGGCAGCCGGACGCTTATCAGCGTGGTGCTGGGCGCAGAAAAGGTGGAAAAGGAGAACGGCTCCGGCTACATTGTGGAAAGCTTCACCGAGACGGCGCGCCTGTTCGACTGGGGCTTTGACAACTTCTCCTCCCGGCAGGTGCTGGACGAGAACGAGCTGGTGCAGGAGGTGCCCGTCGCCCTGAGCAAGCAGGTGTCCACCGTGGCCGTCCACCCGGCGCAGAGCGCCGAGGCCATGCTCCCCAAGGATCTGGACGTGGAGTCCCTGACCCGCACCGTCACACTGGATAACGAAACGGCGCTGGCGCCCATCGCCGCCGGCGACCGTCTGGGCGAGATCACCGTCAGCTACGGCGATACCGAGTACGTCACCGTTCCCCTGCTGGCCGTGGCCGATGTGTCCGCCAGCCGCTTCCTGCTGGCGCGCCACACCGTGGGCGAGTTCTTCTCCCGCCCCTCCATCCGCATTGCCGCCATCGCGCTGCTGGTGCTGATAGTGGCTCTGGTGCTGTGGTTCCGGTTCTATGGCCGCAACCGCCGCTACGGAAAGGCCGGCAGCAAGCAGTACCGCCACCGCTCCTACCACGGACGCCGCCACTGATGCCCATGGAGCCGCTTCGTATCCTGTACGAGGACGCGCACCTTGTGCTGTGCGTCAAGCCCGTGGGCGTGCTGTCGGAGGACAGCGCCGACGGCGCCTGTATGCCCGCCCTGCTGCGGGCGCACTACCGCGCCCAGGGCAAGCCCGACTACATTGCCACCGTCCACCGGCTGGACAAGGCCGTGGGCGGTGTGATGCTGTTCTCCCGCCGCCGGGAGATCACCGGAAAGCTCACTGCCGCCATTGCGGAGCACCGGGTCACCAAGGAGTATCTGGCCGTCCTCCGGGGCAAGCCGGAAAAGGACAGCGACACCCTCACCGACCTGCTGTTCCGGGATGCCGCCCACAACAAGAGCTATGTGGTCAAGCGGATGCGCAAGGGCGTCCGGGAGGCGTCGCTGGACTACGCCGTGCTGGGGCGAGCCGACGGTCTGACGCTGGTGCGGGTGCGCCTGCACACAGGCCGCACCCACCAGATACGGGTGCAGTTCTCCTCCCGCGGTCTGCCCCTGCTGGGGGACATCCGCTACGGCAGCAAGGCGCCCTGCTCCCCCGCCCTGTGGTCGCACCGTCTGGCGCTGACCCATCCCGTCACCGGGAAGCCCATCGACGTCACCTGTCCCCCGCCGGACAGCTGGCCGTGGAGCTTATTTGCAGAATGAACATCAGCGGGAGGGGCTTTGCCCCTCCCGCTGTCAGCTTACTCCATTTACTCCATATCCACGTACACGATCTCCAGCCCCCGGCGCATGGCGTATTCCACCGTGCGGCGTGTGCCGCCCTCCTGCCCGTCGAACACCGCGATGAGCCGCTGGGCGTGATCCACCATGTACCGGTTCCGCCGCTGCATGCACCCGGCGCTGTAATGATCCTGCACCATCGTCTCGTAGTCGCAGCGCTCTACCAGCGCCTGCCACCGCGCCTGCTGCTCCGGCGTCCAGCCCTCCGGCTGGCTGGGACAGGGGATGGCGGCCTCCAGCGTGATCTCCGGGTACTGCGCCCGCAGCGCCAGCGTGATCTCGCCGCAGTAGGTGTCCACGCCCCGCGCCATGCCGCAGATAAAGTGCCGGTACCCCTGCTCACAGGCGTCGGTGACGGCCTGCCGCAGCCGCTCTTTCAGCGCCGCGCACCGGGGATCGTCCTCATCGTACCCCCACGGCAGCTTCTCCGGCCGATACCCGGAAAAGCACACCGTCATCTGTTTTGCCCGCATACGCGTCACCCTCTTTCTCCGTCCATTGTACAGGATAGAAGCGCCCCTGTAAAGGGCGGGCAGTGGAATTTTCCTCTTGACTTCCGCCCTCCGCCGTGCTACCATACATGTCGAAAACAACCGCATATTTGTCTTCGGGGCGGGGTGCGATTCCCCACCGGCGGTATAGTCCGCGAGCGGCTTCGGCCGCAGGAACCGGTGCGATTCCGGTACCGACAGTATAGTCTGGATGAGAGAAGGCGTGTATGGCATTTTGCGATGCTCTTTTTTGATGCGTACACCTTGGAAGGCAATTTCCGGGTGTTTATCATCGAAAAGGAGTATTTTTTATGACACAAGCACAGAAAACCCACCATCTGGCCGTAGCCGCGCTGCTGGCCGCCGTAGCCGCCGTGCTGCAATTCATCGAGTTCTCCATCCCCATCATGCCCGCCTTTATCAAGCTGGACATCTCCGACCTGCCCGCCCTGCTGGGCACGTTTTCCCTGGGCCCCGTCTACGGCGCGGCCATCCAGCTGGTGAAGAACCTGCTGCACCTGCCCTTCGGCTCCAGCGCCGGCGTGGGCGAGCTGTCCAACTTCCTGCTGGGTGCGGTGTTCGCCTTTATCGCCGGCATGGTCTACAAGAACCACAAAAAGCGCAGCGGCGCCCTGTGGGGCTCGCTGGCCGGCGCCGCAGCCATGGCGCTCATCAGCCTGCCCATCAACTATTTCATCGTCTACCCCGCCTATGTGGTGCTGTACGGCCTGCCGCTGGAGGCCATCGTGGGCATGTATCAGGAAATTCTGGGCACGGTGGCGCAGGTGCCCACCTCCAACGCCCTGCTGAACTGCCTGCTGGTGTTCAACGTGCCCTTCACCCTGTGCAAGGGGCTGCTGGACGTGGCGCTGTGCTTCCTGATCTACAAGCCGCTGAGCCCCCTGCTGCATAAATAAGGGTTCCAATCGAGATGCTTTTCGGAAAAAGCATGACCGCAGCATAGAATTGCACGCCGAAATGGTTATGCCGAAATAAATGTCCGGGGACTTTCTTTTTCCTGCGAAAAAAGGTGGCCAAGCCCGAACGGGCTTGGCCACCTTTGACAGGCTCTACCGCTTTCTTGTGACACGTTTGCGGCGGCACCTGCCTGAGAACGTCATATGCTCGTCATGCAAATCAATCGGTAAATTGCTTAATTGATTCAATGGCCGCATCAAGAGAATTGTCTGTACGGACAGAACCGGTCATGTCAGCAGTGGTATTGACCCCATCGGAAGAATACCCAAAAAGCGAATATTTGTTGTTTGAGTGTAACATACCATCTTTAACCTCAACCATTCCCTGAGCGGGGTTGACCGGAGAATAAGGAGAGCCATCATATTCACATAGGAACATAAGCTGTTCCGTTTCCTTCATAAGATAACCATCCATTTCATGAAGCGTCGCCTCTGGCTTATTCTTGTAATCGCCCAATTGCTTGATGGTTATTACATCTCCAATGCTCACATCACCTTTGATTACGTTAGTTACCTTCACTGTCGATAAAGTATAGGGAGTCGCTTCCTTATTTGTTTTATTTGACGTTTTATCTACCATAAGCTTTTTTACATTTCTGGCAGTAACAACTTCACCAACAACGATAACATCAGCAGCACTCGTTATACTCTCAACATCGGGATAGTATGGATAATCTCCGTGAAGCATGGGCTTTGGTAAAAGGCTTGTGCAGATCAGTAAGGCTAACGCCATCGAAAGCACCACGACGCCAAGCACAGAAGCAGCCTTTTTGCTTTTTATGGTCATAATAACACCTCCGTTAATCCGCGTATGCGGCGTTAACACCTGCAATATCATCACTCGTAGGCCACGTCAAATAGTCCCTGTCTCTATCATAATTCATAATTGATGAGTTACGGGAGGATGGATTGTCATCTAAGCAGAAAGCATGGCCAAGTTCATGAACTAAAACACTGCTTCTAACCGTATCAGATTCACTGACCAAAGTGTTTCTATTTAATTCAATCTTAAATTTTCCTGCGCGACCCCAAAGCACATATTGTCTTGACCGAGGTGTATACAATCCATACCATGTGTCATCCCACTGTCCGCTGATAATGTAGCTATGCCCAGACCCAGGCACCGAAGTAATCTCAACCGGCGTATCGGTGCTGTTCCATGCATCTACACAATCATGGAATATTCTATAGTCTAGTCGATTTTCAACTTCTACTACTGGATCAAGTAGGCCGCCATCGTAAGTAATATACCTAACCGCAAACGCAACGGTAGTAAACGTGGATGTAAGCACTACGCACAACAGAATAGGAGTCATGATTTTAGATAGCCTATGTTTCATTCCTTTACCTCCTTAGTTCGATGCAATAAGACGAGAAGCAAAAAGCGCACAAGTCGACCATTAACAGTCAGGCTTATGCGCTAACGGAAACAATTTTGATACGACCTCTCCATAACTGAGGGGCTCACCAATACCGTATTTGCATAAATCTGGAACAGACATCATGAAAACGATACAAGGTGTTACCTCCTAATTATACATTGCTATGTATTGCAATACCTGTGTATTAAATATAACATATACCGAAAGCAAAAGCAACCCTTTTCTTTGCTCTAACTCGAAGATTTTTTCTTGTCTTCTTCTCCCTTCGCCACAGGCTATTTTCTACCGCCAGCAGACCCGGGGGATCTCTCCTACCAGCGCAAAAAAAGAAAGCCCGTACGGGCTTTCTTTTTTCTGCTTCTCACACGCCCAGCTTTTCCAGCGCGGCCAGCTTCAGGCAGGTGCAGAACACGGCGATGGCCTGCTCCAGCTCCGCCACCGGCGGCAGGGACGGGGCGATGCGGATGTTGCTGTCCTGGGGATCCTTGCCGTAGGGGAAGGTGGCGCCGGCGCCGGTCATGGTGACGCCCGCCTCCTTGCACAGCGCCAGCGTCCGCTTGGCGCAGCCGGGCATGGTGTCCACGCTGATAAAGTAGCCGCCCACCGGGCGCTTGTAGTCCGCGATGCCCAACGGGGCGATCTCCTGTTCCAGCGCGTCCAGCACCGCGTGGAACTTGGGCGCCAGGATCGCCGCGTGCTGCTTCATCAGCTCCAGCGTGTGCGCCCGATCCTTCAGGAACAGCACATGGCGCAGCTGGTTGATCTTGTCAAAGCCGATGGTCTGGATGTTGATGAGCTTGGTGAAATAGGCGATGTTGGCCTCGCTGCTGGCCATAACGCCCACGCCCGCGCCGGGGAACGTCACCTTGCTGGTGGAGGCGAACTCGTACACCATGTCGCCATTGCCGTACTGGGCACACAGGTCGATGATGTCGGGGAACTCCACGAAGTCGCAGTCGAACTCGTGGATGCAGTAGGCGTTGTCCCACATGAGCATGAAGTCCGGCGCGGCGGGCTTCATGGCCGCCAGACGGCGCACCGTCTCGGCGGAGTACACCACGCCCTCGGGGTTGGAGTACTTGGGTACGTTCCACATGCCCTTCACGGCGGGATCCTTGATCAGCTCCTCCACCTTGTCCATGTCGGGTCCCTCCGCCGTCATGGGGACGGCGATCATCTCCACGCCGAAGCTCTCCGTCACCTTAAAGTGCCGGTCGTAGCCGGGCACCGGGCAGATCCACTTCACCTTGTCCAGCTTGCACCAGGGCTTTTCGCTGTGGGCAAGGCCGTGGGTGAACGCCTTGGACACGGCGTCATACATCAATTGCAGGCTGGCGTTGCCGCCCACGAACACCTGCTCGGGCTTGCAGCCCAGAATGTCCGCAAACAGCCTTCTGGCCGCGGGAATACCCGCCACCTCGCCGTAGTTGCGGACGTCGATGCCGTCGGAGACGAAATCCTCCGGCTTGGTCAGCAGGCCGAAAATGGGCGTGACCAGATCCAGCTGCACCTTGCTCGGCTTGCCCCGCGCCATATTCAGGCTAAGACCCATGCCCTTGAGCTGCTCGAACTTCGCCTTCACCGCGGCGTACTCCGCCTGCCGCTCCTGGGGCGTCATCTCGGTGTATTTCTTCATTATGCTTTTCCTCCTTCGTTCTTGCGTTCCGGGTATTTCTTGCGAACCATATTACACTACTTGCACAAAAAATGCAACCGCAATTTGTGAATATCGGAGAAAAAGCTGCCCCGGCTCACGCCGGGGCAGCTCAGCAAAACGCATCGTTCTGCAAAGCCATTATCTTGTGAATACGGTTTCTCCGTTGAAGGTAAGCTTGCAGACGCTCCCCGGCTCCATGGGCTCGTCAAACCGTGTCCAAATCATGCAACTATCGTTGGCTTGGTCGGCGGTGAAGCTCCAATCGCAGGGGATAGGTTTGCCGTCCGCGTCAAATACCCTGAACGCGCCGAGAATGCCGGTGGTAGAGTCCACATAGTCGGCGAAATACACTGCCATGGACAGCTTGGAGCACTCGATCCGCTCCGCCGTCAGTTCCTCCCCGCCATAGGTCAGGGGCACGTCCTCTGCCAGCACCTCGCTCTGCACGGTGACGGGCGTTTCCTCCAGCGTGACCCGCCAGTCCCCCGGCAGCACGGTGGTGGTGATCTCCTTTCCGCCCCAGTGCAGTTCCAAATAGGGGAGCGCTTCCTTGTCAACGGCCACATCCCGCCAAAAGTACCGCCAGTCGGCATCCGTGGCATCCGGGTCAAACTCGTCGGGCTGTCCGAAATGACAGTGGGCCTCCGGGTAGATGACCGTGTCCGTCCGCGTGTCCAGGAAATACCAGTTCTTCTCCCAGGACGCGGACCATTCATCCGAGCCCAGCGGTTCTTTCATCACCAGATGGAGAGTGCCGTCCTCCCATCCGGCGTTGCAGATGGACGCGCCGCAGGGCAGCTGCACGTCCGCGTCCCCCGGCTGCCAGTAATACCGCACCGTTCCGTTGCGGAATCGCTGCTGGCACTGGGGCAGCTTGGCGTTCTCTCCGGCGTTTTCCACCATCTCCGCCACGTTGAAGTCGATCGTCACATCGTCAAACCACGTTTTCTCCTGCCAGTTGGAGAGGTTTATCACAAGGCCGTTGGCACTGTCGCCCGGCTGCCAGTCGGCGTGTACGACGCCCTCCAGCTCGTTCTTCGGCACGCCCTCCTTCCGCTCCAGAAAATACGACACATAAGCGCCGGACATCATCTTGCTGGGGAAGTACAGTTCAAAGTCGGTAAATTGGCCGTCCTGATCCAGCACAGCCCCCTCGTTGGCCTTCAGTCCATAGAGAAGATATAGGGTGCGCTCGTCAGAGATCACCTTTTCCACCTTGATCTGCAGTTCTTCCGTGG
>UMHE01020438.1_pt1 | contig 23701 bp, 18 predicted proteins | sample 1965451 | NCBI WGS metagenome assembly UMHE01 (sample SAMEA4836090, study PRJEB28245) | human gut metagenome | biome: gut microbiome; material: fecal sample | place: Denmark | collected 2008 | reverse complement strand
TGAAGGCAAGCAATGTGTATATTGGATCTAAGATTTTTGAATGCCAATATGTGTCGAAATCATTCAACGATAGCGACCACGAGGTGGTGATACTGAAGGATTTCTATTACAACTTCGCACGATTTGAGAAGATGGGTATCGTAGGCAACAACGGTACGGGAAAGTCGACTTTTATAAAAATGCTGCTTGGACAGGTGGCTCCGGATAGTGGACGATTCGACATCGGTGACACCGTGAGGTTTGGATATTTCTCGCAAGAGGGATTGAAGTTTGACGACCAACAGAAGGTTATCGATGTGATAAAAGATATTGCGGAATACATCGACCTTGGGTCGGGCAGACACATGACGGCAGCACAATTTCTGCAATATTTCATGTTCACACCTCAGCAACAGCAGAACTATGTGTATAAGCTCAGCGGTGGCGAACGAAGAAAGCTGTATCTGTGTACGGTGTTGATGAAGAATCCAAACTTCCTTGTGCTCGATGAGCCAACCAACGACCTTGACATTCAGACTCTGCAGGTGTTGGAAGAATATTTGCAGGATTTCCCAGGCTGCGTAATCGTGGTGAGCCACGACCGCTATTTCATGGATAAGGTGGTAGACCATTTGTTGGTTTTCAAGGGCGAAGGCGAGATTAAGGATTTTCCTGGCAACTACACACAATATCGCGAATGGCAGAAGTTGCAGACTAAAGAAGAGGCTGAAAAGGCACCAAAGGCTGAGGCTAAGGTAGCTAAGAAGCCAACAAACAGCAATAACACCACAGAGCGCAAGAAGCTGTCGTTTAAGGAGAAGAGAGAGTTTGAGCAACTGGAAAAAGACATCGAACAGCTGGAAACAGAGAAGAAAGCCATAGAAGAGGCTCTAAGCTCGGGAACGATAAGCGTAGAAGAAATAACAGAAAAAAGTATACGACTGCCTAAACTGCAGGATGAGCTCGACGAGAAGACAATGCGTTGGCTCGAACTGTCGGAAAGGGCATAAAAAAGAATAGCATTATGAAAACAACACCAGTGCTGCTGCTCACAGGATATCTTGGCAGCGGCAAAACTACTTTGGTAAACAGGATTCTAACAAACAAACGCGGTATTAAGTTTGCTGTTATCGTCAACGATATCGGCGAAGTGAATATTGATGCCGACTTGATTCAGAAAGGTGGCGTAGTAGACCAAAAAGACGACTCGCTGATGGCTCTGCAGAATGGCTGCATTTGCTGTACGCTGAAGATGGACCTCGTGGGTCAGCTTCGCGACATCACCAATATGGAGCGTTTCGACTACATAGTTATCGAGGCAAGCGGAATCTGCGAGCCTGCACCTATTGCACAGACCATTTGCTCGTACCCTTCGATGGGACCAGAATTCATACAGCATGGCATTGCGAAGCTCGACTGCATAGTAACTGTGGTGGATGCTCTGCGTATGCTCGACGAATTTGATGGCGGAAACGACCTACTGAAAAAGAATCTTGAGGAAGACGACATCGAGAACTTGCTGATAGAACAGATAGAATTCTGCAACATGATTCTGCTGAATAAAGCAAGTGAGGTTTCGCCTGCCGACCGCGAAAAGCTTCATCAGATTATTCGTGGTTTGCAGCCAAAGGCTGAAATCATAGATTGCGACTATGGAGATGTAGACCTCGACAAGATTATCAACACCAATATGTTTGACTTCAACTCGGTAGCGACTTCAGCAACATGGATTAGCGAGATTGAGAAGCATCACGATGAGGAGGAGCATGAGGAGCATAATCACGACCATGAGGATGAGCACGAGCATCATCACGACCATGAGGATGAGCATGAGGAGCATCATCACGACCATGAGGATGAGCACGAGCATCATCATCACCATCATCATGACCACGACCACGAAGGTGGCGAAGTTGAGGAGTATGGTATTGGCACATTTGTATACTATCGTAGACAGCCAATGTATCTTGGCAGATTCGACGACTTCGTAGCTCGCTTATGGCCAAAGAACATTATTCGCTGCAAGGGAATCTGCTATTTCAACGATGAGCAGCAGACTTGCTATTTGTTTGAACAGGCAGGACGACAAGTGAAGCTAACAAATGCAGGACAATGGTATGCGACAATGCCTGCAAACGAATTGGCAGACCTTATGAAGCGCGAACCAGGCTTGGTGCGCGACTGGGATGAGCGCTACGGCGACCGCATGCAGAAGCTTGTGTTTATTGGTCAGAAACTCGATAAGCAAGCCATTACCGACATGCTCGACGCTTGCTTGGTAAAAGAATAAAAATGATACAAATAATGAATGCCTAATGCCGCTATGGTGGTTTAGGCATTCATGATATTATATCAAATATATGAATACAGAATACGAGAAGATGCTCGCTGGCGAAGAATATTTTGCTGCCGACGATGAACTAATTGTGTTGCTTAATGAATGTAAGGATGCTTGCTGGGAATACAACCAGATACGCCCAACGAAGCTGAAAGAGCGAAACGAGAAGATACAGCAGATTCTTGGTAAGAGCGATGACGACACCTTCGTAAACCAACCATTCTATTGCGACTATGGCAAGCATATTCGCGTAGGCAAAAGATTCTTTGCTAACTTCAACCTCGTGGTGCTCGATGAAGCTTACGTAACTATTGGCGACGACTGCTTCATCGGTCCTAACGTGAGTATCTATACTGCTTGCCACAGCACAGACCCAACGGAACGTAACTCTCGAAACGAATGGGCACGACCTGTAACTATAGGCAACAATGTTTGGATTGGTGGGTCAACAACTATTCTGCCTGGTGTAACTATTGGCGACAACGTGACAATAGGAGCAGGAAGCGTTGTGGTGAAGGATGTGCCATCAGGAGTTGTTGCGGTGGGCAATCCTGCGAAAGTTATTAAAAAGATAAAAGGGTAAAAAGGTAAAAAAGTAAAAAGGTAAAGGGTAAAAAAGAGCGACCTTGATGTTTGTGATTATAAACACCAAGGTCGTTTTTTTATTTTATACTTTGATTTTGAAACTAAGTTGTTTATTCTAAATCTTGTAACCACAAAGCACTTGCTGCATCAGAAGGCATGCGCCAATCGCCACGAGGGCTAAGGCTACAACTACCTACCTTTGGTCCGTCAGGCAGACAGCTACGCTTGAACTGCTGAGCAAAGAAGCGGCGGCAGAATATCTTAAGCCAATGGAGAATAACCTCGTCGGTAAACTTACCTTCGAATGCCTTGTTGGCAAGGATGCGAATTTTCTTTGGACGGAAACCATGACGAAGGAAATAGTAAAGGAAGAAGTCGTGGAGTTCGTATGGACCCACAAGGTCTTCGGTCTTCTGCTCTATTTCTCCATTTTCGTTTGCAGGGATGAGTTCAGGACTGATTGGAGTGTCGACGATGTCGTGGAGCGTCTTGGCAGAAGCTTCGTCGAGCTCGTCGGCAATAGTGAATACGAGATGCTTGATGAGAGTCTTTGGCACACTTGCATTAACACCATACATCGACATGTGGTCGCCATTGTAAGTAGCCCAGCCCAAAGCAAGTTCCGAAAGGTCGCCAGTACCAATAACCATACCACCAAACTTATTGCTGAGGTCCATAAGAATCTGCGTACGCTCACGAGCCTGCGAATTCTCGTAGGTAATATCATGAATATTAGGATCGTGACCAATATCCTCGAAATGCTGCATTACACTCTTGGCAATAGAAATCTCGTAGGATGTTACTCCAAGAGAATTCATAAGGTCTACGGCATTATTGTGAGTACGGTCGGTAGTGCCGAAGCCTGGCATCGTGACACCGATGATACCCTTACGAGGTAGTTGCAACTTGTCGAAAGCACGAACGCAGACGAGCAAGGCAAGTGTAGAATCCAAGCCACCACTAATACCTATGATAACTCGCTTGCAAGAAGTATGCACAAGACGCTTAACAAGACCCATAGACTGGATGTCGATGATTTCTTGGCACGACGCCTGCATATTGCTGTCCTTTGGAATGAAAGGCTGTGGATCGACATCACGCTCGAGAACAAAGTCGCGTTGGCAAGCAGAATGCATGTCAACAAGACGAATGTTGGTGCCTATCATGCTACGCTGAGCATTGGTGTAAGTGGTATTTGCACGACGATCGCCACGCAGACGCTCTACGTCAATCTGAGTGGTGATAAGCTGATCTTCCATTGCGAAACGCTGTCCCTCAGCAAGCAAAGAACCATTCTCGTAAATGAAAGCATGACCACCATAAACAAGGTCTTGAGTACTCTCACCGAATCCTGCAGAAGCATAAACGTAGCCTGTAATGGTACGAGCACTCTGCTGTTTCAAGAGGCTCATAAGATAGTGGCGCTTACCAATAAGTTCGTTGCTTGCAGAGAGGTTGAAGATGATATCAGCTCCTGCGAGAGCAAGATGATTACTTGGAGGAGTTGGAGCCCAAACATCCTCGCAAATCTCGATACCAAATTTCACGCCATCTGAAGTGCAGAATATCAGAGGGTCGGAAGAAATAGGTATCTTGTTGCCTGCAACACGAACCTCAGCAGCACGAAGGTCTTGAGCCGACGAGAACCAACGCTTCTCATAGAATTCGGAATAGTTAGGTAGGTAAGTCTTAGGCACAACACCCATAACCTGGCCAGCCTGAATGACTACAGCACAATTCAGAAGCAAGTCGCCAACAGCAAGTGGCAAACCCACAATAGAGATGACACGCAACTTACGAGTGAAATCAAGCAACTGAAAGATTGCAGTCTCAGAAGCCTGCAAGAGAAGTTCTTGACGGAATAGGTCTTGACAAGTGTAGCCTGTAAGACAGAGTTCAGGGAATGTGATAATCTCTACTCCCTGCCCTTCGGCTTGCGCTATTAGCGACTCTATTTTCTTTAGGTTGTACTGACAGTCAGCAACCTTGACTGTTGGAACGGCTGCTGCCACTTTAATAAATCCGTATTGCATAAAGCGTAGTATTGATAGTTTATATTATTTAATCGTAACCTGTGTGGCACCATATCCATATTCCTGGAAGCTGGCATCTTGATAGATGTAGTGCTTGTAACGATATTGTAGGTCGTTGACAATAGCACGTCGCAACACGCCCTCGCCCTTACCATGGATGAAAACGATGCGCTGTTGCTTCTTATTCTTATATTGAGCAAGCGTTTCACGGAATTTTGTCATCTGATAATTAAGAATGTCGGCAGAAGTCATACCGGTAGTAGAATCGAGCAATGAGTCGATATGAAGGTCGACAACAACCACATCCTCATCGCCACGACGCTTCACGACGAATGGGTTGCCATGCTTCTTGCCATCGTCATAGCGACGCACGTAGCCATCATTATTGCCATTATCGGCTTGCGAGTTGGTGTTTGCATCAGCATTTGCCGACTTATACATCTCTTGCTTCAACTTCTTAGCATCAACAACGAGCGAACGAATAGGTTGGTCGTTCTCTACAATATTATATATAAGAGCTGGCGACTCGAAATAGATGTTTTCAGTAAAGGTGTGAAGCTTATAGAATTTAACACCATCAATACGGAACTGAACATCGATAGCAGGCTTTAAGACAAACGACTTTTCGCGCTTATAAGCAAACATTTGGATGCAAACACGCGATAAAGAGTCGAGGTCTTCTTTGCCTATTTCCTCTATGTAAGCCTTGGTGTTTGGCTCAACTTCGCCCTGTGAAAATACTGACCAGTTGGCACCATCGGCAGTTAGCATTACATAGTTGATGAAATAATTGGAGTCGTTGACAAAGTAGAGGTCGAAACGAGTTGTTGTCACCTCGTTGATGTTGACAGGAACGAAAGCCAAGCAAGCGGTAAGCAAGTTGCCACCTTTGCGCTCTTCTACAGGCGCACGATAGGTAATCTCCTTGTCGAGGTCAACAGTATCAAACTCTGCAGCCGATGCTTCGTTGGCAACATCTTCCTGTCCTGCATGCATCATAGCCTTGATAGAGCGACCATCGCTCATAGCCTGCTGCTTGCTTTCAGCTTGCTGCATCTTTGCTGTGAGAGCATTGCGAGAGTTGTAATCGTCGCTCTGTACCACAACAACATCATTTATACGCATTGGAATTTCGAAGCCATCTTCGTCTTCTACCAACACAATATCTTTACCTTGGAAGCCAGCAACTTTGCCGCCTCCCATTTCGCTGAGAAATCTAACTTTATCTCCTATTTTCATGTTTCTTTCTGTTTTAAGGTTTTAAAATTGGGAAGAGAAAGGGGGAAGGAAAGGAAAAGGGATAGCGAAAGCGACGCAGCCAAGCTGCGACGAACCCAACCCTATTCTTAGCTCTTCGTTCTTCACTCTTCACTCTTCACTTAGATTCTTCACTTACTACGGGATGAGGATTGAACTATCGCCATAGCTTAGAAAGCGGAAATCGTGAGAGAGGGCATAGTCGTAGACATTACGCCAATCGCCTTTGAGGAATGCGCTCACGAGAAGCAAAAGCGTAGACTGAGGCTGATGGAAGTTTGTTACCAAAACCTTCACTATCTTATATTCATAACCTGGAGCAATGATAATCTGAGTACTTGAATGTAGAGTCTTGAGATTATTCTTGTCGAGCCATGCTATGATGTTAGAAATTGCTTTCTGAGTAGTAATACCATCAATGAGGTTGCCACCTACGGGAGTACCATCAGCTTTTTCGTATGGCTCCCATTGGCAGACATGCAAATCTTCCTCTGCAGCATCAGGGTTTGCCTCCAATTTCACACCCATATAATACAAGCTCTCAAGGGTACGCACACTCGTAGTGCCAACAGCAATGGCACAACAATCATAGTCGAGCAAAGTCTGGAGAGTGTCTCTGCGCACACAAACGTATTCTGTATGCATGGTATGACCATCAATCTCCTCGCTCTTCACAGGCTTAAAGGTTCCGGCACCAACATGCAAAGTTAATTCTTCACGACGAACACCAGCAGCATCAATGGCAGCAAGCACCTTGTCGGTGAAATGTAAGCCTGCAGTAGGTGCAGCCACACTACCCTTTATCTTTGAATAAACAGTCTGGTAAGTCGTCTTATCGCTATCTTGAGTTTCACGATTCAAATAAGGAGGAATTGGCAACTCACCAACAGCATCAAGAATCTCGGCAAACGACACCTGAGGATTATCCCATGCGAAGTCTACCCAATAGTTTGTACCCCCACTCTTTGCGTCGATGATATCTCTACGCATTGTGGCTTTGAAGTTGATGGTAGAGCCAGCAACATCAAAAGTGCGCACGAGCGAACCTTCCTTCCATTTCTTCAAATTGCCAACCATACACAGCCATGAGCATTCGCCTCGAGTTTGGAACATCAGCTCATAATCTGTTGGCGCAGCAGGTTCCATAAGGAACACCTCTATCAAAGCTCCCGTCTCTTTGCGGAAGTGCATGCGTGCCTGAATCACCTTGGTATTGTTAAATACCATGAGCGATTTCTGAGGCAGATATTTAGGAAGATTATAGAATATATCGTCAGATATTTCGCCATGACGATAAATAAGCAACTTACTTGTGTCGCGAGGCGAAACAGGGAATTTTGCTATACGACTGTCTGGCAAGTCGTAGTTGTAATCACTAATATGAATATGTTTTGTTTCCATGATTTCAGAATAACATAATTTCTTTTATTGCTGCGGTTGTTTATAACAGCGGAATTATTATAATCAATATATAAAGTAAGCCAATCACTGTGAGCACCATGTCAATATCGGTGACACTATAACCTGTAGCAGAATATTGAGTTGATACATAATTAAAATTGGAACTTATCTTAAAAAACAGTTTGCGACTAAGCAGATAAAACAATACTGCAATGACAGCACCAACCAACAAGCCTACCACAATATCAGAAGGATAGTGAGCACCAAGGTAAATTCGCGAATAGCAATTCAGCAACGACCATGATATCATGGCAAAAGAGAATAGTCTGTTCTTTACCCATAGACTAAAATACAACGCCAATGAGAAGGTGTTGGCTGCATGAGCAGAGAAGAAACCATATTTGCCTGGGCGATAGTCGTCGACTACATCTACTGCATATTTTATCAAAGGGTCGCTCGATGGTCGCCAGCGTTCAACCAAAGGTTTTGCTATGAAGTCGGCTGCTATAGTGGAAAGCAATACGCAACCTATGGCACAAGATGTAAAGATAACAATCTGCGCCATCGACTCGTTGTTTTTAATCACCAACAATAACAGAGCAATATACAACGGAATCCAAGTAATGCCGTTGGTGATTACCATCATGATGCCATCAACGAACGACGAGTCGCTACCATTGAGCATCATGAATAATTGGGAATCAAAATCTATTAATGTCTGCATACCTGTGGTATATTATATTTCCTCTATTTGCGAAGTCTTGAGCCATCCCTCTCTGCCATCGGCAAGTTTGATGCCTCTCCATTGTTTCATACCTCTATCTGTGATGTCTACACGTGTACCCTCGTGGATAACGAAGACGTCAGTACCCGAAACAGCAGGAGTTTTCTTTACATTCACTGTTGGCGCAATTACGATTGCTCCTTGCTTTGTCTCTAACTCATGCTTCTGCTGGAATGCAAAGAGATTGGCAAAAGCAAACAACAGCAAGAAGACTGCAGAGCCATAGAATCCCGATTTGCGTGCCCACATCTGTGGAGCAAACAAGAATACCAATATTAGCAACAAAGCCATTACAATAGAGACGATAGCTGTGTTAGCCCAACGGTCAACGCTTGTGAAATTGACCAGCGAATTATACCATGTCACAAAGAACATCTCTGTCTCAGGTGTTATCTTATCAATGGTCTTTGATCGTGCATACTGAAGATTGAAACGAATGTCGTTGTCGCCAGGCGATAGTTGCAAAGCACGCTCATAAGCGAGCAAAGCCTGAGTGATATTATCTGTGCGATAATAAGCATTTCCGAGATTATAATAAATCTCTGACGACACTCCAGTCTTCAATATCTCTTGATAATCCTTTATTGCCTGCTGATAGTTGCCCTTTGCATATTCATCGTCAGCATTCTGCTTTGTGATAGCATTTGCCGACAATGGCATGAGCATAAGTATCATCAATACGAAAGAAAAGCCAGAAGCTTTTGCCTTATTAGATTTCTTCTTCATAACATTTTCTATCTCCATGATAGCAGTCATAGCACTCTCGAATGTCTTATTCATATTTCCCTCTGGGTCGCCAGGAGCAAATCGCATCATCTCGCAATCATCGATGGCACTAAGGAACTTGCTAATAGTATTGTCGTCAACATTATGCGACTGCAATTTCTCTGAGATATTTTCGCGCGAGAGTTTCTCGGCTGGCATATTTAGCTTGTCGCCTACATACCCCCAAAGTGCACGCAACACCTCATCGTAGAATTCGTTTGTCTTTCCTGCAAGCATCAGCTTGTTTGCCTGACGTAAACGCTTAGTTGCAATCTTTTTAGCCTTCTTACCTTTCATCTTCACTAAGTCGGCATTATCGATAGCACGCTTGCGGAATATTACGAGCAAAGCCACAAATGCTGCAAAAGGAATTAATAGCGACATCAAGTAGCCAACGGAACCAAAGAAAAAATTGTCTACAGAATGTAATTCAGCTTCTCCCTTCTTAATATCCTTGATATCCTTAGGCTGATCTTTGCTGTAGTCTACAACAGAAGAGCGCGAACCATCACCCTTTGCAACTTCAATCTCAAAGCTTTGAGTCTTTATAGTCTTGTATTGATTGAGCGATGTGTCATAATAAGTAAGCTCTACAGGCGGGATTGTATAATGCCCCTGATTGCGAGGCACAGCAAGAATATCATAAATCATGTTGCCCTCAAGACCGTTGGAAGTAAGCTTAGTCTTATCAGTTACCTTTGGATCATATTTGTCCCAATCCTTAGGGAAGTTTACAACAGGCTGCTTGATGAGTTTCAAGTTGCCAATACCCCCCACAACGATTCTTAGCGACAATGGGTCGCCAGCCTTTAGTTCATTCTTATTAAGCTGAGCAGAAATATTAAACTTACCCACTCCACCAGAGAAGTTGGCAGGTTTATGTGGCAATGGCAATACATCAATCTTGATAGAAGGAGCCACGATATTACGTTTCACCTCTACATAACCAGAACCACCATTAAAGAAAGCCTCGAAAGGATCTACCGAACGATTCTGCTGAACCACGATACCCTTGAAGGTGATGCTTGGAATCTCCATTTTTCCTGTCATCTGAGGATACATCACATACTGACTCCAAGTAACAGTACGATATGGTTTACCATTAACTCGTTCGATATGGAAACTCTTCTGCTGTGGCAAAGGTATTTCCTGAGTATGGAAACCTGTGAGCTCAGGCATCTTACCTTCGAGCTGTGTCAGGTCAACGAGAGTATAAACCTTATATGTGAGCAAGATAGGCTCCTGCTCATACACCTTCCTCTTATTGGCGCTAACCTTTATAAACAGGTCTCTACCCGAGATTGCACTTCCTGCAGCCTTCATATGTGGCTGATAGTTGTCATCTTCGTGCATCTTTGGTGAATTGTTGCCACGTCCTTGTGCCGAACCGACCACAGTCACCTTAGCTGGTCTTGAAGAAATCTGCTTGCCGCCTACCCTTGCGTGTGCTGCAGGAATATTGTAGACGCCACTCTTTGCAGCATACAAAGTATAAGTGTAAGTAATCGATGACGATGACGAAGTATGACCATTCACCATCTGGAAACTTGACTCAGAAGAGGTGTAAGGACCAGCTATCACCTCTACAACATCGGTAGAATGTAATCCAGAACGGAAATCGTCAACATCTTGTGTTGTCACCTTGAAAGAGACACGGAAGTTTTCTCCAGCCTCCACTCTCGAAGGAGTCGACACACGGATAACCTGCGAAAAGCATGCACAGGCAATAAATAGACATATAAGTAATATACTACTTCTTTTCATACTCATTAGCAAATTACCAGTTTTGATCAAGTTTACGACGTTGTGGCTGCTGTTGCTTCTGCTTTAACCTCTGCTGTGTAGCCTTCTCTTCCTGCATTGCAGCATTAAGCATTTGTTCAGCATTCTCTTTGCTCATCTGTTGTTGAGGTTGCTGCTGCTTCTGTTGCTTGTCGTTCTTTTGTTTATTTTGTTTTTGCTGTTGCTCTTTTTGCTTGTCTTTATTCTTATCTTCTTTTATATTTTGATTCTTGTCGTTCTTCTTCTGATTCTTCAGCTGTCGGCGACAAAGCTCAAGGTTGTATCTTGTCTCATTGTCAGAAGGATTATTCCTCAAGCTCTCCTTATAAGCCTCAATAGCCTCAGAAAACATCTGATGCTTCTGGCAAATCACACCCATGTTATGGTAAGCCATAGCCTTACGGCGCTTGCTTGTTTCTGCTTTGCCAGCATTCTCAAACTGAGCAATTGCTGCCGAGTCTTTCTGCTGCTGCAATAATGCACAACCAAGGTTGTAAGAAGCCTGAGTGTTGCGTGAGTTTGCCGACAGAGCCTTGCGATATTCAGCTTCTGCCTTAGCAAACTGCTGTTGACGATATAGTCTGTTTCCATTACGAATAAACTTACGATCGGCTTGTGCAGATGCTGTGAGTGCAAATGCCGACATCAGCAACAGCATGACGCTCTTATATAAATATGAGTAGATCTTTAACATAATCTAATATAAATCTTTAGCAAATAAACTATCAAACGTATTGATGGCATTATCGCAACCAAGCGTTATTTCCTTTTGAATAGTTTTATCTTTCCAAGAGTTGGATTCTTAACTTCCAACAGGCATACTTCTATTATGAGAAGCAATATCACAAGAATGCCGAAAGCCTGGAATTGTTCATCAAACTCGCTGTAAATAACAGAGTCTGTTTCGCCACGCTGTAGCTTTGCCAAACCTTCGTTCAAATCTTCTTGTGCATCGCTTGTATTGTCTACATGAATATATGTGCCACTACCTGCCTGAGCAATCTCTCGACACATCTGTGTGTTCAATGCCGACATTACAGTTTCGCCTCGCGAGTCGGTCATATATCCACCATTTGCCATTGGGATAGGTGAACCCTTAGGGTCGCCAATACCAAGCACAAACACGTTGATACCTTTCTTATAAGCAGCGGCTGCAGCCTCTTTGGCTCCACCCTCATGGTCTTCGCCATCGGTAATAACGATAATAGCGCGACCCACTTTATCTTGCTTGGTAAAACTCTTTGTTGCCATATCTATGGCACGAGCAATATCTGTACCCTGAGTAGCAATAAGCGAAGGGTCGATATTAGAAAGAAACATCTTAGCCGAAACATAGTCGCTGGTAATAGGAAGCTGCACGAAGGCGTCGCCTGCAAACACTACAAGACCAATCTTATCGTTGGTAAAGTTGTCGATAAGGTTTTCTATCATCATCTTCGACTTGTCTAATCGGCTTGGCACTACATCCTGCGCCAGCATAGAGTTCGAGATATCCAAACAAATGATGGCTTCAATGCCGTTGCGTTTCTCACGTGATATCTTGCTTCCCATCTGCGGACGTGCAAGCAGCAACACCAACATAGTGTAGGCAGCAACAAGCAGATAGAACTTCACCGTAGGGCGATACTTCGAAACATCAGGCATCAGTTGCTTGAGCAAAGCATAGTCGCCCAAAGCATTCAGCTTCTTTTTCCTTATGCGCCACAAAGCAAGTCGCAGCAATACCAAGGCTGGTACTGCCATCAACATATATAGGTATATAGGATCTTCAAATCTCAGCATAATCAATTTATTTTATGATGCTTAAGGTATTCTCCTTAAAACAGTATTGCGCAACAATATCTCTAACAGCAACAACAACACAGCAACCAAAGCAAATGGCTGATAAGCCTCATATCGCTTAGAGAACTTCTTAACGTTCATCTTGCTCTTTTCGAGTTTGTCGATATCGTGGTAAATTTGTTGCAGTTCCTTGTTGTTTGTAGCTCGATAGAAGTTACCATCAGTAAGTGCAGCTATCTCTGAGAGAGTCTTATTGTCAATCTCTACAGGGATATTAACATACTGCACGCCACCAGCTACTGGCATTGGGTAGCGTGCCACCTTATTGGTTCCTACACCAATAGTATACACTCTGATGTCCAAGCTCTTAGCTATCTGCGCCGCTGTGATAGGAGAAATGTCGCCACGGTTGTTAGAACCATCAGTAAGCAAGATTACCACCTTGCTCTTAGCCTTGGAATCCTTTAATCTGCTAACGGCATTAGCCAATCCCATACCAATGGCAGTACCATCCTCGATAAGTCCCATAGCTGCCATATCGGTACGAACATTCTGCAGCAGGTTGAGCAAGCTGGCATGATCGGTGGTCATTGGACATTGAGTAAACGACTCGCCTGCAAAGATGGTAAGACCGATATTGTCGGTAGGACGGCCGCTTATAAATTCGGCAGCCACGTCCTTAGCAGCTTCCATACGGTTTGGTCGCAAATCTTCAGCAAGCATAGATGTAGAAACGTCCATAGCAAGCATAATGTCAATACCTTCTACTGTACGACTACCCCAAGAGTTATGAGTTTGAGGACGAGCCAATACTATCACTACCAATGAGAAGACAATACATCTCAACACCATTGGTAGATGCACCAACCTCACCTTCCAGCTCTTTGGAGCATAAAGGTAAGCGAAGGTGTCGCTCATTCTCAATGTTGGTTCCTTTTTCTTGTTATCAAGGAAATACCATAATATATATGGAATCAACAATAACAGAAGCAGGAAATATTCTTTATTAGCAAATTCCATTGTTCGTTTAGTTCAAAAGTGAATACAAGTTATATGCCACATAAGCAACTGCCAAAACTATCATCACAGCCAATCCATAGAGCAAGCCCTTGATGGTGATTCTCACAGAACGTTGCTTCTGCTCGTTTTCGCTAAGCTGTGGCACTATGCGCTCCTCGGTAGGCTGTCCCTCAACCTTTGTTTGGTCGATGAAGTTGATGGCATTCACGAGGTTCATATCGTTTTCGTTGATAAGCGTAGAATGCTTGGCAAACTTCACCAAGTCGGCAGTAGTAAAGAGTTCGCGCAATTCGTCAATCATAGTCTTGTCGCCATTGCTCTGTAGGCGGTCGATGATTTCTGACGAAGTCATCTCCTTAGCCGAGAATCCGAAACGCTCCTGGATATACTGTCGAAGGGTGTCGGTAAGCTGAGTGTAGTAAGTCTTCTGATCTTCGCTTGTTTGCATGTGGTCGGCCTTAATCTTGTCAATAGCATTAAGAGCTTTCTGATGAGCAGGCACACGCTTAACGATTCTGATATGGGTGATAATAGGCTTGTTTTGCTTCAGACGTACCAATAGATAAATCATAGCAACTACAAGCAACCATAACAACACGCCAACAGCTATCACCCCACTCCAATCGCTCCACATAAAGGGATTGTCTTGAACATCCTTTGGTGGATAAAACTGGTTTGGATGAACGGTATCAACGTCTACTGTCAACACTTTAAGCGCCAAAGTGTTAGCAGCATATTGCTTACCATTCACTTTAACCTTCATTCCTGGTATAGGATAAAGCTTATTGTCGAAAGAAGTTAGGGTAAGCTTGCGAACTACTTTCACCATATCGTTGTCCAATGCCGAAGTGTCAGCATTGGTAATATCCACGATTTCTACACCAGGCACGAGATAAGTATTAGGCTTGAGTTCCGGCCATGAGATGGCTGCACCCTTCTTGGCAGTAACCTCTACAAACATGTGAGCCTGCTCGCCTATCAATATCTCGATAGAATCCATATTTGCTTGTACCGACACTTGCGCTGATGCCTTTTCCGACACCACACATGCAGCCAACAGCAGCAAATACGAGAATATTCTTGAAATAGTTTTCATTTCTTAAATCAATGTTAGTTGCGTTGCGCAAACAAAAGCATCATAGCCTTTACATAGTCTTCGTTGGTGGCTACGCTCGTCCAGTCTACCTTACTCTTAGCAAAGGTCTGCTTCAGTTCGCCTTCCTTCTGCATCCAGTATTTGGCATGTGCCATACGAAGTTTCTTGCTCGAAGTGTCGATATACATCTCATGACCTGTCTCGCCATCCTTAACCTTTAGCAAGCCTACATCAGGCAATCGTTTTGCCAATGGGTCGTAGACCTGTATAGCCACCAAGTCGTGCTTAGAGTTTGCTATCTGTAATGGTTTCAAGAAGTCGCCACGCTGATAGAAGTCGCTAAGCACAAAGGCTGTGCATCTGCGCTTCATCACTCTTGTCAGATACTCGAAAGCCATACTCAAATCGGTCTTCTTGCTCTGAGGCTCAAAGTTGAGCATCTCGCGAATAATATATAATATATGTTTGCGACCCTTCTGAGGAGGAATATATTTCTCGATACGGTCTGAGAAGAATATAACACCTATCTTATCATTGTTCTGAATAGCACTAAAAGCAAGAGTGGCTGCAATCTCAGTCACCATATCTCGCTTCAGTTGCTTAGTGGTACCGAAGTCGAGCGAACCAGAAACATCGATTAAGAGCATCACAGTAAGTTCACGCTCTTCTTCAAACACCTTGACAAAAGGACGATGAAAGCGAGCTGTGACATTCCAGTCAATATCTCGAACGTCGTCGCCAAACTGATATTCCCTAACCTCAGAGAAAGCCATTCCCCTACCCTTGAAGGCAGAATGATACTGACCCGCAAAAATGTTTTGGCTCAATCCGCGTGTCTTTATCTCAATCTTCCTGACTTTCTTTAAGATTTCTTGTGTATCCATAATTATTCACTCTTCATTCTTCACTCTTCTCTCATTAAGGCACTTGCACCTTATTGATGATGCTTGAAACGATTTCTTCGCTTGTCACATTGCTTGCCTCAGCCTCATAAGACAGACCGATACGATGGCGCATAACGTCGTGAGCCACAGCTCTAACATCTTCAGGAACCACATAGCCACGATGTTTGATAAATGCGTAAGCACGAGCAGCCTTAGCAAGGTTGATGCTGGCACGAGGACTTCCACCGAAGGTAATCATATCCTTCAATTCTGCAAGCTGATAGCGCTCTGGATAACGTGAAGCAAACACGATGTCGGCAATATACTGCTCAATCTTTTCGTCGAGATAAACCTGATTTACCACCTCGCGAGCCTTTATTATCTCGCTTGCTGTTGTAACAGGTGTAATCACAGGCGATGTGCCCTTGATATTATTGCGAATAATGAGTTTTTCTTCTTCAAGTGTAGGATAATCGATAATCACCTTGAGCATAAAACGGTCTACCTGTGCCTCTGGCAACTGGTAAGTACCTTCCTGCTCTATAGGGTTCTGAGTAGCCATCACGAGGAATGGATTTGGGAGCGAGAATGTCTGCTCACCGATAGTAACCTGATGTTCCTGCATAGCCTCGAGCAAAGCACTCTGCACCTTAGCTGGAGCACGGTTGATTTCATCTGCCAACACGAAGTTAGCAAACACAGGACCCTTCTTTACCTGAAACTTCTCCTCTTTCTGAGAATAAATCATAGTACCTACCACGTCGGCAGGAAGAAGGTCTGGAGTAAACTGTATACGAGAATAATCGGCATCAATGAGTTGTGCCAAGGTTTTAATAGCCAAAGTCTTAGCCAAACCTGGAACACCTTCAAGAAGGATGTGACCATCGCTAAGAAGTGAAATAAGGAGAGAGTCAACAAGGTGTTTCTGTCCAACAATAACTCTATCCATGCCAGTTACGAGATTAGTAACGAAGCCGCTCTGCTGTTCTATTCTAATGTTCAATTCACGGATATCAATAGATTCTGCCATGATAATGTGTTTTATTATAGTTCTACTTTGTTCTATTTTTTATTTTACGTGCAAAAGTACAACATTATTAATATTAAGGCAAAAGATAGCACATAAATTATATTAAAATAGGTAAGAGATTAATTTAATTATTGCTAACAACAACATCAAATCATGCTTCTTTTACACAGTCTCCCAGTACCGATTTTAATGTAGCTAAGCTGGTACTGCAGTTTCAGCCTGCTGGTACTGGAGTATCACCTTGCTTACACTTCAGTAACACTAAGCTGGTACAGGCAATGCAATTTATCGCCTGTTTTATCTTAAAAAACAGATGATTATAAGGAAGTAAATATAAAGGCTAAATATCAATATTTGATAGTCAAATATTGATATTTAGCCTTTCATCATCCTACTTCTTTTTACCGAATTCGGGATCAATTTTGATTAGCGCTGCCATAATAAAAGTTACAATGCAGCAAGCCATGACTATTAGGAAAAACGACTGATAACCAACAGCTTCTTGCAACTGTCCGGCGAACAAGCCAGGTATCATCATCGAAAGAGCCATAAAGGCCGTGCAGAGTGCATAGTGGGATGTTTTATAGTTGCCACGACTATAGTAAATAAGATAGAGCATATAGGCAGTAAAACCAAAGCCATAGCCAAACTGCTCTACAAAAACGCAGGCATTGACAATATACAAATTATCTGGCTGGCAATAGCTTAGATAAATGTAGACTGCATCAGGCAAAGTGATGGCGCAAACCATTGGCCACAACCACTTCTTTAAGCCACCAACACCCGCGCATATACCGCCAATAATACCGCCAAGGGTTAGTCCGATAACACCTACGGTACCTTGCACCAAACCATATTGCTCAGCGGTAAGTCCCAAACCTCCAACGGCAGTATTGTCAACAAGAAACAAGGCTGAAACTTTTGCCAACAAACCTTCTGGCATACGATAAAGCAACATAAACAAAATACCTATGACGGTTTCTTTCACAGGGAATTTAGTGAAGAAATCTACAATTAGGCCCAACATACTCTTGTGCTCTGCTTCGGGTTCCAAGCATTGTTTTTCGCCTACAGAATCAGCTGTAGTTGCACCTTCTTTAACCCTTGGCAACACAGCACTATGCCAAAGCCAAAGGGCAACAAACAGAGCACAGGCACCATAAAACATCAGACTCCACGACAGCGGAATAGACTGTCCAAATCGTTCTTGCAAAGCACCGGCAATCATTACGAGAACGCCAGAGCCAATAATTGTTGCCAAACGATAGAAGGTGCTACGAATACCTACAAACAACGATTGTTCATGCTCATCAAGAGCTATCATATAATAACCATCAGCAGCTATATCATGAGTAGCGCTCGAGAATGCCATTATCCAAAAGAAGAACAATGTTCCTTGAAGCCAAAAATTGGTAGGAATGGTGAAGGCAACGCCTCCTAATGCAGCTCCTATGAGTAGTTGCATTATGAGTATCCACCACCTTTTAGTCTTTACGAGGTCTACGAGTGGACTCCACAACGGTTTTATTACCCATGGCAGATATAGCCAAGAAGTATAAAATGTTATGTCTGCATTGCTAAGTCCCATCTGCTTATACAAAATCACAGAAATGGTCATCACGGCAACGTACGGTATTCCCTCTGCGAAATAGAGGGTTGGAATCCACGCCCAAGGAGAAGTTAGTTTTTTCATCAATATATAATATGTATACGTTCTTATTTTATATTAGCACCTACAAAAGTATAAAAAACTTTTATTATCATAAAGGATTTTAAGATTTTTCTTTTCCTATATCATAATTTATTATTAAATTTGCAAAGAAATATAATTACCAATTTAAACATGAAGAAAATATTTGTTTCAGCATTTTTATTAATGTCTGCTGCTTGCAGTATAGCTCAAGACGCTATTCCTGCATGGATAAACAATGTAAAGCTTTCTGGGTACGGAATGGTACAATACCAGGCGAACAACCAAGAAGGCAAAGAGTCTAACTCTTTCAACATTAGAATGTTGCGTCTTTCGCTTGAAGGAAGAGTTGTACAGGATTTCTATTGGAAAGCTCAGATACAATTCAATGGTAACACATCTACTTTGGGTAGCTCACCAAGAGTTGTAGACTTGTTTGCTGAATGGCAAAAATACAAGGCTTTCAGAGTAAAGGTAGGTCAATTTAAGCGTGCTTTCACTTTTGAAAACCCTATGCACCCTGTAGACCAGGGCTTCATGAGCTACTCACAGAACGTATCAAAATTGGCAGGTTTCTCAGACCGTGCAGGTGGTCACGCAAGCAATGGTCGCGATATTGGTGTACAATTCCAAGGCGATATTGTAAAGAATGCTGCTGGTCGTGAACTTCTCCACTATCAGGTAGGAGTATACAATGGTCAGGGCATCAACGTAAAGGATGTTGACCAGCGCAAGGATATTATCGGTGGCGTATGGGTGATGCCTGTAAAGGGAATGCGCATTGGTGTATTCGGATGGGAAGGCTCTTACGCTCGCGATGGCAAATGGACCGCTGAGGATGGAAGCGAAAAGACAGGTGTAAGAAGTCTTAACCAGCACAGATATGCTATTAGTGGCGAGTATGTAGTTAACGACTGGACATTCCGCTCTGAGTATATCCACTCTACCGGTGAGGCTTTTGCAAAGTCGCTTGTAAACACTAACGACGCTAATTCAAAGGATTGCAATCTTTCTTCGCTTGGCAATAAGGCAGACGGTTTCTACGCTTTGGCTATTGCCCCAATCATCAAAAAGAAGCTTCACGTAAAGGCTCGCTACGACCTATACAGACCAACTGCCGATTGGAGCAAGGCTCGCACACAATATGAATTTGGTGCCGACTATGAGTTCCACCACAACTTCCAAATTAGTGCAGAGTTTGCTCGAATCAACGATCGCTCTTTGAAGACTGACCACAACTACAACATGGTAGATGTAGAAGTAGATTTCAGATTCTAATAAAATATGCTATGATTATTTTAAATATATAGATTATGAACGATACTCAACTCAGACAACACAGCAGTAACACCTCCCCCGAACGCCATCATCACCATCATCATCACGAAGATGGAGCTGACAAGTTCAGAAGACAGATGAAAAACGAAAAACGTCGTTGGGAACTGATGGGTAAGATTACATTCTATGTATTAATCGTTTTAGTAGTTATGACTTTTGCATTCTTAATGTGGTCGTACGACATTATTTAATAACAAAAGACATTATTTCCAAATATCGTCTTCGCTCTCTGTGATGCGGAGGCGATATTTTTTATCCATAGATATTCGCATAACTTTTGTAGGAATATCGTCGGCTGTGTTTAAGCATAATGCTACATAACCCATGGTGCGACGAAGATTTAGCTCTACGCACGGATGCAAAGAGAAACCTCTATCTTTATCGGCGACAACCATCATGTCAATACCGAAATGCCCCTTGTAAGTACCATCAAACTGTGAGCTTGTAAGGCTTACAATATCAGCGATTGCTCTGTCCAAAATATTAAGAGAAATATATTTTGAAACAACCTCACGTTTGCGAGCCTCTGGCGCTACGATATTACCTGTATAAGCACCATTCTTGGTTTCAAACAATGACAAGCCAAGTAAGCGCACCCTACCCTTTCCATCGCTATAGAATTCTGCTGCAAGGTCTATAATCTTAGTATAAAGTGGTTCTACCATAATATACCCCTGCTGCTTTATGGTATTAGCAACCCAACCTTGCAATTGTGATGTTATAGTATTGCGAGTAACATAGCGTACGCCACGTCCGCTACAACTCCATGGCGACTTAAGCACCCACTCTTCCAAGCCACAAGGATTAAGCGCTTCATCAACGGAGGTAGCTACGCTTGATGAGCCAACAAAATTAGAATCAGCATTCGTTAATGGCATCAGAATATTTTCTGCAGCCCAAGCTCTACCACTATATATACGCCATTGATTCAACAGCTCGGCTGTTGGCATAATATTATCACATACCAATCCTAAGTCTGAGAGTCTACGCTTTATAGCCTTATCCCATCCCCATACACAGATTTCATCAAGCGGCTCAGCATTTAGCTTTGCAATATCTTGAGGTTCTACAAGAATACACTTTAGACTTTCATACCCAATTCGCTTCAACGACTCCTTAGCAGATTCTTTGTCGTCGACAACAACAAAATCTCCTTCATCTGCCCAAACGGCAGATATAAAGCCTAAGTCGTGATGAAGCTGACGAGCAGCATGTGGAGGTGTGAATGGCGCCTTGTTAGCAGCCAAGGCGGTATCGTGTTCTGGATTGAAAATATGTAATTTCATACATGCAAAGTTACTGCAATTTTCATCAAATGCAATATCCAACACATTTAAAAGTGCAAAAAAACTAAAAAATTAAACTTTTTGTAATCTACACTTTGCAAATATCAAAATTAGTATTATCTTTGCAAAGATTAAAGGCAAAATCTTTTGAAACGGTGCAGAACTAACAGTAAAAGCATCTATAAAGACATGCAAAATAGTAAAAAACATACTTTAGACGAAGAAACAAAACCTTCTATGGAAGCATTTTACCGTACACACGCTTACCTTGTTGAGCACAATGATGTCCCAGTTCGCCGTTCATTAATGGATGAGATTGACTGGAATGCACGCTTGATTGGTATCAAGGGAACACGTGGCGTAGGCAAAACTTCCTTTTTGCTTCAGTATGCGAAGGAGAAATTTGGCAAGGACGACAGAAAATGTCTGTATGTAAACATGAACAATTTCTACTTCCAAGGGCGAGGTATTGCAGATTTTGCAGGCGAATTTGTAAAAAATGGTGGTAAAGTATTGCTCATTGACCAAATATTCAAAGAGCCTGACTGGAGCCAGCAGATGCGAACTTGCTACGATTTGTATCCTGAGCTAAAGATTATTTTTACTGGTTCAAGCGTGATGAGACTTAAGGAAGAGAATCCCGAAATCGGAGGTTTAGTACAAAGCTACAACCTTCGTGGCTTCTCATTTAGAGAATTCTTAAATCTCAAGACTGGCAATAATTTTCAGCCTTACACTCTTGACGAAATCCTTCACGACCATGAGAGAATAATAAAGCAGATATTGCCAAAGGCAAGTCCTGCAGAATATTTTCAGAGTTACGTTCATCATGGCTTCTACCCTTTCTTCTTAGAAAACAGAAACTTCTCCGAGAATCTGCTCAAGACTATGAACATGATGATCGAAGTAGACATCTTGTTTATCAAGCAGATAGAGCTAAAATATTTAGCAAAGATCAAGAAGCTTTTCTATCTCTTGGCTATCGATGGTCCAAAGGCTCCAAACATCAGCAAACTTGCAGAAGAGATAGATACCAGTAGAGCTACAGTAATGAACTATATCAAGTATCTTGCCGATGCTCGCCTGATAAACATCATCTATCCTGTGGGTGCGCAATTCCCTAAAAAGCCATCTAAGATAATGATGCACAACTCCAACTTGATGTATGCTATCTATCCTAACAACACTACCCGACAAGAAGTTTTGGAAACATTCTTTGTCAACTCGTTGTGGAAAGATCATAAGGTTAATCAAGGTGGAAAAGACAACCACTACATTATAGACGGCAAACTTAAATTCAAAATTTGTGATGCCCACGCCCCGGGCAAACAAAGATTCAACAACGATGTAATATATGCGAGGTACAATACAGAAGTAGGACAAGGCAACAAGATACCTCTTTGGCTGCTTGGTTTCCTATATTGATACTACACATTATTATATATATAAAGAGTGAAAAACAAATCGAATAGAATATTTTTTTAATCATCCTTTTATACATAAAAAAATGGCAAAAGAAAAGAAATTTATGACTTGTGATGGTAACACCGCTGCCGCTCACGTAAGCTACATGTTTACTGAGGTTGCTGCGATTTACCCTATCACCCCGTCATCACCAATGGCGGAGCATGTTGACGAGTGGGCCGCTAAGGGTACTAAGAACCTCTTCGGTCAGAACGTGTCTATCCAGGAAATGGAGTCTGAGGGTGGTGCTGCAGGTGCCGTTCACGGTTCATTGCAGGCTGGTGCTCTCACCACAACATTTACCGCTTCTCAGGGCTTGCTCCTGATGATTCCTAACATGTACAAGATTGCCGGCGAATTGCTCCCATGTGTATTCGACGTATCTGCTCGTACTTTGGCTTCTCACTCACTCTGTATCTTCGGTGACCATCAGGACGTTTACGCTTGTCGTCAGACAGGTTTCGCAATGTTCTGCTCAGGTTCTGTTCAGGAGGTTATGGACCTTACAGCAGTTCCTCACCTTGCAACATTGAAGACTCACGTACCATTCATCAACTTCTTCGATGGTTTCCGTACATCACACGAGTACCACAAGGTAGAGGTTATGGATATGGAAGATATCCGTCCATTGGTTGACGAGGCTGACATCAAGAACTTCCGCGACCGTGCACTCTCTCCAGAGCGTCCTGTAACTCGTGGTACAGCTGAGAACCCAGAGACATTCTTCACACACCGTGAGGCTAGCAACTCTCACTACGATGCTATCCCTGATGTAGTAGAGCACTATCTTGGCGAGATCTCTAAGATCACTGGTCGTGAGTATCACTGCTTCTCTTACTACGGAGCTGAGGATGCTGAGAACATCATTATCCTTATGGGTTCTGCTACAGAGGCTGCTCGCGAGGCTATCGATTACCTCACAAGCGAAGGCAAGAAGGTTGGTATGATCTCTGTACACCTCTATCGTCCATTCTCTGTTAAGCACCTCTTCGCTGCTGTTCCTAAGACAGTTAAGAAGATCGCTGTTCTCGACAGAACTAAGGAGCCAGGAGCAGAGGGCGAGCCATTGTATCTCGACGTTAAGTCTGCATTCTACGATCAGGAGAACCGTCCAGTTATCGTTGGTGGCCGTTATGGTCTTGGTTCTTCAGATATCACTCCTGCTAAGATTATCTCTGTATACAACA